>WOYI010223675.1_pt1 | contig 23762 bp, 22 predicted proteins | sample 6423411 | NCBI WGS metagenome assembly WOYI01 (sample SAMN13441803, study PRJNA592873) | oil field metagenome | biome: oil field; feature: oil-well bore; material: oil-contaminated soil; isolation source: oil-contaminated soil from oil-well borehole | place: Germany: Wietze | collected 2016-10-18 ... | reverse complement strand
GTAAATTTATGACAACATAGTATATACTATACTTATCCATCTTCAAAAGGAGGTAGGATATGATATTTGATATGAAATGTATTGGCGAACGTTTAAAGCAATTAAGAACTAACGCGGGCCTTTCTCAGAAGAATGTTTCTGACTATCTGCAGGTAGACCAAAGCCTAGTGGCAAAGTATGAATCAGGTACTCGGACAATCAGTTCAGATATGCTTGATGCATTATCAACATTATTTTGCTGTCCACTACAAACGTTACTCTCGGAAAAAGAAATCACGGAATCTATTGGTTTTGCTTTTCGCACAAACAATCTTACACAAGAGGATTTCCTAGCCTTATCTGCAATACATAGGATCGTATTGAACCAAAGGGAAATGGATGAACTCCTTGAACAACTTACATGAGGTGCATATGAATACCATGGATCTTAGCAATAAGGCAGCAAGTGTTAGAAAAAAATTAGGAGGGGATGCCTCCTCGCCTATCGATATTTTTGCTCTTCTTCAAAATATTCCAGAGATCACCATGACATTATACCCACTTGGATCAAACATAAGTGGCATATGCGTAAAAAGTAAATCATCATCCATACTCATTGTAAATTCAGGAATGTCCATCGGAAGGCAAAGATTCACCCTCGCCCATGAGTTGTACCATTACTATTTTGATGAAAATACTCTTTCCACTGTCTGCCCGACCCAAATTGACACAGGAGATAGCAAAGAACGTGAGGCCGACCATTTTGCATCGTATGTACTTATCCCTCAGCAGGCTCTATATGAATTGCTCCAAAGTCGGAAACAAAACCAAAAACAGAAGGTAACTCTCGAGGATATACTATTCCTCGAACAATATTTCAAGGTAAGTAGAAAAGCCATGTTGTTCCGATTGCAACAAGAAAAGGAACTAACAAGAAATGAAGCCCTACATCTGCAAACCAACGTAATCAGCTCTGCAGCCAGACTGGGATATGATGTCTCCTTATATAAACCCCTGGATGCACACAACCAAAAGCAAACTTTGGGCTATTATGTAAAATCGGCCGAAAAATTGCTTGAAAATAATCTTATATCGACAGGAAGGTATGAAGAATATCTAGTAGATGCTTTTCGCGAGGATATTGTTTTTGGCGAAGAAGTACATGAAGGAGAGTACGTTGATTGAGCCACTCTTTTTCGATACTGACTGCATTTGTGCTTTCTTATGGGTTAACGAACAGACACTACTTCCTGCACTATACCCAGGAAGACTTATCCTTCCAAAACCCGTATACACTGAAATTTCAAAGGTAGTACATCTAAAAACAGCTGTTGACACAATGATATCAAAGAAGCAGTTGATCCTTGAAGAAATCCAAATAGGTTCGGAAGAATACTCAATCTACTACTTATTGGCTATCAAGCCTGAACCAGGATGCAAACTAATTGGTAAAGGGGAGGCCGCATCAATAGCACTAGCAAAGGTTAGGTCAGGCATTTTGGCAAGTAACAACCTTAAAGATGTAATGACCTATGTCCAAGAGTATGGGTTGAATCATATAACGACAGGGAAAATCATGATGGAAGCCCTTACCCAAGGGCTCATCACTGAAGAACATGGCAATACTATCTGGCAGGCTATGATCAATAAACGGAGAAAGCTTGGAGCTAATACATTCTCTGAGTTTTTGACCAACCAAAAATAGGTCTTTCAACAATTCCGAATTCCTTTGGGGCAAACTGCCTTCATATAAAAGAGTTACAACGGCTCGGATTCTTCGTCACTGCAACTCCCCTAATATACATACAATTAGCTCCTGCTCCCTATCCCCTTCCTTCCTACCGAGCATCCTCTTTCATTCGTTTCAGCACATCCTCCATACTCCCCTTGAAGGTGCCAGGAACCTCCATCTTCATCGAGCAGAGGGCCGCAGCATAGGCTGTTGCCTCCTTGGCAGAGTGGGCCTTCCTCCAGGCAAGGTATGCTGCAAAGGTAGTGTCACCCCGTCCTGTCCGTCCCTCATTGGTACGATGGGTGTAGGGTGCGGTAAAGATCTCACCATGGGAACAGACCATCACTTCAGTGTTGTGCGTCAGCATGACCTCATCTGCACCCCACTTGTTCAGAAGCCTTGCAGCGTCTTCACGGTTGGAGAGGCCTGTCAGAATCTCAGCTTCAGCGGCATCGGTTTTGAAGTACCTAATGAAGGGAAGAAGTTCCTTCTTGTGCTCCCAGTCCCTGAAAGCCAGGTTCCCCTCTTCATCCAGGCACCGCAGCACACCTTGGGCATCCATAGCGACCTCTGCCTTCTCAGAGAGGGGACGGATGAGGGTATCGGGAACCTCCCCACCAAACAGGCCTGCTAGGTGGAAGATACTCGTCTCATCCCCTACTACCTCCTCAAGGGTAAAAGGATCAGCCTGGGAGATAAGGAACACATCACGGCGCTCCTTATCGGCGGTGTAGTAAACATTCTTGATGGAAGTGCTCTCCTTGGAAGGGCATACCTCCCAGGTGATATTCTCCCGCTTCAAGGGCTCCAGGATATACGCATCCGATTGTGAGAGTTTGGTCACCACCTTTACCTTGCTCCCTGAGGCAGCAGCGGAAAAGGAAGAGTAGACAACTGCCCCTCCCACAAGGTCCATCCTGTTGTTCAGGTGGTCGATCATGATGTCCTGAGAGATATGACCGATCATAACAATATCATAGTGCATCCTTTTTCTCCTCTGAAGGTAAGAGGTGTAGGCTTCTGTCCTTGAACGAGAGCCCAACCCTATGTCCGCGTTCGAACTGCACATGGTACTGTGGATCAGCGACCTCTATCTGCAGAACCTTTCCATCAGGCAGTTCAACCTCATACAGCATCTGAGACCCAAAGTACACAGAATCTGCTACAATGCCTTCAACCAAATCCTCAGAGGGTAGCTCAGGTATGATAGACTCCGGCCTGGCGACTACCACAACCTTGTCATTGACCTTAAGCTGTTTGTCCCACCGTGGGGCGGCGATGTGCTTGCCCTGATGGGAGACAATAATCTGCTCGTCGGTAACCTTCACAACCACCGATTCAAGGAAGTTTGCCTTCCCAATGAAGCCTGCGACAAACCTATTGGCAGGATGACTATAGACCTCTGAAGGCGAACCAATCTGCTCTATCATACCCTTGTTCATGACCACGACCTGATCCGAAAGCGTCATTGCCTCCTCCTGGTCGTGGGTCACATACACTGAGGTTATCCCCACCCTCTGTTGCAACTTGCGGATCTCCAGCCTTGTCGAGACACGGAGCTTCGCATCAAGGTTGGAAAGTGGCTCATCGAACAACAACACCTTAGGCTCCATCACCATGGCACGTGCCAGGCTCACCCTCTGCTGCTGACCACCAGAGAGCTGGCGTGGCTGACGATCCTCAAGGTTTTCAAGACCTATCAGGTTCATGATGTCGCTGACCTTCTTCCTGACGTCCTCAGGGCTCTCCTTACGAATGCGCAAGCCGTAGGCAATATTCTCAAACACCGTCATATGGGGAAAGAGTGCATAGTTCTGAAACACCATTGCAGTAGGTCGTTTGTTGGGAGGGATGTTGTTTACGCTGTAGCCGTCAATGAGCACATCACCACTAGTGGGGGTGTGGAACCCTGCTATCATGCGAAGAGTGGTGGTCTTACCACAACCCGAAGGGCCGAGCAGGGTGACAAGATCCCCCTCCTTGACTCCCAGATCAATATGATCAACGGCAAAGAAGGTTTCGTCCCCTTTACCAAATGACTTTGCAAGCTTTTTCAATTCCAAATAATTTTGCTTCATGATTCCTTCCTATTCCAAGATTGAGGAGGAGTTCATCCCCCTTCCCATCCTATCGGTAAACAGTTTGATAAGGCCAAGGGCGATCAGGACAATGGCAATGAGCAACAGGCTCATCGCAGCTGCCTGTGCATATTGGCTATTGTCGACAAACCCGAGAACTGCAACGGTGATGAGATTCCATTTCCCGGAAACCACAAATATGATTGCACTGATTGCCGTCATGGAACGCACAAAACAGTTGGCCAAACCGGAGAAAAACGCCGGAGTTATCATCGGCAGGGTAATCTTACGGAACGTGAGGCTGCTGTCTGCACCCAAGTCGATTGATGCTTCCTCAATGGAGGGATCGATTTGCTGGATTGCCGCTACCCCATTTCGAATACCCACAGGAAGGTTCCTGAACACCAACAAGATCATGATGATGAACCCGGTTCCTGTAAGGGTGAAAGGCATCAGTATTGATGGAGTGTTGAAAGCCAGGATGTATCCGATACCTACCACAGTACCGGGAACGGCAAAGGTCAGCATGGAAGAGAACTCAATGAAGTTCCTTCCGGGGAACTGTTTCCTCGTGGTGAGGTATGCTATGAACATGCTCAATACCCCTGTTATCGGCGTGACAATGACGGATATGACCAGAGAGTCCACAATGTACCCCTTGCCCATCTTCCACATCTGAACGTAGTTGCGAAGCGTTAGTGTGGAATCGACTCCCCAGAGTTTTTGGAAGGATCCCCATACTACCATCCCATAGAAGAGCAGCACGACAGCCGCAAAGAACATACACACGGCATAGACAGGAGCCTTGATATACCATTCCAAATTCTTGATGGTTGCTGAAGTGGGCTTTCCTGTCACTGTCACATAGGACTTCTTCGAAAGCAGGTATTTCTGCAGGTAAAAGGCAACCACAGTGGGAATAAGCAACAGGATCGCAAGCGTTGACCCTCTTGCTAGGTCAAACATACCGGTAATCTGTAGGTACGCCTGCACAGAGAGCACTGCAAAATCCCCTGATAAGATCATAGGGTTCCCAAAGTCGGCAAGCGACTGGATGAAAACCAACAGCCATGCACTCACCAGGCCTGGGGTGGCCAGAGGGAAAATGATGGTCCTGAAAATCTTAAGGCGAGAGGCCCCGCAATCCATAGCAGCCTCCTCAAGGGCTGGATCGATGGCGTGCAATACTCCTACAAGCGCCAAGAAGGCTGTTGGGGAGTAAGCGATGACCTCAACGATGACAAGTCCTGTCAGCCCATAGATATTTCCAATCGCCCCTGCAAAGAAACCGGAGCGGCCAAACAACAGGATACAGGCCAAAGCCACCACAAAGGGGGGAGAGACCATGGGAAAAGTAGCGATCATGCGGAACACGCCCTTCCCTTTCATGGGAGTCCTGGTTATGGCATAGGCAAACATGAAACCGACAATCGTGCCTATGGTTCCTACAATGACACCCAACACCATGCTGTTTATCAGTGGCGTGATGTAGTAGGAGCGGCTGAGCACATCAAAGTAGTTCTGAAGACTCAGAGCCCCTTCATAGGAAAGGCTGGTCTTGAACACCTGAAAGATAGGGAAAATGACAAATACGATGAGCAAATAGAGGACCACAAGTATTGCAAGCAACAGGAAGGGTTCTCCAATCATCTTTCTTAGGTCATTTACCCGAGTAGTATTACTGAATTTGAATTTCTTCATTCGGTTTCCTCAAAAGTAAGGGGTGCAACCTTTACTGCACATATCTGTACTAGGTGTTGCACCCCGATTCTCGTATCAGAATCGCTATTTACCGATCCTGTCCCTCCAAGCTGTGACAAACTCATCCTTTGCCAGTCCCATCTTCACTGCATCGTAGTCGATGAGGTTGATGTCTGTGAGCTTAATTGCTCCCTCGGCAACAATTGCCTTTGGATTGACAGGAAGACGTGAGTACTTAATGAACAAGTTCTGAGCCTCTTCGGTGAAACACCAATCCATGAAAATTTTTGCTTCAGGAATCTGTTTGGCTCCCCTGACCATGGAAACAGCACCGACTTCATATCCGGTTCCCTCTTCAGGGAAGGAGATTACCAACGGATAGCCCATTGCAATTCCCTTTGCCATGATATCATGGGAGAAGGCGATCCCAACTGCACATTCACCGAGGCCGGCCCGTGCGATACAGGCTGTTCCACTCTTGGTATACTGATGAATGTTCTTGTCGAACAGCTGCCACCAATCAAGAGCACCTTCAAGGCCTTTCATCTGGATAATGGTTGCCAATGTGGTATAAGCGGTTCCTGATGTGTACGGATAAGCCATTTCGATCTGGCCTTTGTAGACAGGATTCAACAAATCTGCCCAAGAGGTGGGCGGCTGCAAGTTGTTCTTCTTCAGGAAATCAGTGTTAGAAACAAATCCGATTGCTCCAGTGTAAAAACCATTCCAGCTGTAATCGTCTGCATGGAGCATGGGAGCAAGTTCAAAATCAGTATTTGGCTTATAAGGGGTCAGGAGATCCTTTGACTTGGCATTGATGTGGTCGGTATTGGATCCACCAAACCAGACGCTTGCCTGAGGATTGGACTGCTCAGCCTCAATTCTCGCAAGAACTTCACCGGAACTCATGCGAACATACTCAACCTTGATACCAGTGCTCTTCTCAAACACATCAAGATAATACTGGGCCTCTTCAGTATCGAGGGCAGTGTACATCTGCAAGGTCTCATACGATTTCTTTCCAGCAGTTTCACCGGATGCCTGTGCGACCAATGGCGCGACCACTACCAAAACGATAGCCAGAACCATGAACAGTTTTTTCATTTCTATCCTCCTAGATTTCTCTCCGACCAGAGCAAGAACTTGCTATGGCTTCAAACTTTAAATAACGGGTTAAACCTCCTTGCATTCTTGTCTCCTTATCTCTTTCTCCCCGTTACGTATGAACCGATTTCAACCCTTCTCAAGTTGAAAACGTTATCATATCTTTATGATTGCATCGATTCCGGCATTTGTCAAACTTTTACCCTTTGCATTTTAGAAAAGAGGATTCGCTAGGAATCATCGCAACAGCCCTTATTGATAACGTTTTCAAATAATGAAGGATATTCTTCCCTTTTTGCACCACAAAGCCTTGCAGTAACATTGACAGCCTACCAAGTGGTGCTAGAATGAGAACATCCCAAAATACAGAGGCTCCAATGAAAGCAAAAACATTTGCCCTAAATAGGATCATCGCACCCCAACTGGGAATACTTGAGTTTATCGCATTGGCAAAACGGGCCAATTTCCAAGCTGTGGAACTGCGCAACGACCTTGACGGGAGAACTGTCACCGATAGCCTGAAGCCCCATCAGGTAGAGCAGGCTGCATCGGTAGCTGGCTTGCACATTGCAACCATCAATGCGTTACAGCGGTTCAATGAAAACCCCCAAACGCATATGAAGGAACTCGAGGACCTTCTCAAAGTCGGGAAAGTGCTCGGTTGTGATGCAATAGTCCTCTGTCCTGTAAACGGTATAGCTAAAGACGAGGATAGGAGCCGGTGGTATCATCAGGGTGTTGAAGCACTGGTGATGTACTCCGACCTATTTGGTGAGTACGGACTTTTTGGCTATGTGGAACCTCTTGGCTTCGCAGTGAGCAGCCTCCGTACAAAAGGGGAAGCGCTCAGCGCCATCAGAGAATCGGGAAAGAGCAGCCACTACAGACTGGTCCATGACACGTTCCATCACTATCTTGGAGGAGAAAAAGAGTTCTACCCACAAGAGACTGGTCTCATCCACCTCTCGGCAGTTGTGCAAGAGAAGCCCATAGCCACTATCCAGGATAGTGACAGGGTACTACTCTCCCCTTCTGATATCCTCACCAGTGCAGGACAAGCCAAAGCATTGGTTAAGGGAGGCTATAAGGGCTATCTCTCCTTTGAACCTTTCAGCGCTGAAGTCCAACAGGCTCCCACGGAAATCCTCTTGCAACAACTTAGGGAAAGCAGGGAACTTCTCATCTGAAACACTAGAGCAGACAAGAGGGATGAGAAAGCATAGTAACCCAAAGACAGGTATCTGCCCTACAGCTCACCTTAGGCTATCGGTTTCTGAAAGAGATCCCCAGGAGAAGCATTTGGCAAGCGCATAGCCCCTTGTATCCATCTGGTACCATGGGAAATACTAAAGCAGGACCAACATGATCAAGGCAGAAGATGATTCAGGGCGGATTGTCAATCAATGAATCCCATGGATAGCAATTCATGCCTTTTTCATATCTCTCTCATCCTTACTTCATATATTTAGTGTTATATCAAGTCAACGAACCAAAAAGCGGAAGGAAGGCTTCCACTGAGAGGTCACTTCCTTCCAAGGGTTTGTTTGGGAATGGTTCTGAAAGACAGGACCTTTGTACCGGATCGGGTGACAGGAACAGACTCTGTCGTTTCTCTGGCATCTCTGGGTATAGGGCTTCCATTCGGAGCACATACCTGGGAATCGGGGATAGTAAATATCCTGACTATCGTTGTTGACAAATAACGTTTTCATGATACTCTTTAGCGTAGACTTTTTTTAAAAAGCAGGATTACTTATCTGACTCTGTGAGATTGATGGTAATGCAATCCCTTTTTATACCAAGAACTATTTCTTTTCTAAAAGTTTTTTTCTTTGGTATTTCTGACTAGGAAGGACACCATGCATTGTGATTAGCGTTCTTCCCGTTGTAGTTTTTTTAGTGAATGTACAAGGAAATTTGAAAACGTTATCATACCTTTGAGAGTGATAGCCAGTTACAGAATCCCTTGTATGAGGAGGATTTTCCGTGGCAACCCTTAAACTGACTAATCTTGTGAAACACTTTGATGACGTAGTAGCGGTGGACCATATCGACTTGGAGGTCGCAGACGGTGAGTTTGTGACCCTCCTTGGACCTTCCGGTTGTGGAAAGACTACAACCTTACGGACCATAGCCGGCTTCTACTACCCAGATGAAGGTGAAGTGTACTTTGGGGACAGGATCATGAACAATATACCTCCCAATAAGCGTGACACCGCCATGTGTTTCCAGAGCTATGCGCTCTTTCCCCATATGAGTGTCTGGGACAACATCAGCTTTGGCCTGAAGATGCGTAAGATGCCCGCTTCTGAACAGAAAATCAAGATTGAGCGTGTTATGGAGATGCTTAGCCTCTCTGAACTGGGGAAGAGGAAACCAGGCCAACTTTCTGGTGGCCAGCAACAACGCGTAGCCCTAGCCCGTTCCATTGTCACAGAACCTGAAGTGCTCTTGTTTGACGAGCCACTTTCCAACCTTGATGCAAAGCTTCGTGTCCAAGTCCGAGTGGAGATTCGCGAGATGCAGAAGCGGTTGGGAATAACCGCCATCTACGTGACACATGACCAGGATGAGGCTTTGGCAATATCGGACCGTATCGTCATCATGGAACAGGGAAGAATTGAGCAAATTGGCGACCCCTACACCATATATCGCCATCCTGAGACCCAATTTGTTGCAGGATTCATTGGTCTGGCAAATATATTCGATGGGGTTGTGCTAGAAGTCGAAGGGACCCGATGCACAGTCCAGGCACCCTTTGGAAACGTTTTGATCAATGCAGAAGGACAGGAAGTCCCCCATAAGGGTGCAACCATACATTTCAGCTGGAGACCCGAGGATATGAAGATTCGTGACCGCACAAGTAAAAACCAGATAACCGGGAACGTGCTACAGGCAGTCTTCATGGGCGATATCACTGACCTCTTCATAGAGGTCAACGGATATAAAATGCGTGCACAGTCCGATGACGAGGCGAAGATAGTCGCCGGCGATAGTGTATCGTTCGGCATTGCTGAACATGCTTTCAGCATACTGAGGGAGTAGCAATGAAAAAGAAAGACAAGATGACACCCTTTATCATCCTGATGCTCATCCCGGGAGTTGGCTTCATCGTTTTCTTCATTGGCTCTTCGATTAGTATCACCGTGCTGCAAAGCCTGGGATTCTTCAACATGATGGGGGAATCGGGGTTTACCCTGGGATATTGGAAATCCATCCTCAGCTCCCGTGAAGCGATAGACTCCCTGCTCTTCTCCCTACGAATGGGAATTCTGAGTTCTGTAGGGACAGTGCTGGTAGCCTTTCCCCTTGCACTCTTCTTCCGTAAGAGCGGGCCGGCAAAGGGGATGTTGGGTTCCATCATTAAGGTTCCCCTCTTCATTCCTGCCCTCGTTGCTGCCTTTCTCATACTGAACCTCATCTCTTACCATGGTCTGATAAACACTACCTTGATGAGGCTGAACATTATCGATGAGCCCCTACGGATGCTCAACGATTCGTTTGGGTGGGGAGTCATAACCATACAGATATGGAAGAACCTTCCTTTTGTCCTGCTCATCCTCATGTCGGCCATCTCTTCCATCCGTGACGACACCATCGATGCTGCCAGGAATCTGGGTGCTGGGTATTGGTCAGTTCTCTTCAGGATCTACATTCCCTTGGCTATGCCGGGAATTCTAGTGGCCATGATACTCATGTTCATCAAGGCTTTTGGGGACTTCCCCATCACCAGCGTAGCAGGGCCAGTCTACCCCTCATCAGTTGCAAACAGAATGCAGATTATGGCAAACCTCTATCAGGAGTGGAACCAGGCAGCGGTCCTGGGTGTGATCATCATCATAACCACGTTCTTTGTCATCTGGGCGTATTCACGGTTTGCAGAACTTGTACAGGGAGGTGCATGATATGGACAAGACAATGGCAATGCCCCTCTACCTGATTAAGAAACGTCGCATAAAGCGCTTCTATCTCATGATTACGCTCTTCTTTGTCATCATTCAGCTGTTGTGGGTAGGCATTCCCATCTTTATGGCCATCATGTGGTCATTGGTCAATCCCGATGATGCCTGGTCGTATCCAAACCTGATCCCGCCCAGTTTCTCACTGGAGCAGTGGCGGTATGTGTTCAACTACACCAATATCGCCAGGGCACTGAAGACCAGCTACAGCATCGCACCTTTGGCAGTGATACTCTCATTTTTGCTCTCGCTCCCTACCAGCTATGTGCTGGGCAGAAAGGACATTCCCGGAAAGAAAGTATTCATGCTGGTGGTGTTGCTTCCCATGATCATGCCAGGAATGGTTGTAGCCCTCTTCTTGAGTCGTGTATTCAACCTGATGGGTCTCAGCCAGACCTTTTTGGGCCTGGTCCTAGCCCATACCCTCATGAGCATGCCCTACATGATACGGGTAATGACCACCAGCTTCGCTTCCATCCCCCAGGATGTCATCGATGCCGCTGAAAACCTAGGGGCAGGCACCTTTGTGAAGATCAAGGACATCTTCCTGCCCATGATCAGGCCTGGTCTCATAGCAGGGATGATATTCGCCTTTACCACCAGCATAGAGGAGTTCAACCTGACCTTCATCATCGGGACCCCGACCTTTGAGACCATCCCGACAATCCTCTACTCTTTCATGGGGTACAATTTCATCCGCACCAATGCATCAGTTGTATCACTATTGATGATGACACCAAACATCATCATGCTTTTTATCGTAGAAAGGTTTCTCAAGTCCGATTATCTTTCGGCATCACTAGGAAAAATGTGATGCTGTTATACAAACCAAGGAGGTATTGTGTATGAAAAAGATTTTGGTAGTGTTACTGGTTCTTGTTATGGCATCCACCATGGTATTCGCCGCTGGTGCTAAAGAAGCGCCTAAAGCAGAAATTGATTTGCAGAGTGCAAGTTGGGACCAGATAGTGGAAGCTGCAAAAGCAGAAGGTCAGGTAACTTTCTATGCCTGGTATTTCCCTGACTACTTCAAGGAAGCGGCTGCTGATTTTGAAGCAAAGTATGGCATCAAGGTGAATCTCATCATTGGCGACCAGACAGCAAACTTCAATAAGGCAATCTCAGAGAAAGACAGCAAAGTCGGCACCATCGATGTTATGATCGTCGGTGGGCAGTGGGTGAAGAACACCATGGACCTGGATCTCTTCTACGGCCCGATCAAAGACATCATCCCCGATGCTGACAAGCTTGCCCCTTCATTGTGGAAGGTCCAGGAAGGAGTCATGACCAATGGCTACCTAGCCCCGTTCCACCGCAACCAGACCGGCATCCTCTATGATCCTCAGCGAGTTTCAAACCCGCCACAGACATGGGCAGAGCTTGAGGCTTGGATTGATGCAAATCCGAAGAAGTTCGGATTCAACGATCCTTCAAAGGGTGGCTCTGGCCAGTCATTCGTCCATACCATGATCAAGGAGACCACAGGTGGCCTTGAGAAGTATGTCGGCGACTCTGAGGTTGTCCCCTCCAAGGTGGCAAACTGGGACAAGGCTTGGGATTGGGCTTACTCACGCAAGGACAAGCTGACCTTCACCGTATCCAACAACGACTCCATCATCCGCCTCAACGATGGCGAAATCGCCATGACCTTCGGCTGGGATGACAACGTCAAGGATATGATGAACAAGGGTAACCTCTTCTCAAGAGCAAAGATGTACATTCCAACCATGGGTGCTGCCGGTGGTGGTGATACCATGGGGGTCCTGAAGAACTCTCCCCACAAGGCGGCGGCCTTGGTATTCATCGCACACATCACCAGCAAGGAACAGCAGCAGAAGAAGTATGAGATGCTTGGTGCCTACCCTGCCCGTACGGACATTGCGCTCAGCGGAACCCTGCTTACTGAAGCGGACCGTGAAGCGAATGCCCTGGCTTGGTTCCCTGCCCCTTACAAGACTCTGATGATCGCTGAGTTCGTCAAGAATGTCTTGATGAAGTAGCCTGACGTACTGCATTTTGCCGGATTCGTTTGAATCCGGCATTTTTCTCACCTTTTTCCCTTGGCACTCTTTTCCTCTTCTTCATATCATCTTTTAGGTAAAGATATGCACCCCATAGCGAGGTCCTATGCACAATGAACACCCCTACCACTTCCAGGCCCATCGTGGAGGCATGGATGAAGTCTATGAGAATACCCTAACTGCGATGAGGTATGCTTGGACCTTTTCCCATGCAATCCCAGAGACAGATGTTCGGCAGCTTACCGATGGGACCTTGGTCTGTTGCCATGATGGCACACTAGAGAGGACAGGAACAGGTGAGGCAGACCTGCTGGCAAAACCCTTGGCTTCGATGAGCCTTGCTGAACTGCGTCGTATTGATGTCGGTGGTGGGGAACAAGTACCTCTTCTCTCCGATCTTTTGGCCTTGATGCAGGAGGAGAGGGGACGCTCGCTCTATCTGGAGATCAAGGGAGCTCCCCTTGGAGGTGTTCTGGCAATGCTCAGAGACTATCAGGTACTGGATAGGATCCGCTTTGTCCATAAGGAGCAAGCCTTCTGCAAGAAAGTCCAGGCGCTCCTCCCCCAAGCCTTGACCATGACCTGGTGTTCAGGTTCACCCGAGCAGATTGTCCAACATTTTCATGCGTTGGCAGACAGTGGATTCAACGGGATAACAGAAGTCCAGATCCATTTCCCTGCCCTTATGGAGGAAGAGGAGCTTAGATCCCCTCTTCCTCAAGGATTTCTCCAAGAGGCACTACAGATTACAGAAGACCATAAACGGGTGTTACAGGTCTGCCCGATCACCCCTTCACCACAACTCCTGCGCTACCTTTACAAGGAAGGGGTGCGAAGCTTTGTCAGCAATGCACCCCGAGCCTTTTCTGCAATGATGGCAAAAGCGCTAAGGTCGTGAACCTTCAATTGCAAGGCGCACCTGCTCCTGAATCTTCTTGTTGAGGGGGCCAAAATCCTCAGACATATACTCGCAGATAAATATGCCCGAATAATTTGAGGGAATACGGGAGAATACCTCATTGAAGGGAAGCTTCCCATAGAAGGGGGGTAGATGGATATAACCCCTGCCAAACTCCCTACGGTACCCCATGGGAAGACCGTCATAGACTGCCCGATTAGTAATCCTCAATGGCTCAAAAGTTCCAGTATTATCATTCAGATGGACATGCCCCAAATATGGGGCCATCATCTCCACAGCTTTAAGGAAATCAAACTGGTAATAGCGTGAGGCAAGGAAGGCATGACCTGTATCGAGATTCAGCCGTAGGTTCGGATGATCTATCTCTCGGGCAAGCTCTACCACAGGCTCGACCAACTCCACTTCAATATTTTCCACACAGATGACAACGCCTAACTCAGCAGCTAGTGAGGCAGCCTTCCTATGTGCCTCAACAAACTGTTTTTCAGCACCCTGGTTCTGACTTTTCACCTCGTAGTGCAATACCAACACCTTCATGTTCAGTTCATTACAAATCTGAAGGGAAGCATTGAGGACGTTGGTATGGAAAGCATGGTCACCAAGGGAGCGAAGGTCCAACCCCCGTCCGATATGGGCGGTGTAGGTAAGGTCATGTTTTCTCAGTGTCCGCTTGAGCAGGTCAAGCCAGTCATGACAGATCTCCCCACCAATGATCAGGGGATAGGTCTCAATATTAATCTCCACAGCATCAAATCCATCGCCTTTGATCTGACGCAGGGTTTCATCGAGATTTCCAAACGAAGTCTTGTTTGGCAGGTTAATTCCAATAACAGGGTGCATACAGAACCCCTCCTTTCTTATTGCATCAATTCTAGCACCAAAAGAAGAAAACACAACCAAGGCAACATACCTTTTTGCTATCTAGAAAATATTCTGGTCAAAGGCCTCCAAAGCCTCTTCTAGGAAGCCAGCCTCGTACAGAAGGTCGAGCAACGTGTAGCGGTTCCTAATCATCTGGGCTGCTCGTATGGCATGGAGGAAATTGTCCTTGGACGTGTTGATATCTGCATACGTAAGGGGACAGGACACTTCAGCCATGGCCTGCCTCAACTCCCTAAAGGGAGGAAGCTGTACCGAACAACGCCTCAATATATTGGGTAAGGCTCTAAGGATAGCTTTCCTTCGAGTTTTCAGAGCATCACCGCAAAGGAACTTACTTTTCGCAATCGGAAGAACCTGATCAAGCAGAGCGGGTGCAAAGGAGAAAGCCTGTTCGATGCTTTCTTCTCTCTCTTCCCAGCTTTCAGCTGGCCTTTGCATAATACTAGAGAAATCCATCCTAGGGAGCATCTCATAGAGGAAGCTCATTGCCAGGGTCCCCACAGCAACCTTGAAGCCATGGCTAACAGGAAGACCATCCATCTCCAGGTGTTCCATCTCCCAAATGTGGCTAATGAGGTGTTCAGCTCCACTGGCAGGTCTGGAATCATGCATGACCTGCATGGCAAATCCGCTTGCCGAAAGAGCATCAAAAAGCACTCCGACAGAGTTTTGACTACGGTTAGCAATTTCCTTATGCTCTGCATAGACCTTCCTAAGCGGGGTCTGCACCATCTTCCAGATATCCTCCCGTATCGGTTGCAGAGCAAGTTGGTCGGCAACTATCCAGTCAGAGCCTGCCGTGAACTTGGCCATACAGTCCCCGAAGCCCGCTCCTATCATAGGCATAGGGGCTGTGCAGAGAATGTTCGTGTCTGCAACCACTGCAGTAGGGGCATTACAAGGCAGGGTCTGCTTGAAGCCTTTGATGGAGACAGCCGCTCCATAGGAGGTATAGCCATCGACAGAGGGGGCTGTTGCCACCACCATATACGGGCGGTCCACCTCAAAGCTTGCACGCTTGGTGATGTCATTGAGGGTTCCAGAACCAAGGGCTACAGCAATACTGGCATCCTGGGCTAGAGAGAGACGAACCCGTTCAATGGAGTGCTCATCAGCATAGACTTGCGGAAGGGCGGCAAAACAACACTGCCTTACCTGTATACCCTGTTGCTCAAGACTCTGGATAAGGGCAAAACCGCCAATGCCAAGAGTATTCCCATCAGAGACAAGCAAGGCAGGAGTGTGTCCGAAGGCCTCCACAAACAAGGCCCCAACTCGGGTGATGGCACCCTTTTCCACTACAGCAATCTTGGTATCCATGATTCCTCCTCCAAAGGAGCATACCACAAATTACCAAGTGAGCGGAACCTCACAACGCTTGATTCAGGGCAGTCCCCCTTGTACACTTCCCTCATGAAAGCGAACACATTTTCCATCCTAGGGGACTCCATCTCCACCTTTGAGCAGTGCAACCCTCCTGAAAACGAGGTCTTCTATCCCAAGGAAGGCTGTGATGTCCTGGACAAGGAACATACCTGGTGGCATATGCTCATGGAAGAGACAAAGCTACACCTCGTCATGAACGAGTCCTACTCTGGAAGCAGGATCAGCGTGACGGGATCTCGTCCACCCTCCTCGGGCTTCCTCTCCCATACAAGACAGGAGCGCCTTAGCGGCGACATCATCATTGTCTTTGGAGGAACCAATGACTTTGGCCAGGCAGAGAAGCCGGCAACCCTTGCAGTCTTCAGCGAAGCATATGACCATTTGGTACAGCTGATGCTAGAGACCCACCAAGAGAGCAAGCTCTTCTTCTGTACCCCTCTGCAACGATCAGACAAAGCCCTAGATGAGAAGAACATACACTTCTGGAGCCAAAACGACCTGGCAAGTACCATCAGAAAGACGCTAGGGCATTACCCAGAAGCAAACCTCATAGACCTAGCTTCCTACCCCATCACCAATGGTGATGGCATGCTCTTCGATGGTCTCCACCCTACAAGACAAGGGATGAGACTGATTGCAACCCTGATCAAGGAAGGATTGAATCTAGACTGACAAGAAGGAGAACCGTATTGGCTTCCTTTGACCAACACAGAGAACCATACAGGGATTTGCTCTCTTTTGCTTAGGAGCTGAGAAACCATCTGAAGCAGAAGTTTCCTTCCTCTTCCCTCACATCAGGCATTTATCAGAGGCGGAGGGACAGTACCTACTTCACCTTTACCCCTCCTGATCTTACGAAGAAGACCCTATTCGAACACCCTGACTATGAGGACCTGGGCTCTTTGACACGATCCATTGAAGAGGTGGAGCACGTTCTAGCAAACTGCTCAATTACATGTAGCTAAGGCAGTACCTTCTCTGCATCAGAGGCCATCCTCTGATGCTCTGCTGCAAGCAGATTATCAGAGTGCATCTTTGCAAGGATAGTGGAGACAAGGGAGAACAACTCCTTATCGGCTGAGTAATCAGCCTCGGCAAAGAAATCGATACGTTGCTCCCGCATAAGCTGGTGACTGGTTTCCAATGCCCCACTCTTATGCACAGCAATGCTCTTGCCACCGTTGTACTTGACCAGCTTCATGCATGGGACATCGGTAAGACCGTCTCCAATGTAAATCATATTCGTGAAGGGAACCGGACGGCTTTTCTCTGGGGTATAGTTGTTCAGCTTCTTGTCCTCAAACACATCCAGCACCCCTTTGTTAATCCTGAACAGGAACTGCGTCTTGGCAGTATAGTTGACCGAGAGCTTCGGCCAGACAGCAACCCCATTCTCATCGTAGAGATACTCACTGGCATAGATGCGTTTGAAACGATCCCCTACTGCGGATCCTTCTATGATCTCCCTCAAGCCCGATGAGATGATGTAGTGGTCAATGACAAGGCCCAGTTCTTGTCCTATCCTGTCTATATTCCCAAACCATGAGAGTACCCCGGGGTAGAACTCCAGATTCTCCCCCAAGGCGACGAAGTCACTTCGCCTGATAGGTTGGCTTCGTCTCTTGGATTCGTCGAGCATGAGCTTCATATAGGCGAGGATGCTGTCCATTTCCTCCTCCTGGGCCAAGGCATCGGCCTTTGCCCAGAAAGAGGGGGCTTCCATACCCAGCTTGGGAATGAAGGTGTACTCCTGCATGTCCTTGGTTGTGAGTGTCTTGTCAAAATCATACATGATGGCAATGGTTGGTTTCTGTTGCATGCCGATAAGTATACCACGGGAAGCAACAAGAAATATAGAGCTTATATGGTTGACATATCAACTAATATTCTGTATATCTTTTCCTATGGAAAGCCAAAGCATTAGCCGTCTCATTGCCATTTTGCATAGGCAAAGCCAAATATTTACTAACAAAGCCTTGAAGGAATTCCCGTTGACAAGCGCTGAATACCCTTTCCTGTTTGCCTTGATTCATGCAGAAGGACAGACCCAGGAAGAACTCTCCTCCTACCTCTATATAGACAAGGGTGCAACTGCACGGGTCATCAAGGCACTCATGGCCAAAGGCTATGTACGTAAAGAACAAGATGCACAAGACAAGCGGTGCAACCGCATCTTTCTGACAGAAAAGGCCAAACAGGAACATGAGGATATTCAAAAGTGTGTCATGCAGTGGAATTCCTACATCACCAAAGGCCTTGACGAGGAGACCTACCAGAGCATCTTTACAGCATTGCAAACGATGGTCGACCAGGTAAGAAAGAAACCCATCCCTGAACACACTGGAGCAAAATGACATGGAAAAAGTGAACCCCCTAGGGGAAAAGAAAATATCGAAACTTCTGATACAGTTTTCCGTCCCGGCTATTGTCGGTATGATGGCCAATGCACTCTACAACATTGTAGACCGCATATTCATAGGTAACAAGGCTGACCTTGGTGCCTATGGCATTGCAGCCATTACCATCTCGTTCCCCATCATGATAACCCTCATTGCCTTGGGTGTGCTCTTCGGAATAGGTGGCTCGACACTCTTTGCCATCAAGCTGGGGCAGAAGAAAACAGAAGATGCAGAAAAGGCCTTGGGCAATGCATTCAGCCTCCTTCTGATAGCAGGGCTTTTCTTCTCTATCCTGGGACAGATATTCCTCACCCAGCTCCTCACCCTCTTTGGTGCAAGCTCTGATGTAATGCCCTATGCAACAGAGTATATGCGCATCATCTTTATGGGAGCATCATTCCAGATGATGAGCATGGGCATGAACAACTTCATCAGAGCCGACGGTAACCCCAAGATTGCCATGATGTCGATGTTCCTAGGGGCGGGCATCAATATGATCCTAGACCCCATCTTCATCTTTGTCCTGGATATGGGTATGGCAGGGGCAGCCCTGGCGACCATCATCAGCCAAACCTGTGCTTCCATATGGGTGGTAGGCTACTTCTTTGGCAAGAGAAGCAGAAGCAAACTGAAACGCGTCAATATGAGGCTTCAAAAAACCTTGGTATTGACTATCATCAGCTTGGGAATTCCTCCCTTTGCCCTGCAGCTGGCCAACAGCCTGCTCAATATTGTCCTGAACAAAAGCCTCATCAACTACGGTGGCGACCTTGGCATCTCTGCCATGGGTATTGTGAACAGCCTGCAGACGCTGCTCATGATGCCGGTCATCGGCATCAACCAAGGGGTCCTGCCCATCATCAGCTTCAACTTTGGAGCAAGACAGTTTGACAGGGTTAAGGAAGCGGCTAAGCTCGGCATCCTGGCAGCAACTGCCTTGGTGATGGTCGGCTTCCTTGCCACCCGTTTCTTCCCCACTCAGCTGGTTGGCATGTTCAATCAGGAGCCGGCTTTGCTCAAGCTTGGCAGCTTTGCGCTGAAGCGATGGTTCATGCTCACCCCTCTTATCGGGTTCCAGATAATCGGGGCAAACTTCTTCCAAGCCATCGGCAGACCCCGTTCTGCCATGTTCCTCACCCTCTCCAGGCAGGTAATCTTCCTCATCCCCGCCATCCTGATATTCCCCTTGTTCTGGAGTCTGGAGGGGATTCTCTTTGCAGCACCGTTTGCTGACCTGATCTCCACAGTAGTCACAGCGTTCTTCTTCTACTATGGGATGAAGAACCTGGAGAAAAAGGCCGCAGTCATATAACGATACCAGGCAACTGCATGGGCCTTGTTTGGTAGTGCCTAATTCCCCTGCCATGGATTGCTAGGCAAAAATGTACGCAAAAGCAGATTTTGCTCATGTAGACTGCCTCAGCTCAAATCGTGTTGTAAAGTCTATTGCATATATCGTGTAAGGGGAAAGAATGAGGGCCCTGCAAAGATCTGATGCATAGTGCTTTGCTACAGCCATACCACTCACCTCCTTCAAGATACATCCTGTCAATATCAGGGGGAAAATCACCTACCTGCCTAGATACTGAAATGGAATCTTGTATTGGATGGCTCCAACCATCCAATACAAGGATTACCAGCTCTTCTATCCCCTTGCACCATAGAGGTCATACATATCGACATCCTTGATCAGAATACCCAGAGCGTGGGCCACACCCTCGCCATAGGCAGGGTCTGCAAGATAGCAGTGGCGGATATGCCGCTTCTTCACCAAGGTAGTGGTACCTTCCATGTTTCGGGCGGTATTTCCGAACAGGCGCTCCTTCTCATCCTCGGTCATGATGGCAAAGAGCTTGCCGACCTGCTCGAAGTAATGATTGTCATCCTCCCTGAAGTCATAATGGTCGACGGGGCCATTGCCATCGAGAGGGCCCTCGGCCAGTTCGTTCTGGTCCTTCCACATCCCATAGGAGTTTGGGTTGTAGTGCACCGATCCGCTAAAGTTCCCGTCGGTGCGCATCGAGCCATCGCGATGGTAGTGGTTGGTCTCAACCTTGCTCCTATTAACGGGAATCTGGTAGTGGTTCACCCCAAGGCGGTAGCGCTGGGCATCACCATAGGCGAACAACCGTCCTTGGAGCATGCGATCGGGAGAAAAGCCTATGCCGGGAACCTTGTTCGCCGGATTGAAGGCAGCCTGCTCCACATCACTGAAGTAGTTTTCAGGGTTCCTGTTCAATTCGAACACACCCACTTCATGCAAGGGATATTCATCATGGTACCAGACCTTGGTAAGGTCGAAGGGATTGTCAGGGTGCCTGTCTGCCTGATCCTCGGTCATTATCTGCACATACATCTTCCATCTGGGAAAGTCGCCTTTTTCAATTGAATCGTACAGGTCCCTCTGGTTCGACTCCCGGTCATGGGCAACAACTGCAGCTGCCTCGCCATCTGTCAGAAACTCGATACCTTGCTCAGTCTTACAGGTGAACTTCACCCAGAATCGTTCATTGTCTGCATTGATGAAAGAATAGGTATGTGAGCCATACCCATTCATATGCCTGTAGGACTTGGGTATCCCCCTATCTCCCATGGTGATGGTCACCTGATGCAGGGCCTCAGGGAGCATCGACCAGAAGTCCCAGTTATTCTGGGCAGATCGCATATTGGTCCTTGGGTCACGCTTTACCGCGTGGTTGAGGTCGGGAAACAGCATGGGGTCACGGAAGAAGAACACCGGGGTGTTGTTCCCAACCAGATCCCAGTTCCCCTCCTCGGTATAGAACTTCATGGCGAAGCCTCGGATATCACGTTCAGCATCAGCGGCCCCTCTCTCACCGGCAACGGTAGAGAATCGGATAAACATCTCAGTCTCCTTTCCAACCTTGGAAAACAAGGATGCTTTTGTCCATTTGGTGATATCCTGGGTGACCGTAAAGGTCCCGAATGCTCCAGAACCTTTGGCATGCATACGCCTCTCAGGGATTACTTCGCGGTCGAAGTGGCTCATCTTCTCCAGATACCAGACATCCTGCATCATCACACCACCACGAACGCCTGCAGTCTGGATGTTTTCGTTGTGAGCTATTGGACGACCACTTATTGAAGTCAGTGGTTTCTTGGGTAGGTTGTCACGACCATCACGGTCTTTCTCTTGGATACCTCTCTTCTGGTCTGCCATAAAATCCTCCTTGCGTACAATACAAGCTAGACAAAGTTTCCTGTAAGAAAACAACATCTCACACAGCGATTGATTAGAAATGCTTTATACGCTTAGATTTATGATAGCATATACGTACTGGAAGTCAAGAAACTACTAATGAAATATAGTAGCAATAAGAAGATATCTATGCATACGCCATCCATTCATCATAGTTCTGCTACCGCGTAATGACATCAGGACTTGGAATATACTTCCAAGTCCTGATGTACTTCAATCAAAATACCTTATTGTAGGGGAACAAGCTCAGCGAGTTTCGCCTTTATCTCAGAGAATTCAACACCCTGTTCGGTAGCAAAATCCTTAATCGCCATACTTAGGCTTTTGGGTTTCCCCGCTATCGCCTCAACATCCTGTAGCAGATAGCCTGCATCAAGTAATTCCTGGAAAGTGGTTTTCCCTGTAATGGAGATTGGTGTCGAAGCAGTCGGGGTAACCCCTTGGTCAGAAACTGCAGGCAAATCCCCAAGGCTGACAGCCCTGCTTGCCACTTCCTCAAAGACTAAAGAGGTATCCTTCCCCTCCCTTCTCAACACCTGTACTGCAGATTCTGGTAAGATCGTACCCTCCTCTGGGATGTGAGGCAGTCCAGTATAGAGAGAGACAAACAACCGTACAGAATCGGTTCCAACCTCCCCCCCTTCCGGAATTTTTCCCAGATAGAGAGCTTCAAGCAGGTTGACCTTATCAGCAGCAGAAGAGGCTCCAAAGGCTTCCACCATCAGGCTGGAAGGAACGTCAAAGGCTTTGGAAACATCATCCCAAGAATAGGAACCCCGAATGTCGGAAGGACTGGGTAGACCTGCAAATTCACCGTCCTTGATCAAGGCAGGTTGTTTGGTGGATTCCACATTCCAAAGTCCTATAAGGGACGATATTCCAATACCCCCGAATAGGATAACCACAGAGACTATGCCTAAGGTTCTGGTAGAAATCCTTTTCTTGGGTTTTGCAAGAGAGAAATCCACAGTATCCCCAACAGGACAGGCAGTCTCGCTGGTACACTTCATACAGGAAATACACTGGTGATCCCTTACAACATGGTCTGTGGCAACATCAATATTCATAGGACAGGTCCTTGAACAGGCATTGCAGGAAATACACGTCGCCTCAGTTCTCCTTATCTTAAAAACCCTGAACAGGTTGAAGATTCCTAGGAAGGCCCCATACGGACAGGCATATTTGCAGAAGGGGCGCTCGACCAGCAAAGAGAGGAGCATGACAAGGCCAAGCAAGAGAAAGCCAGAAAGGGCTACCTCACCAGTCCAAAAATTAAACAGTGCATAGTACGGGTCATAGTCCTGAAAAATGAGTGTTCCCGAAACGAATGTCATGTAGGAAACCCAGATAAGGACAAGATACCGAGTATACCGTAAGATACTATCCAATCGTGTGTTGATGAAATGATTATACTTTTTCTTGAATATCTTTCGCCCAAGCTTACCAATCCATTCCTGGAAGGTTCCAAACGGACAGATCCAACCACAGATGACCGGGCCAAACAAAATGGCCAGAAACAAGCCAAGCACAGCAAGGACCACCGCCGACTCATGGATCTTCTTGACCAAGGTACCAAGGGTAACTAGGTTCCAGAAGGATACAACCCCACCAAAGGGACAGATTGCATGCAGGGAAGCTCCTCCAAGGAAGGAAGGCAAAACCACTCCCATTTCTTCCAGACCATTAACCGCAGTAATGTAGGCTACCAGAATAAAGAAACCAATCTGTATGCGGCTCCTCCACGTCTGGACCTTCTTTTTTCGTAAGGTATTCCTTTTTTTCATCCCATTCCCCTTTTCTGTTTGACTGTAAGAAAGATTGCCCAAGATACAAACAAAAACCTCAGCACTATCACGAGTTAGGGTGTTTGGTCTTGAAAAATCTTCTTAACACTATGGCCTCTTGGTGTGCTTCTTGTGGAGACCACATAAAAAAGGGGTAATTACGACAGTTTCCCACAGAACTCACTTTGCCAAGTAAAGGTATGAGCAGTTTCCTTTGCCATCCAGGCACTGTCCCACCTCACTGTCATGGTTTGTGGCCGTCCTTGTAATCGGCGGGTCGATTGCCCAAGATGCGGAGCGTCTCATTTCCCTTGGCAAAGGAAGCCCTCAGCTGACCCTCGATGATTGCATACACCATGAGAGAAAGACACATGACAAAGTTCAAGGCCTGAATACGGCTGGGTGTCTAGAGATAGACAGGGATGAGCCATGCAAAGTGAAAAAGGTATTGTTATACTCGAATGATATATACCCGTCTGCAGAAGATGTATTTGTAGCCTACTCATCAATCCTTTGGAGTTGACTATGAAGAAGCATAATGAAGGGTATCAATACCCCAGGGCAAGCCCTGGAAAGAGGAGGCGTTGCCTCCTTTACC
>WOYI010249757.1_pt1 | contig 23778 bp, 21 predicted proteins | sample 6423411 | NCBI WGS metagenome assembly WOYI01 (sample SAMN13441803, study PRJNA592873) | oil field metagenome | biome: oil field; feature: oil-well bore; material: oil-contaminated soil; isolation source: oil-contaminated soil from oil-well borehole | place: Germany: Wietze | collected 2016-10-18 ... | reverse complement strand
GGTATCAGCTGTCCTGGTTGAACCTGGGTTCGCGTTTTTCCAGGAAGGCGGCCACACCCTCGCGGTGGTCTGCACTCTGGGCGACGATTGCCATGTGTGAGGAGATGAGGTCCAGGTGGCTCCACAGGTCGCTGCGCAGCCCCTGATAGACGGCGCGCTTGATCATGCTCACCGCAAGGCGCGGCCGTGCTGCCAGCTTTCTGGCAAAGGCCATGGTTTGTGGAAGCAGTTCTTCTGCGGGGTAGATGCGGCTGACCATGCCGAGGCGCAGGGCTTCTGCGGCATCGATGAAATCGCCGGTCCATAACAGTTCCAGCGCCTTGGCCACACCCACGATGCGCGGCAGGAAGTAGGCGCCGCCGTCGCCGGGCACAAGACCGATGCTGCTGTAGGTCTCGGCGAGCTTGGCGTGTGCGGCGCAAAAGCGGATGTCACACATCAGGGCCATGTCCAGCCCCGCTCCTGTGGCCGAGCCATTGAGGGCACATATCATGGGCTTGTCCAGGCGCTCCAGGGTGAGCGCGATGCGGTGGATGTGCCCCCAGAGAAAGTTTTTCATGAGAAAACCTGGATTGCTGCTGTCCATGTCAGCGGCACCCTGGGCCATGCCGCCAATGTCGCCACCGCTGCAAAAGGCTTTGCCGGTTCCGGTGAGGACCACAGCACCCACATCGCTGCGCCGGGCGCATTCTTCCAGGCGCCCGCGCCAGGTTTCGATCATGGTGGCGGTAAAGGCGTTGCGCCGTTCGGGGCGGTTGAGGGTGAGCAAGGCCACGCCGTCTTCCACGGCAAAGAGCAGTTCGTCTGCGTTGTCGCTCATGGTTCCTCTGGAATGTGCTGCGCCATGCTGGCTGCCTTGCTGCTTTGTTCAAGGCTAGCCGCACTGGCTGCCTTGTCAAGACAAGGCGCCTGGCATGGGAAGCCTGAAACAGGAAGATATAATGACCACAGACTGTTTTGCAGGGCGGGAGCCTCATGGAACCATCACAGCAGGAAAAGGTGCTGCATCAGGTTGGTGCTGCGCCAGATGCCTTGAGCTTGGTCGATATCGGCGTGAACCTCACCCACGCAGACTTTGCTGCCGACCGCGATCAGGTGCTGGAACGGGCGCAGCGCGCTGGCGTGGTGCATATGGTGATCACCGGCTGCAGCCTCGAGGACAGTGCCGCAGCGCTCGCCCTGGCTGAGCGCTATCCGGTATTGCTCTCGGCCACAGCGGGCGTGCATCCCCATCTGGCGGGCACGCTGGCCGAACACCAGCTGCCCGAGCTGGCCGCCTTGCTGCAGCACCCTTTGGTGCGCGCCGTGGGCGAGACCGGGCTGGACTATCATCGTCACCACAGTGACCCGCACACCCAGCGCCGGGTGCTGGGCTGGCATTTGGAACTGGCTGAACAATACGGCATGCCGCTTTTCCTGCATGAGCGCGAGGCAGGCCCCGACATGCTGGCCGTGCTGCGTGCCCATCGGCCGAGGCGTGCTGTGGTGCATTGCTTTACCGGCGCACGCCATACCCTGCATGCCTATCTGGACCTGGGGCTGTGGATCGGGATCACCGGCTGGCTGTGCGATGAGCGCCGCGGCGTCCATCTGCTGGAGCTGGTGAAGGACATCCCGGCCGACAGGCTCATGATCGAGACCGATGCTCCCTATCTGTTGCCCCGGGATCTGCCTGTCAAGCCACGGAACAGGCGCAACGAGCCTGCCTGGCTGGGCCATGTGGCCGCCGCCCTTGCCCGGGCGCGAGGCGATGATGTGGCTGCCCTTGCCTGGCAGACCGCCTGCAACGCCCGGGCGTTTTTCGCTCTGCCATGATGCCATGATCTGGTTTGCCTGGGGCATGGTATGTGGCACCTGGGCGCTGCATAGCCTGCCTGGGCTGCCCGACATGCAGCAGCTGGCGCTGCTGCTGGCAGGCGGTATGGCGCTGTTGTTGAGCCAATGGCTGGGGACATGGCGACTGCTTGCCGCAGGTCTTGCTGTGGGGGCTGCCTGGGGTGGCCTGCAGGCTCATCGCTACCAGGACACCCGGCTTGCCGTGGCTCGCCAACGCATCACCCTGGTGGGGCAGGTGGTCAGCTTGCCGGCGCAGCGCCAGGGTAGTTTCACCTTCGACATGGCGGTGCAGCGGGTCCTGGCAGGCCCCTGGCAGCCAAAATCCAGCACCTTTGTGCGCCTGTGGTGGTGGCAGCCCCCTGGGACAGGTGCGCCACAGCCCGGCTCGTGCTGGCAGGTACAGGCCACGCTGCGCGCCCCGCATGCGTTGCGCAACCCTGGGCTGGCGGATGCCAGCAAGCTCACAGAAGCCCAGCACATCGCTGCCATCGGCTCGGTGCGCCCTGGCGAGGGCACCCACGTTCTGGCCCATTGCCAGGCCATGCGACCGGGACTTGCCTTGCGGGCGGCATTGAGTCGCCGGCTGGATGGCGTCCTGCCGGCCACAGCAGGCGGCGGCATCGTCCGGGCGCTGGCGATCGGCGACCAGGGGCGGCTGGATGCTGCGGCCTTCAACGTGCTCAACAATCTTGACCTCAGCCACCTGATTGCCATCTCCGGCCAGAACGTGGCTATGGTGGCGGCGGTGTTTTTCTTTGTGGCGCGCTTTGTGATGAGCCGCTTTCATCGGCTGACGATGCTTCTGCCAGCGCAGCGCTGGGCAGCCTGGATCACCATGCCGGCCACGGCGGTCTATGGGGCTCTGGCAGGCTGGTCCATTCCCACGCGCCGGGCGGTGGTCATGGCGCTCGCCCTGTTGCTGATGCTGGGGATGGGACGTGGGGTGCGCCCAGGGCGCATTCTGGCGCTGGCGGCGATCATGGTGCTGCTGCTGGACCCGGCTGCGGTGCGCATGCCGGGCTTTGCCTTGTCGTTTGCTGCGGTGGCCCTCCTGGGCTATGGGGTGGCTGGCCGGGTGCAGCGAGCCGGGCATGTGCATGCCCTGCTGCGCGACCAGGTCGTTGTGGCGCTGGGGCTTGCGCCCGTGGCAGCCTGGCTCCTGGGGCGCCTCTCGCTGCTGGGCGCTCCACTGAACCTCATCGCCGTGCCGGTGTGCTCCCTGCTGCTGGCGCCCCTGGCCCTGGTGGGGACGCTGGCTCTGGGGCTGGATGTGCCCGGGTCAGGCTGGGTGCTCAGGATACTCGCCCGGGGCGTGGATTGGGTCTGGCCATGGCTCGACTGGCTGGCCCGGCAGCCATGGGGGATATGGCCCATGCCGCAGCCGCCTGTGTGGGCGGTGCTGCTGGCTGGCCTGGGCTGCCTGCTGGCCCTGGCGCCGCGCGGTATCCCGCTGCGCAGCTTTGCTGTGGTGCTGCTGGCCCCCTTGCTGTTCACCCAGCGGGAAGCGCCCCCTGCGCCAGGGGACATGCGCATGACGGTGCTGGATGTGGGGCAGGGGCTGGCGGTCTTGGTGGAAACCGCCGGGCATCGATTGCTCTATGATACCGGTCCTGCGAGCCTCACCGGGAGTGACGCCGGGGCGCGGGTGGTGGTGCCTTACCTGCGCAGCCGCGGCATCGGCAGCCTGGATGGGGTGGTGCTGAGCCATGACGACCGGGACCACAGCGGCGGTCTGGCTGCGGTGATGCAGGCCATGCAGCCGGCCTGGGTGTTGCTGGGTGAGCCGCATGCGGGCCTGGCCAATGGCATACCATGCCGTATCGGCATGCACTGGTGGTGGGATGGCGTGCACTTTGCCGTGTTGCATCCCCCGCCTGGGCGCTCTGGCAATGCCGCAAGCTGTGTGATCCTGATGGAAAGCGCTGGCAGGCGGTTGTTGCTGCCCGGGGACCTGGAAGGCGCTGACCTGGACGATCTGGCGCTGACATTCGGCGCCAGTCCCAGGCTGGATGTGTTGGTGGCCCCCCATCATGGGGCGAAAAAGGGAGCCACGGCGGCCTGGGTGGCCGTAGCGCGGCCACGCTGGGTGCTCTATTCGGCCGGCTTCGGCAACGCCTATGGCCATCCGGCAGCCCAGGTGGTGCAAAGCTATGCTGCCCAGGGCAGCATGCAGCGTGCCACCGCATGCAGTGGGGCGCTGGTGGTCAACCTGCAACAGGGGCATCTGGCGGTGAGCGCCACAAGACGCGAGGATCAAGCATCCTGCTTGCTGCCGGTGCCTGCCTTGCCGAAGGTTGCATCGCCAAAAGGATAAGCGCTGCCCGGTGGCAACGATGTCTGCGCCAGGGCAGATGCGGCACCTACAATCAGCAAAGCGGGACTGGAGATGGCCATGGCCGTTGCCTGCTGGACAAGTGCTGCCAGCGTGGTGCGCAGCACGCGCTGCCCAGGCATGGTGCCCTGCTCAATGAGCGCTGCGGGCATGGTGGCTGCCATGCCATGCTGCAGCAACCCAGCGACGATGCATTCCAGCATGCCCAGCGCCATGTAGAAGACCAGGGTATCTTTGCTTTGGGCGAGTTCCTGCCAGGGCAGTTCCAGCCAGTTGGTCTGCCTGTGGGCAGTGAGCAGGCGCAGCCCTTGTGCGCCCTTGCGGTGGGTGAGCGGGATCAGCGCCGCAGCAGCACAGCCCATGGCTGCGGTGATGCCGGGCACCACCGAAAAGGGCACACCGGCTTGCGCTAGCGCTTCCATTTCCTCTCCACCCCGGCCAAAGATGAAAGGATCGCCCCCCTTGAGACGCACCACCAGCAGACCATCCTGGGCATGTCGGATCAACAGCTCGGCAATCTCCTCCTGGGAGATATTGTGGGCCTGGGGTGTCTTGCCCACATTGATCAGCGTGGCTTCTGGCCTGGCCAGGGCCAGGATGGCGGCGCTCACCAACCGGTCGTGGACGACCACATCGGCGACCTGCAGCAGGCGCAGGGCTTTGAGCGTCAGCAGCTCGGGATCGCCTGGGCCGGCACCCACCAGCGCCACATGGCCCCTGGCGGATGGCATCGCCGCCATGGCGGCCATGGCTTCCTCCAGCGCAGCAGGATCAGGGTCCGCAGCCAGAGCTGGATGGTGCAGCAGGCGGTTCCAGGCAGCACGGCGCGCCTTGATGTCACCCAGCCGCTTGACCTGGGGGCGCAGCATTCCCAGACGCTCGGTGAGCGGACCGAGGAAGGCAGGCAGCCGGGCTTCCAGCTCGGTCTTGAGGCGCCGGGCCAGGGCCGGGGCATGACCGGCTGTGGAGATGGCTACCTGTAAGACACCGCGCTGCACCACCGCCGGAAAGGTCAGCGTGGAGCGTGCCCCATCATCCACCACGTTGACGAGAATGCCCTGCTGCATGCATGATGCCGCCACTTTGTGATTGAGTGGCTGGTTGTCGCTGGCTGCCACCACCAGCATCATGCCGGAGAGATCCTGCGGAGAAAATGATCTGCTGCAATGCAGCAGCCCATGGCTTGCCACCAGATGCCGGGCGGTAGCGCAAAGCTGTGGCGCCAGCATGGTGACCTGGGCTCCAGCCGAGAGCAATTGGTGTGCCTTGCGCGCTGCCACCGGGCCGCCACCCACCACCAGGCAGGACCGCCCATGAAGGCGCAGATTGACGGGTAGTTCGGGCTTTGTGGTGAGCATGATGCCTCGGGTTGGTTTGCGGCAAGCGATGATGGTTTTGTGTGTATTGCACCAGAAACGCTTGGAGCAGGAAAGGATGGCATGGTTCTTGTTCTACCATGGGGGGATGTTTCGGCTTGACCTGCCAGACCAGGGATATGGCAAGCGCACAATAAATAAGGAGAAATAAAGCATGAGACGGCAGGTGTTTGTGGGGTTGCTGGGTATCCTGGGGCTGTTGCCCCAGGCTTTTGGGCAGCATTGTTCCATGATGGAACATGGTCAATCCAAGGAAGACAAGGCATGTGGGGCCCAGCAAGCCCGGGATGAGGCAGTCAAAAGCCAGGGCGTGCTGTCCAGCGCTGCAGGCAGGCTGGCCTATGAGGCCATTGCCGGGCGGCTGGTGCTCACCAAAGAAGACCTGCAAGGCGATGCGGCCGAAGAGGCGCCCCGGAAGCCCGCCGGGGGCAAACCAGACGAGCCGCTGGCCAGCATGTTCTATGTCTACTACAAAAGCGGCCAGAACCGGCCGGTGACCTTCCTGTTCAACGGGGGGCCCGGCTCTGCCTCGATGTGGTTGCACATGGGGGCTTTTGGTCCCAAGCGGGTGGTGGTCAATGAAGGTGTTCACAATCCAGCCGCTCCCTATGTGATGCAGGACAATGCATCGAGCCTTTTGGATGTGAGCGACCTGGTTTTCATCGATGCCCCGGGAACGGGCTTTTCCAGGGTGCAGGATCCTGCCAGGGCAGCTGAGATTTTCTACAATGTGGATGGGGATGCCGCAGCCTTTGCGGCCTTCATCGCCCGCTTTCTCACCAGGTATGATCTATGGAATGTGCCCAAGTATCTCTTTGGCGAGAGCTATGGCACCATGCGTGCGGCCTTGTTGGCCCATGTGCTCCAGGAAGAGTACAGCATCGATCTCAACGGGATCATGCTGCTCTCGCAGATTCTCTCCTACGCCAATGTGGCGGAGTTTGCCAAGCTGCTGCCCAGCATGGACCAGGGTCTGGTGCAGGCCCTGCCGACGTATGCCGCAACCGCCTGGTACCACCGGCAGCTCGAGCCCATGCCAGCGGATTTCGATGCCTTCATCAGGGATGTGCAGCACTTTGCCGCCAGCGACTATGCTCAGGCGCTGTGGGCTGGCGGCAGCCTACCCGCGGCGGACCGGCAGCGGTTGGCCGGAAAGCTTCATGCCTATACAGGCTTGCCGGCTGAGTATTTCATCAAGGCATCGCTCAGGGTGACGCCAGGGCAATTCCGCCAGCAGCTGCTGGCCAAGGATGGCCGCATAGCAGGCCGCCTCGATACCCGTTATGCCGGACCAGCCCTTGATCCGCTGGCTGAAGAGGCCGAATACGACCCCATGGACCAGGCCATTGGCGCGGCCTATGTGGCCGCCTTCAATGACTATGCGCGCAAGACATTGCATTTCGGGGAACAGGAACGCTTCAGGCCCACAAGCCCGCTGTGGCGCACCTGGGGTTTCAAGCACAAGCCGCCAGAGGCCCCCCATGCCCTGCCGGGGGCTGACGTGCTGCCTGACCTCGCCATGGCCATGAAGCGCAACCCCGCTCTCAAGGTGCAGGTGCATGGCGGTTATTTTGACCTGGCGACCCCTTTTGCCGAAGCGCTCTACGAGATGGACCACCTGCCCATTCCCGGGAACCTGCGCGCCAATATCACCTTCCATTGGTACCGCTCCGGCCATATGGTCTATCTGCACGAGCCAGCCTTGCAGGAACTGCACCGCCATACTGCGGCCTTCATCCAGCAGACCATTGGAGGCAAGGCAAGCGGCTCATGACCCGTGAGATGCTTGCATTTGGGACGATAGGGTGGTAAGTAATAATGTTGCGCAGATGCGTGGCCGCGCCATAGGGTGCTGGTCGAGGGCATATATATTGAGGTGACAGAGGAGGCATGCAGCATGCGTCAGGGCAACGGTTTTTTCCACGCTGTGGTTCTTGCCTTTTTTGGTCTTCTTGCGGTGCGGGGCACGGCTCTTGCGGCAACCTTCCAGCACAGCCGCTATGTCATGGATTATCCTGATACCTGGTCCTTGCAGCAGTTGGATGGCGTGCCAGATGAGGTCTGGGGCATGATCCCCATCGACGAGCTTCCCGGGCCCTTGCAAAGCGCGCTCCAGGATCTCTCCCCGGAAAAGCCCGTCCTGCAATTGACCGGTCCTGCTGATACCGTGGTGTATGTGGCCGTGGTCAAGGTGCCCTCGATGGCGCATTCATTCGTGGAAAAGGGTCTTTTCGAGGATGCCATCTTGGAAGAAGGCGAGGACGGCCTGCCGCCAGGCTACCGGGGCCGTGCGGTAGCCATCGGCTCTGCTGACAGGAAATACGTGGCCGGCCTGGTGCTGCGGGCGCCTGCCAGCGTTTTTGACCAGGTGAATCGGGACTTCGAGGGGATGGTCGATAGCTTTGAGTGGAAGTGAGTCGGGCTTGCGCATGCTGATCTGCAGCAATGCATGCCCATGGCACAAGCCGGGCTCCAGTTCATGTTGGCCATCCTCGAGGCGCGCCAGGTTGATGTTCTCCTGTACAGGGTGAACAGCCGGTTATCGGCAGCGCGCAGCAAGGTGGCGACCTGGGCGGCTGATGGCCGCAGCATTGCTCTCCTGCACGGCCATGGGAACACACCTGGTGCTTGCGGGATGAAGCGCAATGCTCATCCATGTCTGTGCATGCCGTGTGACAGCCATGAACGGCTGTAGTACCTGTGGATTACCAGCTGTTTGCGAATCCCGGAGCGACTCGAGCTCTTGAGATTCTTGATTTCTTCCTGAGGAGATGGCTATAGACACCAAGACCATGACCAAGATCGACGCTGATTCTGTCTCCCGCCATCTGGCACGGTATCAGACCAGGCAGGTGGAGGCCAATCCTGCATGGCTTGCCACATACGAGGTGGCATTGGGTGTCAAGGGTATAGAGGCCCTGCATGATCATCCAGGGTACGCCAGGCTGGAACAGACCATCGCCGCCGCCATCGCCCAGGCGTTACGTGGCGAAGCGACGGAGGAGCTGGCTTTCCGGCTCGCCACTGCCCACCAGCGTTATGGGGTACGCCTGATCTGGTTCCTGGAGGCCTTTTATCGGCTAATGGACAAGGCTGTGTCCATGGGTGTCGATGACCAGGGGCTGCGCCATCTGCGCAGCCTGGCGCACAATGTGGCCGGCTGCTACGAGGAAGCCATGGAGCAGGCCCAGCAGGAAGTCCGGGACTCCCTGGAGGCCTGGCGCCAGGTGGCCATGGGCGTGGCCAATGGCCTGTTCGTCTGTGAAGACATGTCCTCACCCATTCTCTGGGCCAACCCGGCCTTTGCTGCCATGCTGGGCATGGCATTGGACGAGGTGATGGGCCAGCCGTGGCATGTCCTGCTAGCCAGCGGGGAACAAGAGCCGGCACAGTCTGTTGGGCAAGACACCCAGGCAACCTTCTGGGAGGCGACATTCCGCCACAGGGATGGCACGGCGGTGCCGGTGCGCATGGCCCGTCAGCAGGCATCCGGGGCAGCCTTCGGGTGCGCACAGGTGCTGGTGATGAGCTGCATGCCCCTGGGTGCTATCAAGGCCAAGGAAAACGAGTTGCAGCAGATCATCGCCTATACCGAAAAGCTGCTGGAACAGCTGGCCGGCGGGTTGCTGCAGACCGATCACCAAGAGGTGCATGGGGTTGCCGTGCGCATCCAGCAGCGTTACAACACCACCGTGTCACTGCTGCAAGACCTGGTGCGCCGTCTGCAGGACGCCAGTTTCCAGTTGGCCCAGGCAACCAACCAGCTGGCCGTCGGCCAAAGGGAATTGGCGCAGCGTACTGCCCAGGAGGCAGCTGGTCTTGAAACCATCACGGTTTCCATCCAGGAAACCGGTCATGCGGTGACCGCTACCGCCCAGGAGGCCCAGGCTACCCGGGAGATAGCCCAGTCCATGGCAGCTTCCGCCAGAGAGAGCGGCACGGCCATGGATAGCATGGTGGCCACCATGACCGCCATCGCCCAGCAATCCAGAAAAACGGCCGATATACTGCGTGCCATCCAGGAGATTGCCTTTGCCACCAACATCCTTTCGCTCAATGCCTCCATCGAGGCGGCGCGGGCTGGGGCGATGGGGGCCGGCTTTGCGGTCATTGCCCAGGAAGTGCGCCGTCTCTCCCAGCGCGTGGGAGAGGAAACCGAGTTGATCCGGGATTGGTTGGATGGCTTGGAGCAGGAAACGGAGAAAGGGGCCCAGGCCATCGGCGCCGGCGTGACAAAGATCAGTGCCGTGGTCAACGACAGTGCTGCGGTGGCACAGCGCATGGAAGGCATCACCAGCAGGATGGGCGAGGGCGATGTGGGCCTGCGTCAGATCCGCGAGGCGGTCATCGAGCTGGACCGCGGCATGCAGCACTCGGCTGGCATGGTGGAAGAGATCACTGCCAGCAGTTCCGAGCTGGCCGAGCAGGCCCAGGCGCTGGCCGACCTGGCGGCCATGTTCCAGCTTGGCCAGCAGGAATCAGCAAACACCCTTTAGTGTGTTAGCGTGTGCATGGTTCGGATTGTGGGCGGCGATCCGGCGTCCGCGCCCGACTTGTCCACAGGCACCGCCATCTATCAGGCGAACCCGAACATCGGCGGCACCGCGAGCAGCACGAACAGCACCCAGGCCGCGAACACCGCGAGGTACCCGGTCTGCCAGCGCTCGAGGCGCGCCGCCGGGGCATGTCCGCCGAGCAGGCGCAGCATGAGCCACGCGGACCCTGCGAGGTTGACGAGCAGAATCAGGTTGAGCGCAAGCGCGACGAACCGGTTCGCGGTGAACCCGTACTCGCCGACCCGCGCGAACATCGCCACGAGCACGAAGAGGTCGAGCGCGATCGCCGCGACGACGGCCACGAGCCGGATGACATCCATGGCCCCCGGCGCACTGCCCGGCTCGCACGCGGAGATGCCGTAGACCACGAGCCCGAGCACCACGAGCAGCAGGACGTCGAACACGGTCAACAGGTTGCGGTCGAAGTCGTGCCCGATGCCGTTGATCGCATAGGCGATCACGGAGCCGATCAACATCGCGGCGAAGAGCGGCGTGAAGATCGCGGTGAGCACGGGGGCCAGGTTCTCGATGATGCTCTGCCTGGCCTCGACGAGCCATGCCGCGACGACGACCGCACCGGCGGCACCGCACGGCAGCACCCACGTGATGACGGGCTTGATCGCGCCCGGGGCGATCAGGCTCAGCACCGCAACCGTCAGGCCGAGGAGTACCGCGCCGCCGAGTGCGATCAACGCGTAGTAGATCGCCCACTCCCCGCTGAAGCGCACGAAGTCCATCCTGCGCGCCGATGAACGGATGCCGCCGCCGAGGTACGCCGCCCCCACAACGAACCACAGCGCCACCGGCAGGTGGATTGCCACCAGCAGCTCGGTGCTGCCGGAGGTCGCAAGCGGGAACAGATTCACCACGAGGGCGAGCCCGCCGACGATCCCGGCGAGCGGCAGCACGCGCCGCCACGGCATCCGCCGCAGCACCGCGAAGTAGGCGGCGAGCACGGGCAGCACGAAGAACCCGAGGTTGCCGAAGAGCCAGTGCCCGCCTGTGCCGGACGCGACCGCAAGCATTCTGGCGAGCTGAATGAGGATCGCGGCGAGGCCGGCGAAGGCGAGCATGCTCGTGAAGGGACGCCGGCGGTCCTCGTCGGGGCGGGGCAGGGTGAGCTGCTTCCACAAGCGCTCGCCGTGCTCGCGCGCGAACTCGGCGGTGAGCCGGTCGACCTCGCCGAGGCGCCGCACGGCGATGAGGAAGGCCTCGTCCGCGTGGAGCCCGCCGGCCTGGAAATCGGCGATCTGCTGGCGCAGGCGGCCCTCGAGCTCGTCTGCGTCGGCGTTGTCGATCACGCGGCCGCGCAGCACGGCGGTGCGCCACTGCCCGATCCGCGCCTCCAGGTCCGCGCTCATGCGCCGACCGCCGGTGTCGCGATGCCCCAGAGCCCGCCGAGCGTGCGGGTGGCGGTGTCCCACTGCCTGCGCTGTTCGGCAAGCTGCGCCTTGCCGTGCTCGGTGACCTCGTAGTACTTGCGGCGGCAGCCCTCCAAGGAGCCCTGGTTGAGGACCGCAACGGCTGCGCCAGCCGTCAAGCAATGAAGGGTTCCGGGCAGGCGCGTTGACGGCCATAAGTTGACGGTCACAAGTTGACGGTCACAATACCGCCACGGCATCTCTAACCTCCCGTCGCACCCACGCCCTGGGGAAGCCAGTTCAGTCGCTTGAGCGCGGCGTCATCCGGGGTTTCGTCTTTCTTGATGCGCAGCACCCCTTTTTGGTCCTTGATGGGGCCGGTCATGGGATGGAGCTTGCCCGAGATGATGGCGGCTCTGGCTTCATCGACCAGGGAACGCACTGCCTGGGGAACCGCGTCTGAAAAGGGTGCCAGCTTGACCATGCCACTTGCCAGGCCACCCCAGACATCGCGAGAGGTCCAGGTGTGGTTCATGACCTCCTGCGCGCGTTGGGTATAAAAAGGCCCCCACTCCTCGATGGTAGCCGTGAGATGGGCCTTGGGTCCAAATGCGCTCATATCGCTATCGTAGCCGAAGGCATAAATGCCATGGCTTTCGGCTGCCTGGACCGGCGCTGGGGAGTCGGTATGCTGGGTGATGATATCAGCCCCCAGGGCGATCAGCGTTTCTGCGGCCTCTCTTTCCTTTGCGGCATCGTACCAGGAATTAATCCAGATCAACCGCACGGTGGCCTTGGGATTTGTCTTGTGCAGGCCCTGCACGAAGGCGATCAGCCCCTGGTAGACCTCAGGAACTGGCAATGAACCCACATAGCCTATGATGCCGCTTTTGGTCATCTTGCCGGCGATGAGCCCAGTGAGGTAGCGACCCTCATAGAATCGGGCATTGTAGGTGCCTACGTTCCTGGCACGCCGGTCACCGGTGGCGTGCTCGAAGACCACATCGGGAAATTGCCTGGCCACATTCAAGGTGGGATTCATGAAGCCCAGCGAGGTGGTGAAGATCAGCTTGTGCCCACTGCGAGCCAGTTGTTGAATGATTCGTTCCGCCTCGGGTCCTTCATGCACGCTGTCCACATAGGTGGTTCGCACACGGTCACCCAGAGCACGTTCCACGGCAAGGCGGCCCTGGTCATGGGCATAGGTCCAGCCGGCATTGCCTATGGGCCCCACATAGACAAAGCCGATTTTGAGAGGCTCTGCCCGGACGAGGCCAGGCAGGCAGAAAACAAGGAACAGCAATACCTTCATCATGATTCCCTCCAGGAAACGCAAGGGCGCAAACCATTGCTAGCTCGGCCATGGCCGAGCCAGGGCGCGGGGTGCGCCAAAGCGATTTCGTGACAGCATGGCCAACACTGCGATGGTTGCCAGATAGGGCAAGGCGTCCAGGGCATAGGGAGAGATTGCCAAGCCCAGCGCCTGGGCGAATTCCTTGGCTTTGCCCAAGGCGCCGAAAAGATAGGCGCCCAGCAACAAGGGCACTGGACGCCAGCCGGCAAAGACCACCAGGGCCAGCGCGATCCAGCCACGATTGGCTGTCATGCCCTCCTGCCACATGGGCGTATAGATGAGCGAGAGATACCCCCCGGAGAGACCAGACATGGCACCGCCAAAGGCAACGGCCATGAGGCGCACCAGGCGCACCGGCACCCCCATGGCGCGCGCTGCATCAGGGGCGTCCCCTGCGGCATGCAGCCACAGCCCGAGTTTGGAGCTGCGCCAGAACAGGGCCATGATCAGCACGAGCGCCACCGCAAATCCTGCGATGACATCCTGCCCAAAGAGGGCGTGTCCTACCCCTGGAAGACGCTCCAGCCATGGGATTCCCCCAAGGGAAACCCCAGCCGGGAGCTGGCCAGGCGCATCACGGCCAATAACCGTGGCCAACCCCGCCCCCAGCATCACGAATCCCAATCCGCAGGCCACCTGGTTGAGGGCGGCATGGATGGTGAGCAGGCCATAGAGCAGGGCAAGCCCTGCCGCCGCTCCAGCTGCTGTGGCAAGGCCCAGGGCCATGCTGCCACTTGCCGAGGCCACCACGAAACCACTGGCCGCACCCATCAGCATCAAGCCCTCGAGGCCCAGGTTGAGCACACCAGCCCGCTCACAGACCAGCTCGCCAGCCCCAGCCAGCAGCAAGGGTGTTGCCGAGCGTGCCGTGGCATCCAGCAAGGCGCTTTCAAGCACCATGGGCAGTGCGCCGCCTGGTGGTCATTGTGGCCATGCGCTCCAGCAGGATGGGGACCCAGCGCTGGCAGAGCAGAAAACTCACCAGGAACACCCCCTGGAACAGCAAGCCCACAGACTGCGGCAGATGCATGGCGATCTGGGCATTTTCCGCTCCAAGCCGCAGCAACGCCACCAACAAGCTGGTGAGCGCCATGCCAAGGCAACCGAGTTGACCGGCAAAAACCACCACGATGGCCGCAAACCCATATCCAGAGCTGAGATCCGGGTTGAGGCGTCCCAGAGGGCCTGCAATCTGCAGGTATCCAGCCAGACCCGCCAGCGCCCCGGAAAGCAGCATGGCTGCCCAGATCAGGTTATCTGACCGATAACCGGCATAGCGGGCTGCCTCAGGGGCCTCCCCCAGGACCCTCAACCTGAAGAACATCACCAGATGGCGCTCCAAAAGCCACCACAGCATGCCCAGGATGGCGAGGAGCCACACGCCGGCGTGCAGCCCGCCCCATACCGGGAGCATGGCGCCATCGGGCAGGGGGCCGGTTTCCATGCCATAACCGCCGGGCTCCCGCCATGGTCCACTCACCAAGGCGGTGAGGATCAGCTGGGCCACATAGACCAGGAAGAGGCTGCTCAACAGCTCGCTTGCGCCACACCAAATCCGTAGTGCCGCAGCGATGGCTGCCCAGAGCATGCCGCCTGCTGCGGCGGCAAGAACACAGGCCGGCAGCAGCAGGACGCCCATGTGGGGATGGGCTAAAGCGAGGCCACCTGCACAGATGGCCCCGCTCATGAGCTGACCATCGGCACCGATGTTCTGCACGCCCCCCCGGAAGGCGACTGACAGCCCCAGGGCGCAGAGAAACAGGGGGGCGGCGGTGATCAGCAACTGGCGGCGACCAAACCCATCGGCAACGGGATCCACGAAGAAGACCTGGATCGTCTCAATGGCCGGTATAGCCAGCATTTTCATGGCCAGGGCGGTGAGTAGCGCACCAAGCACCATGGCCGCAAGACCTGAGAGCAGGGCTGTATCAGCCCGCAGCCAGCGCATGATGCTCGGCAATGCCCGCTGTGGGCGCAAGACCGGCCATGGCCTGTGCCAGGCGATGCTCATCCACCTCGGCCATGGGCCATGCCGGCGACAGTTGACCCCGATACAGGACGGCCAAGCGGTCAGCCAGGGCAAACAATTCGTCCAGATCCTCGGAGACCACCACCACAGCGCACCCCTTGGCGCGCAATTCCAGCAGGGCTGCGATGATGTCCTGGGCGCAGCGTACGTCCACGCCCCAGGTGGGGTGGGCGGCAAGCAGCACCTTGGGTTGGGCGGAGATCTCGCGGCCCACCAAGAAGCGCTGCGCCATCCCGCCCGAAAGATCGGCAAGTCTGGTCTGAGGTGGCTGGTGCAGATGGAAGTGGGCCAGAATCTCCCTGGTCCTGACGGCCAGCCTGCCATGTCGGACCCAACCCAGCTGGCTCATGCCGGAGGCAGTCAGCAGAACGTTTTCGGCAAGAGTCATGCTGGGCACAGTGCCCACGCCGAGCCGATCGCTGGGCACATAGGCAAGGCCCAGGGTGCGCCGCGCCGCCACACCCAGATGGCCGCAGGGCTCGTCTTCCAGGAGCAGGCTTGCAGGGCTAGTGCGTTGCAATCCACTCAGGACTGCCAGGAGTTCCTCTTGACCATTGCCGGCCACGCCGGCAATGCCGAGGATCTCCCCACGCCGCACGGTCAGGGAGAGTTCCTGCAGAGCAACACCATGGTCACGATGCGCGGCAGTGGACAGGCGATGCATGGTCAGGGCTGGCAATTGACGGGGTGGGGTGCGTGGCGCAGGCTGGAGCTGCGGCAGGTCCCCCACCATCATGGTGGCGAGATCCCTGGCGTTGGCGGCATCGAGGTCGGTGAGCCGACCCACCACACGACCTCGGCGCAGGACGGTGGCCACATCGGCCACCTCCAGAACCTCCTGGAGTTTGTGGGTAATCAACACCACAGCCCGTCCTTCCGCGGCCAGCTGGCGCATCAGGGTCATGAAGGTTCTGGATTCGGCTGGCCCCAGCATGGCGGTGGGCTCATCCAGCACCAGCAGCTGGGCTTCCTGGGTCAGGCAGCGCAACAACTCCAGGCGCTGGCGTTCACTGGCGCTCAGGTGCATGACGCAGGAATCAAGTGGGACAGGCAGCCCGTAGCGAGCCGCTTGTGTCTTGAAGCGCTGCAGGTCTGGGCGATCAAGGCCGGCCAGGCGCAGGTTTTCCTGTACGGTGAGCCCAGGACACAGGGCAAAGTGCTGCAGAACCACGGCGATGCCCAGCCGGCGTGCCGTCTTGGGACTGTCCAGATGAACGGGTTCTCCACGCCAGTGCAGGGTGCCGCCATCGGGGCGAGTGAGCCCAGCGAGGATTTTGACCAGCGTACTTTTTCCAGCGCCATTTTCTCCCAGCAGGGCATGCACCTCGCCTGCTGCGATGGTCAGATCGATGTGATCATTGGCCACGGTCTGCCCATAGATCTTGCGCAGGCCGCGGATACTCAGCAGAGGTACAGCGGCCTCAGCCATTGCCGGATGATTCCATGATGGCATCCAGTTGATTCATGTGATGGAGGCGTTCTTGGGGTGACAGAAAGCTGGCTTCCAGGCTGTTGCGGCACAACACACCGATGGTCTGGGCATCCAGCTGCAAGGCCCTGGCACTTGCCAACAGATTGTCGGCAACATACCCCCCAAAATAGGCAGGATCATCGGAGTTGATCGTGATGCACAGTCCCCGTTGCAGCAGTCGTGCCAGATTGTGGTCCTCCAGGCGGCTGAAGACGCCCAGCTTGACATTGGAAAGGGGGCAGACGGTCAGCGGCATGCGCTCCCGGGCGAGACGCACCATCAGCATCGCGTCCTCCTCGCAGCGCACGCCGTGGTCGATGCGTTCCACGTGCAGCACATCCATGGCCTGGCGGATATAGGCGGCCGGACCTTCTTCCCCGGCATGGGCTACGGCGTGCAGCCCCCAGCTGCGGGCGCGCTCGAAGACCTCCATGAACCATTCCGGTGGATGGCCTCGTTCTGCGGAATCGAGCCCGACGCCACAGAGCCAGGACAGGTAGGGCCTGGCCTGGCTCAGGACAGCCGCGGCCTCGTGGGGAGGCCGATCGCGCAGAAAACACAGGATCAGGTGGCAGGTGATGCCCAGCTCCTTGGCGCCATCCTCGAGGGCATGGTGGATGCCCTCGATGACCTCTGCAAAGGAGATGCCGCGCTCGATATGGGCCTGGGGATCGAAGAACACCTCGGCGTGAACCACGCCGTCAGCCTTGGCGCGACGCAGATAGGCCATGGTGAGCTCGTAGAAATCGGCTTCATGGCAGAGGACGGATGTCCCCTGGTAATACAGGCGCAAAAAGGAGGCGAGATCGGTGAACGCATAGGCGCGACGCACGGCCTCTACCGAATCATAAGGCAGGAGTATCCTGTTGCGCTCCGCCAGTTGCAGCAACATATCGGGTTCCAGGGTGCCCTCCAGGTGCAGGTGCAATTCGGCCTTGGGCAGGCGGCGGACCCAGTCCTGGATCGTCTGGCTGGTTTTCTGGCTATCCATGAAGGCTCTTGGTATTGGTCCCGATCCCGGGAGAACCATGCTGCGCCTGGGAGGCAGTGATCAGGGTGCCGGCCAGATAGGTGCCCTGGGCGCGTTGTTCCAGTTCTGTCATGCTGCCTCGCAGCAGTTCTTCCAGATAGCCCGCTGGTTGCCATGGACCATCAGGACGGGGCATGGCCACGAAATCAGCACGTTTGTCGGGTTCGAGGCTGCCCAGGTCATGTTGCCAGCCCAGACATTGGGCGCCGGCAAGAGTGGCATGATAGAGGGCCACCGGGGCTTCCACAGGGATGCCTGCTGCCCGATGCACGGCCAGGAAACGCTGCATGACATGGAGCATGCTGTGACTGGGTCCTGCGGCCACATCACTACCCAGGGCGAAGGGCACTGCGAAACGGCGCGCTGCTTCCAGATCCATGCGGCCGCTGTCCAGGGCCTCGTTGCTGGAAGGGCAGTGCGCAAGCCAGGCGCCACGCTGCGCCAGGCAGCGCCATTCCCGTTCGCTCAAGTGAATGCCATGGCCAAAGACACTGCGCGCTGTGACCAGTCCAGCCTGATCATACACATCCACATAATCCAGCGCCTCGGGAAAGAGCTCGTGCAGCAGGGCCACCTCATGCACCGATTCGCTGAGGTGTGTCTGGACCCAGAGCCCCAGCTCCCTGGCCAGGGCGCCTGTTTGTTCGAGCAATCCCTTGCTGAGCGCCGGGGCAAAGCGTGGGGTCAACACGTAACGTTCCCGGCCATAGCGCAACGCCAGTTCCTCCAGGGCATGGGGATCGCACACAGCCCACTCCAGCAGCTGGGCTGGAGCCAGACGATCCATGAGCGTATTGCCCAGCCGCCAGCGGCCGGTGGTTTCCGCCATGGCGATATCCAATGCCTCTGGATGCACGCTGGAATACGCCATTCCCATCACCGTTCCGGCCTGGAGCGTGTCGTTGAAAAACCGCTGGGCCCGCTGCTGGGCCACCCGGGCATCGGCAAAGGTGGTTTCTTCTGGAAGGATGTATTGCTCGAGCCACTGCAGCACATCGCCGCCAAAACGCCCCCGCACATGATGCTGCACCCAGTGGGTATGCACATCGGCAAACCCTGGCAGCAAAACGGCATCGAGTTCCACCAGCTCGTCATGGGCAGGTGGCTCATCGAAGGTATCCACCAGGCGGATGCGGCCATTGCACACCAGCATGGCCCCATCACGCCGGGAGAAAAGGGAGCCATCGCTGCGCATGGTGATGAGCCCGGCGCGAAACAGGCGTCGCGCAGCTGTGTCAGTCGTAGAGCTGTTCGCCATGCTGGCTGATGTCCAACCCCTCAAACTCCTCTTCTTCAGAGACCCTCAGACCCACAAGGGCATCCACGGCCTTGAGAATCACCCAGGTCAGCAGGGCGCCATAGACCACGGTGACAATGACACCGAAGGACTGCAGGGCCACGAGGCTTGGGTTGCCTTCCAGCAGGCCAGGAGTCCCCCCGATGGCCTTCGTGGCAAAGACGCCTGTCAGCAGGGCCCCGAGAATGCCGCCTACACCATGGATCCCAAAGGCGTCGAGCGCATCATCGTAGCCCAACCAATTTTTGAGATAAACAGCCGACCAAAAACAACATAACCCGCTGGCGAAACCAATCACCAGCGCCCCCTCGGGCCCCACGAATCCTGAGCCTGGCGTGATGGCCACCAAGCCGGCCACAGCCCCGGAGGCAAGCCCCAGCAAGGTTGGCTTGCCGCGAAAAACCCATTCGGCAAACATCCAGGATAGGGTGGCTGCCGCTGTGGCAACCTGCGTGGTCACCATGGCCATGCCGGCGCGGCCATCAGCCAACAGCGCGCTGCCGGCATTGAAGCCGAACCAGCCGACCCACAGCAACGAGGCTCCCGTCATGGTCAAGACCAGGTTGTGTGGCTTGCTGAGTTCGCTGCCGAACTGTCGCCTCTTGCCCAGTACCAGCGCGGCCACCAGGCCAGCGACGCCAGAATTGATATGCACCACTGTGCCACCGGCATAATCGAGTATCCCGATGCCGCCCAGCCATCCCCCAGGCCCCCAGACCCAATGGGCAACAGGCACATAGACCATGAGCAGCCACAGGGTGCTGAACAGCAGCACCGCGGCAAAACGCATGCGTTCGGCAAATCCCCCGCATATGATCGAGGCTGTGATGATGGCAAATGTCATCTGAAACATCATGTAGACCGATTCGGGGATAGCCCCCTGTGCGCTTCCCACTGCCAGGCCGTGCAAGAAGATCTTGGAGAGCCCACCGATCAGCCGGCCCTCGGTGAAGGCCAGCGAATAACCGCAGATCATCCATGTCAATGTGGCGATGGACGCGATGGCCAGTGTCTGGGAGAGCGTGGTGATGATGTTATCCTTGCGTACCATGCCCCCATAGAACAGGGCCAGCCCAGGAAGAGTCATGAGCAGCACCAGGGTTGTGGCCACCAGCATCCAGGCGGTATGGCCCGCATTGAACGCTTCGGCCGCAGTGGCGGTGCCAGGCAGGGTCAGCAGGCCCAGCAGTCCTGGGAGGAGCATGAGTCTCCGATGCGACATGGCGAGGGGTTTAGAGGGCATCGGCACCGGTTTCTCCGGTGCGGATGCGGATGACCTGTTCAAGGGCGGTGACAAAGATCTTGCCATCCCCGATCTTGCCTGTATTGGCCACCTGCATGATGGCCTCGATCACCTGCTCCACCATCTCATCGGTAACCGCTACCTCCACCTTGACCTTGGGCAGGAAATCCACCACATATTCCGCCCCACGGTATAATTCGGTATGCCCCTTCTGTCGCCCGAAACCCTTGACCTCCATGACCGTGATGCCCTGGACCCCCAGGTCGGAGAGTGCTTCACGGACATCATCCAGTTTGAAGGGCTTGATGATAGCCATCACCATTTTCATGCCTTATTCCCCCAAGGCAAAAAGATAAATCAATCAGTCAATCCATGATCCCTTAACATTGTCAGGCGCAACAAGCTTACAATGGAAACAAGCACGTTTCATGCCATGATGGGGAGGATGCGCCGATGCGCAAATATGGAGCCAAGGGAGCCAGGGCATTGCGCTCCTGGGTCAGGGACGGTGCTGCGTTGACCAGGGCATTGGCCAAGGAAGAGCTGCGTCGCGCTGGCTTTGTGCCTCGTGATGAGATGGAGCGTCTCGAGGCCGCGCTGCTGCGGCTGGAACGAGAGGTGGCCAGGTTGCGCCAGGACAAGGCAGGGCAGCATGGAGCGGCTTGCGCCGCGGCATCATCAGGAATGGCCGTGGCCGCGGAAGAGGATGATGGCACTGGCGACGGTGCATAGCCGGGGTGCCCTGGGTCTGCAGGCCCCACCTGTTGCTGTGGAGGTGGACCTGGCCCCCGGCATCCCGGGACTGTCGCTGGTGGGGCTGCCCGAGGCTGCGGTGCGGGAGAGCAAGGAGCGGGTACGCGCGGCCTTGCGCAATAGCGGGTTTGCCGTGCCGCCGCGGCGTATCACGGTGAACCTGGCGCCTGCGGACCTGCCCAAGGAAGGCACCCGTTTCGACCTGCCCATTGCCCTGGCCATCCTGAGCGCCTGCGGGATGATCCCGGCAGCGGCCCTTGCCGGTCTTGAGTTTTTTGGTGAACTGGGCCTGGGTGGTGAGCTGCGCGCCATCCGTGCCGCCCTGCCTGCGGCCCATGCCGCCATGCGCGATGGCCGCTCGGTGGTGGTGCCTGCGGCCAATGCCATAGAGCTTGGCTTCCTGGATGGCGTGCAGGGCTTTGTGGCCTGCAGCATCCGGCAGGTGGTGGACCACTTGACCGGCCACAGCCGACTCGATGCCCTCTCCAGCTTCCCACCCCAGCTGCCTGTGACCATGGTGGCAGATGAGTTGGGGGACGTAGTGGGCCAGGACAATGCCAAGCGCGCCTTGCTGCTCGCCGCAGCAGGTGGCCACAGCCTGTTGCTGATCGGCCCACCTGGCACCGGCAAGAGCATGCTGGCCCGTTGCCTGCCCGGCCTGTTGCCTGCCATGGAGCAGCAAGCCGCCCTCGATGCCGCCATGATCTATTCCGCAGCCCCTGGTCACCTGGGCCGCTATCACTATGGGACACGGCCATTTCGCAATCCTCATCACAGTGCGTCTGCGGCGGCTCTGGTGGGTGGCGGGGCGCCCCCGCAGCCCGGCGAGGTCTCCTTGGCCCATGGTGGAGTATTGTTCCTGGACGAACTGCCGCACTTCGAGAACCGCGCCCTCAATGTGCTGCGTGAGGTTCTGGAGACAGGTGAGGTGCATCTGGCCCGGGCCGAGTTCCGCGTGACCTATCCAGCCCGCTTCCAGCTGGTGGCTGCCATGAATCCTTGCCCATGCGGCCTGGCTGGTACGCCGCGTTGCCGCTGCACGTTGGAGAGCATCCGGCGCTACCAGGGCAGGTTGTCCGGACCATTGCTGGATCGCATCGATCTGTTCGTGCAGGTGCCGGCCTTGCCGGCCCATGAACTCATGCAGCAACGCACAGGTCCGCGCAGTGCCGAGCTGCGCCAGCAGGTGACCGCGGCCCGCAGCCGGCAGCAGGAGCGTGCCGGTACATTGAATGCCGCCCTCGGTATCGCGCAGACCGAGGCCACCTGCCGTCCCGAAGCCGCAGGAGAAGCCCTGTTGCAGCGCGCCATGCAGCAGTTGGGTTTTTCGGCCCGGGCCTATCATCGTATCCTGCGCCTGGCGCGCACCATCAGCGATCTAGAAGGCCACAAAACGGTGCCTGCCTCGGCTGTGGCTGAGGCATTGCACTATAGGCGCTGGCCCGTGGTGAGTGATAGCAATTGAGCAGAATCGTGCAAGAAGCCAGCGTCACGCAACCCGGGTACCAAACCATGGTGGTGCATATCATAGAAAACATGCCCTATGAAGGTGCGAAGCGCGCCATGCAGGATTGGGTGGCACGGCGGGCCGTCCACCCCCAGCGTCACCTCCTGGACGATGAGCTGTGGCTGCTGGAGCACCCGCCGGTGATCACAGCCGGGGTGCGTACCGTGCCAGATGATCTCCCCGCCATGTCAGCCATCCCCGTTGTGCCTACAGACCGGGGTGGGCTTGCCACTTATCATGGTCCCGGGCAGCTCATCGCTTATGTGCTCATGGACGTGCGCCGCGCCGGGCTTGGCCCCAGGGCGCTGGTGTGTGCTCTGGAAGGGGCTGTTTTGGCCGTGCTCCATGAGCTCGGCCTCTCTGGTCAGCGCCATGGTGGCCGTCCCGGTGTCTATATCGATGGTGCCAAGGTCGCCTCGTTGGGGCTGCGCTTGCGTCATGGGTTGAGTTACCATGGCTTGGCACTCAACGTGAGTCTTGATCTTGAGCCGTTTTCACATTTTTGCCCCTGTGGCGTGCCGGGGCTTGCCATGACCAGGCTCATGGACCACTGTCCCGGCCTCACCATGGCCGAGGTGGGCGCCAGCCTGGCGCATCACATCGCAGCAGGGCTGGAGCGCTGCATGGTGCTGGCCGCGCCATGGCCTGCGGCATGGCAGACTGCAACGCCGGAGCGCTGACCAGGGTCACGACATATGCCAACCATGCCGCTTGCCATTCTCGATCTGATCCCCGTGGTGGAAGGGGGCACGCCAGCCGATGCCTTCGCGCGCACCGCCGATCTCGCGCAGCATGCCCAGCGCTGGGGCTATGAGCGCTACTGGCTGGCCGAGCACCACAACATGATGGGTATCGCCAGCTCCGCCACTGCGGTGGCCATCGGTTTCGTGGCAAGTCAAACCACAACCTTGAAAATAGGGGCGGGCGGGGTGATGCTGCCCAACCACGCGCCCTTGCTGATTGCCGAGCAGTTCGGTACTCTGGCCACGCTGTATCCAGGACGCATCGATCTGGGGCTGGGCAGGGCGCCGGGTACCGACCGGCTGACGCTGCGTGCCCTGAGGCGCAGCCCGTCTGCAGCGGAAACCTTCGCCGAGGACGTGCTGGAACTGCAGACCTATCTGGATGATCCCCAGCCAGGCCAGGCGGTGCAGGCCGTTCCAGGGGCCGCTACCCACGTGCCCTTGTGGATCCTGGGCTCGAGCCTCTATGGTGCCCAGCTGGCCGCCGCACTGGGGCTGCCTTATGTCTTTGCTGCGCATTTTGCCCCCGCCGCCTTGCACGAGGCGCTGGCGCTCTACCGGGCGCGTTTCAAGCCATCACCCCAGTTGGCCAGACCGTATGTGATGGTGGGTGTCAATGTGGTATTGGCGCCGGATGATGCCCAGGCGCGCTACGCCTTCACCTCGGTGCAGCAGAGCTTTGTGCGCCTGTTGCGGGGCACCAGGGGCCTGCTGCCCCCGCCCATCGATGACATGGCCAGCTACTGGACACCGGCTGAGCAGGCTCAGGCCTCGGCCATGCTGGCCTGCTCATTCGTGGGCAGCCCAAAAAGGGTTCAGGGCGAACTGCAGGCTTTCATCCAGCAAACGCAGGCGGACGAGTTGATGGCGGTGGCCATGCTCTTCGATCA
>WOYI011370091.1_pt1 | contig 23784 bp, 7 predicted proteins | sample 6423411 | NCBI WGS metagenome assembly WOYI01 (sample SAMN13441803, study PRJNA592873) | oil field metagenome | biome: oil field; feature: oil-well bore; material: oil-contaminated soil; isolation source: oil-contaminated soil from oil-well borehole | place: Germany: Wietze | collected 2016-10-18 ... | reverse complement strand
TCGTCTAGATAATAAGTGGTATATCATCCGACTCATCGCACTTGATGCCACTGGCGATAAAAAAGCACTAGTGAATAGTATAAAAGTAGAAAGCAATCGAACATTTACACACAATCAATTATTGCTTTTCAATTTTTTAAAAGCAAAAAATAGTTATAGCAAAGAAGCGTTGTTAATCTATTTAAGAACCGTCATTTTGGGAGACAATTTTCTAACGGATGATGTCCGAATTCTAAGCTATTTGCAAAAGCAATCACATCGCTTATTCAAAGCATATTTCTACTATAAAGAAGCCGCTGAGGTTTATACAAAATTTAATTACAAGATTGAAACATTAAAACGTTCAAATCAAATCATAGGAAAAGAGCTGAAGAGCTCTTTTTTCATGCAATTAAGAGCGTTTGAACATTGAATTTTAACCTTAAGTACGGTATACTTATTTTTAGGCATGGAGGATTAAAGAAATGCGCGTCATTAGGTTGTTAAAACTGGCAAAAGGCTATTGGGGATTATTTGTAATCGTTATCGTATTCACGGCGATTCATCAATATACATATTCTAACGTCCCTTTGTTCACACAATATTTAATCAAGACACTTATGGAACAACCAGGTGTCGCTATCGGTACTGCAACGGTCGGCCAAGTTCATCTACCCGCTTTTGTTGTTTCTTTTATCAGTATGGATTCCGATGTTTTAAACATCGTTTTTAGAATTGCACTATCGCTTGTTTTGTTACAGGTCTTTAGATTTACATTAAGGTTCTTTGACATGTGGATAAGGGGACATATGGCTGAAGGATTATCTAGAGATATGCGGCTAAGAATGTATGATCATGTACAGAAGCTCAGCTATCAATTTCACAATAATGTCGATACTGGAGATTTGATCCAACGGGTGACAACTGACATTGAAACGACGTCACTATTTTTAACCACTCGTTTATTGGATTTTGTATATTTAATTTTCACATTAATTTTTGGTGCTTATCAATTAGCACTAATCAATCCAACGATGGTTTGGATTACATTGATGATTGCACCAATAATGGCTGCATCATCTATTATCTATTTCACAAAGATAGATAAAGTGTTCAAAGAAGTAGAAGAACGCGAATCAAAAATGATTACTGTGATTCAAGAAAGTGTCTCTGGGTCCCGTGTTGTTCGTGCCTTTGCAAACGAATCTTTCGAACTCGAAAAGATGGAAGAAAAGAACAGCAGTTATGCCAAGATGCAAATACATGCCTCCAAAATCATCTCCATCTATTGGGGGACGATGGATTTTATTAGTATTAATCAATATTTGATTATTATCGCTGTTGGTGCGTATGGGATTACACACAACACTATGGATGCAGCGGGTGCCGCTGCAGCATTGCAACTCGTCGGTATGTTGATTTGGCCAATTCGCGGGTTAGGTCGCTTGATTAGTGACTTTTCCAAAGCGTTAGTTTCATCCGATCGTTTGAATGAAATATTAGATAAACCAAGTGAATTCGAAATTGATGGTACTGAAACACCTGAAATCAAGGGTGATATTAGATTTGATCATGTATCATTTAAGTTTGATGACAGTAATGATCATCTATTAAAGGATGTGTCTTTCCATGTTAAAGCAGGACAAACTATCGCGATTATCGGACGTACAGGATCAGGAAAGTCAACGATTATCAATTTATTATTACGCATGTATGAATACCAAGATGGTGACATATGGATTGATGGCGTTAGACTCAAAGATATAAAGAAAGAACATATCAGAAAAGCAATCGGTGTTGTATTGCAAGATCCTTTCTTATATTCCAAGACGGTTTTTGAAAATATCGCAATCGCTCATAAAAATTCGACAAGAGATAGTATTGTAGAAGCCGCTAAAATCGCAGCACTTGAAAAAGACATTCATACATTCAAACAAGGATATGACACAGTCGTTGGTGAAAAAGGAACGACGCTTTCAGGTGGACAGAAACAAAGAGTTGCGATTGCGCGAATTTTAGTTAGTAATAAGCCAATTTTGATTTTTGATGACGCATTGAGCGCAGTCGATACACAAACGGACAAGATGATTAGAGAAGCACTCGCCTCGAAAGATAACAAGCAGACATCAATCATTATTACCCATCGAATCACGACAGCCAAAGAAGCCGATATGATTATTGTGTTGGAAAATGGAAAAATTGAAGAAATTGGTACACATCAAGAATTAAGTAAAAAACCCGGTCTTTATAAAAAGATTTGGGATATTCAAGGACATCTTGAAAAAGAATTTCTTGAAATGGTTAAGGCAGGTGATAACGATGCATCATGAAGATGATCAAGACATCCAGTCTAAAGTAAGTTTTAATACCTGGAAAAAGATTTTAAAAGTCGTTTTAAGTTCACGTAAGAATGTCATATTATTACTCATATTTGTAACAACGGTAGCAATTTTAGATGTTGCTTGGCCATTGATCAATCGTTACGCAATCGATGTGTTTTTCCTTGGAAACGACTATTCAACATGGCCGTATTTTGTCGCTGTCAATATTATGGTTGCGTTAGGATTTGGGCTGAATGTTTGGGGATTTATTAGGCAAGCGGGTATTATTGAAGCGAAAACATCGTATATTTTTAGAAAACAAGCATTCGCGAATTTACAAAGATTGTCGTATTCGTATTTTGATCAGACGCCACAAGGTTGGATTATGGCGCGTATGACGTCTGATACAAGGAAGCTCTCATTAATCGTCTCATGGGGTATCGTCGATTTTTTGTGGGCGGGACTACAGATGGTTGGTATTCTTGTCGTTTTATATATTACATTTATCAAATTAGCATTAATCATCACGATCTTGATGCCGATTATGTTCGTTATTGCTTATTTCTTTCAGAAGGCTATTTTAAACCGTCACCGCATTGCAAAAAAACACAATTCACAGCTGACAGCACAATTCAATGAAGGTTTTTCGGGCGCCAAAACAACAAAATCTTTATCCATCGAAAAGGATAATTATGATGAGTTTGAGGTTACAGCAAGAAAACTGAAGACTGCAAGTGTCAGAGCAGTTGTTATGTCAGCAGCTTTTTCGAGTATCATTTTGATTCTAGCTTATGTTGGTGTGGCAGTAACGATGTATCAGGGAACCGTCTATGTGCTAGGTACGATTATCACGATTGGTACACTTCAGATGTTCATCGCTTATACGATTAATTTTTTTGAGCCAGTCATGGTCATTACACAGATTCTATCTGATTTTCAAAACGCACAAGCATCTGCAGAACGTTTAACAGGCTTGATTGAAACACAGCCCGATATTGAAGATCGTCCCGATGTTATCGAACAATATGGTGATCTCTTCAATGATAAAAAAGAGCATTGGGAAGAATTAAAAGGGGATGTTGAATTTAAGGATATCACATTCTATTACAACGAAAATGAGAACATTCTTGAGCATTTCAACTTTAAAGCCAAAGCGGGCCAATCAGTTGCATTGGTTGGACATACAGGATCAGGAAAAACAACGATAGTTAATCTCTTGTCCAGATTCTATGAACCTAAAAAGGGACAACTGTTAATCGATGGCATTGATTATCGAGAAAGAAGTCTTCATTGGTTGCACAAGCGTTTGGGATATGTGCTTCAATCACCCCATTTATTTTCAACAACCATTATGGAAAATATCCGATATGGTAGACTGGATGCCACGGATGAGGAAGTTATATCAGCTGCAGAATCTGTTGGTGTCAGCACATTTGTAGAGAAATTGGATAAAAAATACGAGACTTTCGTTGGTGAAGGGGGAAACCTTTTATCGGTCGGTCAAAAACAATTGATCAGTTTCGCGCGTGCTGTGCTCGCAGATCCGCAAATATTGATATTGGATGAAGCGACATCTTCCATCGACTCCGAATCGGAACTTGTGATACAGGAAGCGACGGATCGATTACTAAAAGATCGGACGAGTTTCATTGTTGCTCATCGCTTGTCGACCATTGTTAAAGCTGATTTGATTGTGGTACTTGAGATGGGAAAAATCATTGAGATGGGTACGCATGATGAATTGATTGAAAAACGCGGTAAGTATTTTAACTTGTATAAAAATCAATTTTTGCAGGAAAGATTACAGGATATCATTCAGTAAAAGTAAAAAGCCATGGGTAGCAACTATTATTTAGTTGAGGTGAACCTATGGTTTTTTTAACGCAGATGTTGACAATCTTATCTATTAGTGTCACGTGGTTTAACACAGTGGTAGATGTCTTGCTTAATGCTGATTTGGATGACTATTTGAATATACCATATGCTGCGCTCATGGTTGATGGAGACATAGTTGATTCTGCTGTCTATTATCAAAAAAATGGCGTCAATTATACATTTGTCACGACGATTAATACGGGTATTGTAAAAACATATACACTCTATTATGAAGCTTATTTCCCAGCCTATGATATCAGAGATGTTGCTGAAATCACATTCAATGTCATTGATGATGTTGCTCCTAAGATTACTAGAGTGCCTGTTTTTCATATGGAAGTCGGTGATGATCCACCTGATTTAAGCGTAGGTTTTTTGTATGATGACAATTACGATCATCAAGATGGACTCATTGTCTATATCGACGATTTCGGGGTTAATTACCATGTTATCGGTATATATGATATTACATATCGTGTCATCGATTCGTCATACAATGAGACCAGCGCGATATCGACGATATTCATCGTAGATACGGTTTGCCCCTCGATACAGCAAACCCAACCCATTGTTATTGAGCGAAAAGATACATCATCTTTACTTCGTTATTTTACTATTTCAGATACATATGATTTATCTCCTCAAGTCAATATTGATACATCGCACATAGATTTTTCTACAGTTGGACAATATCCACTTTTTCTTAATGCCTATGATCAAAGTGGCAATTCATCTGCACTTGAAACAACGCTCAATATCGTTGATACAACAGCACCGAACATCCGTTTAACCAGTGCGCCAAAGCCCATTACTGTTTATGATGAAACCGCATTATTATCATTAAAAGATTATATTATTCAAATTGATGATAGCGGTGATGTGATGACGCATGAAGATGTCATCATCACCCATGATATCAATATTGGAATGTTGGGAAAATATCAAGTATATTTCAAAGTGAAAGATGACTATGATAATGAGTCAACTGCGTCTTTAACTGTTCATGTCATCGATAATATCATGCCGACCATCACTTTGATTGATGATCTCATATTTGATGTTTATAGTATTGAACCATTCTATGAATCTTATTTTATATTTAGTGATAATTATGATTTGATGACGGCGTTAAATATCACGGTCAACACACATCCTGATTTTGATGAGATTGGACAATATCCGATTGAAATAACGGCTTCTGATAAGTCGAAAAATCTAGCAACATATCGCGGATATATCTATATCGTTGATCATGAGCCGCCAGTTGTTATGCAAGTTTCGGACTTAATCGTGACAGATTTTACAGTTCATATGTTTGATAATTATTTTAAAGTGACAGATAATTATGATACATCGTCTAATTTGATGATTGAAATTAACGATGATTATGTTGATTATCGCACATTAGGGATTTACCAAGTTGAGGTCATCGTCACTGATCGTTCTTTAAATGAGACATATATTGAGACGGATTTGTTCATTGTCGATGTTAAATCACCAACGATTACATTAAGTCAGACTTTAGTCACGCTACCGGTTGGCAGTGAATTATTTGAGTTAAGTCATTACATCACTTCGGTTTCTGACGATTATGATGTGTTGAATATCGATGATGTTTTGATTGAAAGTGATTTGGATGTCACGAAAGTGGGTGTTTATGAAATTCATTATATTGCCACAGACCAATCTGGAAACATAACAACCGCGACACTTCAAATCACAGTAGATGATTTTACAGCACCGGTCATTGTCTTATCAGATATGGCTATTAATCAATATGCGAGTTTCGACATAATGACTGGTGTCTCAGTCATCGAGACGGCATCAACTTATCAAATCACAAGTTATCCTAGTGTGATCAATACCGATGAACCTGGTGAATACATCATTACGTATATTGCTCAGGATGCCAGAGGTAACTATCAAACTGCAACGAGAATCCTCACCATTACCCCGGCTTATAAACCGTATCAAATCACAGATTTTATACCCATGATTGTTGTCGTATTATCAGGGAGTATTATGATCTATGCAATCAAAAAGAATGGATAGTATAAATCCTTTGACAAGCAACCATCTATACCCTATAATATGAGCGTAGAAATAGATGAAGGAGATGTTAATTTTGGCAAATGTCTTATTAGTATATTGGACCGGAACAGGAAACACGGAAATTATGGCTGAAAAAATTAAAGAAGGACTGGAAGCTGGTGGCGCTGAAGTTGACTACAGAACGGTTGACGCTGTAAGTCCTGAAGAAGTTCAAGCATTTGATAAAATTGTATTTGGCTGTCCATCAATGGGTGTCGAAGAACTGGAAGAAGATGAATTTGAACCATTTTTTGCAGAAGTTGAAGGCAGCCTAGCAGGCAAAAAGGTAGCGATATTCGGATCATATGGTTGGGGTGAAGGTGAATGGATGGATGCATGGGAACCACGCGTCTCTGATGCTGGGGCAATCCTTTATGCGCAAGGATTGAAAATCAATTCCACACCATCTGTAGATGAAGAAGATGAATGTTTTGCATTCGGTGAAGGTTTTGCTAGTTTTTAAGTGTGTCCAAGAAAAATGCTGTCAAGCATTTTTTTTTAGCATTTCAATCGTTTCATTGATATAATGAATGTAAAAGGGTGATGGGATGTTCTCTACCTTCTACTTGCAAAGTGAATACAGCTTGTTGAAAAATACAATACCATTAGTTGCTATGGTCGAACGAGCTGAAGCTAATCAGTATACATGGCTCGCACTTGCAGACGATAATTTGCATGCGCTTTATCGTTTTATTACACAATGCGAAAAGGCGCATATTAAACCTGTTATTGGGTTGAAACTAGACGTGATATACAATCTATATGAAACGTCTTTTTTTGCCTATGTCAAAACCCAAAAAGGATATGAAAACCTACTTGCATTAGCACTAAAAAAGACACAGGAAAAATTGACATATCAGCATCTAGTTGATCATCAAGAGGGTTTGATATTTATCACATCAGGTAATGATTCAATCGTGACTAAGCAGATTATGTCAGATGACTTAATCGAAGCACAACACATCCTTACTATTTTTAAAAAAGATATTAAAAATCTCTACTTAGGATTATGTCTTGATACGTTAGACCTAGAGATGAAAGTGGCACCACATCTCACACAACTTGCTGAGCAAAACAGATTGAAGTTATTGCCACTACATCAAACGTCTTATATGAGCGACGATGAAAAAGAAGCTTATGAGGCACTTTTAAAGATTGGCAAAAATGATACTGAACTACCTAAGGATGCCAACTATAAATTTTTGGATCAGCAAGAACTTCAAGCACTATTTATTGATTATCCTTATGTGTTTGACAATGCAGATGAAGTTGTTAAAAACATTTCTTTCGAATGGCAAACACCAAGATTTGACATGCCCGTTTATGAGACAAAAAACGCAACCAGTGAAGCATATTTGAAATCTTTGGCAATCATCGGTTTAAAAAAAAGATTGGCAGATCAAAAAGTCAATCATCAAGCGTACCAACAGCGACTTATGTATGAATTGAATGTCATTCATCAAATGGGTTATGATAACTATTTCCTAATTGTTTTTGATTTTGTACGCTATGCGAAGCAACATGATGTTTTAGTCGGTCCAGGTCGTGGATCAGCAGCTGGTTCGCTTGTATCATATTGTTTGGGTATTACGGATGTTGATCCTATTAAATACGATTTATTGTTCGAAAGATTTTTGAATCCAGAACGGATTACCATGCCCGATATCGACATGGATTTTCCGGATAATAGAAGAGATGAAGTCATTCGGTATGTACAAGAAAAATATGGTAAACAGCATATGATTTCTATTGTTACCTTTGGTACTTTCGCACTAAAGTCATCTATTCGAGATATCGCGCGTGTTATGGCTATTGATCCCCAGCGAGTAACAGGTATTATCAAGCGTGTTATCAATCATGAAATCGATGAAACCGATTATGAATTAATGCGCTTATTGAGCGTTTCGAAAAAAATAGAAGGATTGCCAAGACAGACGGGGACACATGCCGCGGGGATGATTTTAGCCAAACAGGATTTAACGAAATATTTGCCTTTGCAGATGGATAGTAACGGTTATTATCAATCACAGTGGGAAGCGAGTGATTTAGAAAAATTAGGCTTGTTAAAGATTGATTTTTTAGGTATCAGAAACCTTGCTATCATTCATGATGTCGTCCAGATGATTAAAATCAAAAATCCTCAATTTGTACTGACCGATATACCGCTGAATGACGCAAAGGTCTATGACTGTTTGAGCCAGGCAGATACAAATGGTATTTTTCAACTTGAATCAGCTGGTATGCGAGCGGTATTGTTAAAATTAAAACCGCGAGATTTTGAGGATATCGTTGCCATTCTTGCGTTGTATAGACCGGGCCCGATGGATCATATCGACACCTATATTGCAAGACGAAATGGCGCACCGTTTAGTTACTTACATCAAGATTTAGAACCCATTTTAAAATCGACTTATGGCATCATCGTTTATCAGGAACAGATTATGAAAATCGCACATGAGTTTGCTGGATATACGCTTGCTGAGGCGGATTTACTGCGTCGTGGCATATCAAAAAAGAACCACGATATACTTGAAACGGAACGCGTGCGATTCATAGCTAAGTGTAAAGCACAAGGGTACAGTCAATCTATTGCCAAAGAAATTTATGATTATATCGTTAAATTTGCAGATTATGGATTTAATAGAAGCCACAGTGTCGCCTACAGTATGGTAGCTTATCAAATGGCATATTTAAAGGTTAATTATTATGAGATGTTTATGACAGTTTTATTGTCAAATGTTATTGGTAACAGTCAAACAACATACGATTACATACAAGATATCAAAAGGCATGGCATCAAAGTTTTGCCACCAGATATTAATGAAAGTACTGATTGCTACATACTGACTGAAAAAGGGATTAGATTACCATTGACCCAAGTCAAAAATCTAGGAAAGATTCAGGTTGCCCGTATTATGGAAGAGCGATCACGCAATACATTTAAAGATTATCAGGATTTCAAATCAAGATTAGCATCTACTCTTAACGCAAAAAACATTGAAATGTTAATTGATACTGGCGCACTTGATTGTTTCGGCATGAACCACCATACAATGATTGAACATCGCGATACGGCTTCTGCAAATTATGAAGTTTTCATGAAAGATTTTAAAATGAAAGCCTATGAAGAATTACCATTTTCAGAAATGGCTGAGCGGGAAAAACTTGCATTGGGTTTCAATTTAACATATCATCCATTGGTCGTTCATCAAAATTATATTGATAATCACCAACTAGATAAACTGAGTGATATCCGTCAGAAATCTCAAATCAAAGCGCTCGGTTTTGTTTCATCCGTAAAAGAAATCACAACAAAAAATGGCAAAAAAATGGCATTTGTGACTATCGAAGATGGAGAAACAAAAATTGAAACGACACTTTTTACAAAAATCTATGCAACATATGAAAAAGAAATCTATAATCAAGAAATTAAAATATTTGTGATTAAGGAAAACCATTATCAAAACAAGAAATCGTACATCTTACAAAACGTATATAGGATGGTGTAACAAGAAGTTATCATGACAAAAGAAAGTAGAAAAAAAGTCGTCAATGCTGTATTCATAGGGTTGATTTTGAACATCGTACTTACCATTACGAAACTCGGGTTTGGTTATTTCGGCGGCTCACAAGCATTAATTAGTGATGGATATAACTCCTTTTCGGATGTTTTTATGAGTGTCATGATTTTTTTTGTAATCCGAATTGCTACCAAAAAACCGGATAAAAACCATCCATATGGTCATCAAAAATATGAGGGCATATTGTATTTTACACTGGGCATACTATTTATTTTAACGGCAGGTATTTTAGCGTATCAGGCTATAACCAGTATCATTAATGATGTTGATCGAGAAGCACCCATGCGCATCACGGTTTATGTATCAGCGGTCACGCTTTTGATCAAAATCTTTTTAGCTTATTTTTATTTCAAACTAAGTAGAAACTACCAAAACCCAACATTGCGCGCTGAAGCAAAAAATCATCTCATTGATGTATGGTCAACAACAGCGACATTAATCGGTTTGGTTTTGACACAATTCGGATTTGTCATTTTTGATGCGATAGCAGCGCTTATCGTTGCACTCTTCATCGTCCGACTAGCCATCCAGATACTGATTGAGGCTATCTCTTTTTTAGTTGATGAATCACCGATTCAAACGGTATTTGATAACATCGCAAAAGCCATCCATGAATTTTCTGGTGTGATCGCAATCGATGACTTGAAAATTAGAAGACATATGACTGAATATTATGTTGATGTTGAAATCGCTGTTTCAGCAGAATGCTCACTTGTAGAAGCACATCAAATCGCTGAAAAAGTACATATTGGTATCGAAAAAAAATTCCCTAAAGTTATTCACTGTATGGTTCATGTAAATCCATACATAAACGGAGACGATGCGTAAAATAGGAAAGCGCTTTATAAAAAAGTGTTAAAATATGTAAAACAGGATTAAAAAAATAAGGCGAAAATTACGCTAAATTTACAAAAACAATAGACTAAATGACTTAATAATGCCAAAAAATCGAATAATATATTAAAAAATGTGTAATGCTAGTTGCGATATTGTTTTTGGCATCCAGTTTTGTTAAAATTAAAATAAAGAAACATATGGAAGTAGGGGATTATATTATGCCATCGTTTGTTTTAATTCAATGGATTATCGTAGGAGTGATTGTTGGGTTTCATTTTTTGATTGGCTTTCTCAGAGGCCCACAAAAATCAATTTACTACACGGCTGTTAGTTTAATTACGACAGTCGCTACATTATTTCTAATTTCTTTGATATCGGCAAATCTACTTTTTAAGGTGTGGCCATACGCAAACATACTTAACAGCATCAACAGTATGTTGGGCGGCTCACTTGAAAGTTTTTTACCGGTATTGCTAGACGCTTCAGTCAGTGGCATTGTGGTACTTGTTATTGATATTGTACTCCGACTTGTACTCTATTTCTTGTTGTATCCACTGATTAAATTACTGTTAACGCTCATTATCTTTAGACCCATTTGGAAAGGCTTGTTTGAAAAACGTCTACTTAAAAAAGAAATCAAAGAAGAGGTTGTTCGCTCACTCAATCTAGATGACCAAAGAGATGACGGGTATGGCGCTCGAAAAACGGTCGGGCGTTTTGTTGGTGCCCTTTTTGGTGGCTTTCGCGGTTTGATTGCGGCTTTTATTTTCTTGTTGCCAATTTTATTTATCGCAAGTTCGGTTGGTAATGTCAATCTAACATCAGCATCTATCAACGATGAAAATATTCATTCACTAGCCAGTGGTGAAGAGTCCGCCGTTGAAATTCCAAGCCAAGTTCAAGAAATTCTTGATCAGATTGACGAGATGAACAAAAACGGTTTAGGCAGTTTGACATCCAAAATTATGATGACCGACAATGAAACTGGTGATGAAATATCCTTCGATCAATTTGTGTTTGATAAAGTGTTCACCTTCAAAACGACGGATGTTTCAGGAGAAGTGTCTGACACAAAGGTTAAACTGGGTAGAGAAGTCAGCAATTTGACCGGTATCTTTGGGATATTGATTGACGGTGGTTACCTAGAATCTGATTTTGATTACACGACTATCTCTAGTGCTAATTTAGCAGATATTGAAAATATTATGGGATATATCCAAAACTCAAATTTGATTACATCTATGATCCCATCTGCCGTCAACTTTGGTTCGATTTACTTCTTAGAAGATCAACTTGATTTTAATTTAGATGATTATACATCAAGTCAAGCAGCACTTGATTCATTAATCGAAGCCGATTGGGGTGCTGAATTTAACACCCTTTATGTATTAATTGAATCAGCATTGGAATTTGGATCTGTCAATGAAATCATGGCATATTTGGATGATCCAGCAAGTTTAGCTACGTTAACACCAGAACAAGGTGTGGCTCTAGGCAACATCATTCGTTCGGCTGGTAATCTTCAATTAACTGCCGCTGTTGACTTTGCTGTTGAATACTTGACAACACTCGAAAGTGTTCAAAGCAATATCACTTGGGTTGAAGAAACACAAAGAGAAGCTTACCTACGGGATCAATTTGCTGATGTCATCAGTACCGATACAGATTACTTTACAGGAGAAAATGGTACATTCTATCAAATTGCAAGTTTGATTGATACTATCTTCTCAACTAATAATGGGGATAGTAATCTTGCAAATATTGTAGAAAGTGATTTTGATCCATCCGTTATTTTAGCATCAGATAATGCAACTTGGGTTAGCGCAGTTCTTGCTGAATTAACGAATGTTCAATTAATTATAAATGCAATACCAATGGGCGTAGACTATGCACTGTTTAGCGCTAATGATGGCACATTTGATCAAGATATGATTGATGGTTTAACAGCAGATTTAGCTGATATTCCATGGGGTGATGAACTGACAAACGTCGGTGATATCTATGCTGAAATATTAAAATTAGGTCTTTCAAGTATTTTTGAAGATAACCCTGATTACGTTGCATATATAGACACACTTGCAAGCAATAATATTGATACAGCACGTATTGTCGTTAATAAGATTTTTGAAGATAGCCAATTTGTTAACGCAGTATTAGAAAATCTTACACCAGCACTTATTGAACGATTTGTTACGGATGAAGATTTAAGAGTGGCTGTTGAAAGTATTTTACTTGATGAACAAGGGGGATATGATTTCTCAATCGGTTCTGAAATCAATAATATTCTAACGGTTGTCGAAGCGATCTATGAATTCACAGACATCAATGAATTGACATCCATCGCAGATGCATCCTTGCAGGAACAAACTGATTTACTGGTCAATTTTGCTTCGATGGATAGCGAAGCTTATGATCGTTTATTAGCAGCTATTAATGACCTACAAAGTTTAAACAAAGCAGATGCCGATGCACTGAGTGCAATCGTCACCTCGTTTGGTTTAGAAGAAGATGTCTATGTACCATCAACTGTCGCACTTAATCATGATGTTGTCACATTGATTGATATGGTCCATGAATTCGGTGTTTATTTGAATGATGATTTAGATACGCCGACGATGATTGACTTGACACCATATTTGAGTACGCTTCAATCGCAATTATTGGATGCTGGTGTACGTTCAGACCTGGTTTATTATAATTTGCTCAATCAATTTCAAAAACAAATTCAAAATGAATCACTATCTGATTTCGTTGCTGTTCCAGCTGTCATTAAAGATGCTGATGTTGAAAGTATAACTCTCGAAACAGAGTTCAATGGTCTTATCGAAGCAGTGTTCAATTTGTTAATGGTAACAAGTGAGGCTGACAGTATTGATTTATCGATTAATGGTATTTCAAACATCGTAGCAGATCCAATGAGCGTTCCTGTTGAAGTTATTACGCAATTTACAGATGCTCAATTGGCTTCTGATGCATTCTCGAGTTTTGATCATTCGCTTGTCTTCAAAGCAAGTGTCTCAAAAGCAGTCAGTTATGCTGGTACACAACTTGCACCTTCAATCAATGACTACAACATTGCTTTACCAATGGAACTTACAGATACTGAAGGCAATATTAATGATGGCGTTATCGCAGACTTTATCAATACGCTTGCTACAGTAGCTGTTGGTTTAAACGAATCACTTGGATATTCAACAATCAATGATGTGATTGATGCTGAAGCATCGATGTATGATTATTTGGATGCATATAACCAGCTCTCTGATGAAGTCGTTGTTAAACTAGGAACAAACCCACTGATTAAAGGCGTTGTTAATGAAGCACTATTTGCATCTGAAATCCAATCCTTCATTCAAACAACGATTAATGATATGGATCTTGGATTCACTGTAGATAGTGAATTCATGTCACTCTCTAGAACAAACAACAAACTCGGTTATAGTGAATTAAGCGATTTATTGCTGGTTGCTAAATCATTCCAAGTCAGTGAAGCACTTATTAATGATATAGAAAGCGAAATCTTCTCTGTGCTTCAAAACATGAGTAGCACAGATATTGAACGTTTAGGTCGTGCTCGCTTATTAAATGAACTCGCAACAAGCTTTGTGGATCACTCTGACGCGATCGTTTACGGCGCAGATTTATTGACACAAATGTATGATGATAGCCTCAAACCACAAATCACATCATTTATCGATAGTCTAGAAGGTTCATCTTTAGGTGCATCACTTGCTGATGTCATCGATGCCGTTGATAGCAATAATTTGCTCGACTCACCTGATTTCGAACTTTTGATCAACAATATCTTCGATTATCGTGATGGTTATGGTAATGTCACGTTATTAGACAATGTTGGCGTGTTAATCGAAGCGTTTAAAGAAACTGATGTTTACACCATGAGCGATTTAGAAGACTATCTTAACATGGGCAAACTGAATCACTTGGTTTCCAGTACAGCATTTGTTGATAAATTATTTAAGATTGACTTCCTCTATGAAAATGTTAATGAATCTTTGAAGTCGGAAGATGTATATGATAGCCTTGCAAATGCTTTAACTACAGCCGTATCGACATTAGGTTATGATGTGACATTTGCTGGAGAAAGCATTTCATTAGCGGATATCAAGTATGGCATTTATAATGCTGAAGGCGAACTGAATATTGATGAAATTAAGAAGTTGCTAGTCGTAGGAACAAACTACGATTGGTCACAAGTCGACACATCATCTACAGAAGCCATCTTAGCAAGCGCGCAAGATGTGCTCTTTAGCGCTGGTTTCAGTGGTCAAAGAACGGTAGATGCAATCTTTGAATCAAATATCGTTGTCGCTTTATTCGATAGATTATTAAACTTTAAATATAATGACTACACAAGCGACATGGTCGACGTTGTCAATCAAATCGTTACTGATGCAGGTATAGATGTTACCATCCCTATAGAAATGCTTTATTATGATGACAGCGCCTTTGAAAATGAAGTCATCGCAAAAGAAGCGCTTGTTCAAATTGTAGACATTATGCAATACATTGATTTCAGCGAACCTCTTGGTATTGAAACCATTCATCAAATGATAAAAAATAATCATGCTGGCGCAATCGTTGCTTCACCAATCATCAGTAGTCTCATCACAAATGTCGTACAAAGTGAAGACATCCAAAATTATGGGATTGACCTAGCGAATGAATATCAAACATATTATCTCATTCCAAACGGATATTATGCATTGCCAACTGATTATGTAACAAACGGTCTTGTCAACGAACAGTTTATCGTTGATGTCTTGACAATTGGATATATCAGCTATAGAGGGTATGAAGTCGCACAAGCAAATGGCGTGATAGATCTCGTCACTAGCGGTGCAGATACACTTGATATGGTTGATGAATTGTTGACAGACTATATGGGTAGTATTAAAGAAATAGTTGGCATTATCTTCAATGAAGAACGTGTCAATGAAACATTAGAAAGAGCAATTCCAAGCGTATTATCAACGTATCCACTAGAAGATGCGCAATTGCAAGCTATATTAGAAGAAATATTGCTTGATGGAAATAATGAATTAGCATTCGATATAGAAACTGAAATCTATCGCTTACTGGACATCGCAAATATTGCAATTAAAGTTGTTGATTTAGGTCAAATCGATCAAATAGACAATGTGGATAGCATTAATCAAATCGTTTATGATTTAGGTTCATTATCAGATGCACAATATCAAGTATTAGTTAACTTGGTAGAAAGTTCAGAAATCTTGTCAAGAGCAGATCAAGCAACAGCAGCCTACTTAAATGATAAGGTTGTTGAACTTCTCGGTAATGAAGTTTATATCCCAGATGAACTCTCATTTAATCACGATGTCGCAACCATACTCAACCTCGTTCGTGAAGTTTCACTTTACGTCGTAGAGCAAGAAGATATGAGTATTGAACTCGAAGATATCGATATCTTACCATTATTGGCATCAGGAAAATTACAACAATACCTCGTCGAAGACAGCGAAAACACGAATTCAAACTTATTGTTCTATAACATGATTTATATTGTTAAGCATGCCAATGAAAACGATTTGGTAGCCGATTATGTTACCATCCCAACGGCATTGACTAATCAATATGTCGAAGGGACAACATGGCAAACAGAAATGAATACATTGATTGAATCTATATTCGCCGTTGGTCGCTTCGCAGAAGGCACAGACTTCACATTATCCTATAACGATATCATGGACTACACAAGCGGAGCAGGACAAATCGGTAACATACCAGTAGAACTCGTTACACAATTTGCTGATGCAACAAGAGTTGAAGAAGTCTTTGGTCCACTATTTGATTCATTGATTGTTAAAGCCAACGTTGCAGATTATGTCAGCTTAGCGGGTGAAATGGTCGCACCAATGATTAATGATTATCAACTTGCAGTGCCTCAAGACATGATTGACACAAACGGTTATGTCGATGGTGCAGCTTTCCTTGATTTAATTCATGCAGCCGCAACACTTGCAAGTGAAATGAATGCAACCCTTGGCTATCAAGTGCTCAATGATGTTTTAAATATTGAAGAAGATGCCTTCACCTATGTTGAAGCTTATAACCAAACTAGCGACGCAACCCTTGTCCAATTAGGAACCAATGATCTATTCTATGGCATGTTAAGCGATGCATTACTCGATTCAACCATTCAATCGTTCATAAGAACAACATTCAATGATTTGAATCTCGGCATCGTCGCAGATAGCCAGTTTATGACCATAACAAGAGTGACGCCTAAATTAGATGCACATGAAATCAGTGATCTCTTATTGTTCGTTAAGGCACTGGAACTCAATGCTGACTTGTTTACGGATGCTGATCTCGCGTTGGCATATGCACAGGGTCTAACGGATGCAAGATTGAACCAAATTGAAAACACAAGATTGGTCAACGAAATCATCACACAAGTAATCGAACATACAGATGCAGTCACATATGCTGCGGACTTGTTGACACAATTATATGATGATCAAGTTGAACCACAAATTCAATCATTCGTTGATAGTTTCGATGCTTCATCACAAATCAGTACCATCTTAACAGATATCAAAGATAATATGGGGACACCTGATTTTGTCGAAATCATCAACAATGTCGTAAGTTATCGAGATTTACACGGCAATTATGATTTATCACAGCTTACAACATTGATTAAAGCTTTCCAAGAAACAGACATTTATGCCGTTGCAGATGTGGAAGATTACTACAATTTGGCTAAGGTTAATCATCTAGTTTCCAATACAATGTTTATTGATTATGTATTCGCTAGCGAATTCGTTTATGATAATTTAAACGAAGCGTTGAAATCGGAAGATGGATATGACGCCCTAGCAGAAAATTTAGCAACAGCCATTTCTGATTTCACAGGCGTATCGGTTACAATTACAGGTGCAGATTTATCAATCGCAGATGTCAAGTATGGTATTTATAATGCTGAAGGCAAATTGAATATTGATGAAATTAAGCAATTAGCAGTAGCAGCAACGAACTACGACTGGACATTATTTGAAACCTCATCAGTAGAAGCTATCTTAGCAAGCGTACAAGATATGTTATTTAGCGTGGGCTTCAATGGTCAAGTCAATATGGATGCAATCTTTGATTCACAAATCGTTATAGCCCTATTTGATAAGTTGCTCAACTTTAAGTATGGACCACTGACAAGCAGTGATCTCGTTGCAGTCGCTGAACAAATGTTAAGTGATTATACAGCGATTGACATCGATCTAGAAGATGAACTCTTATTATACGATGAAACAGCATTCGATGTTAATCAAATCATTAAGAGGGAATCTATAGTATCTATCTTTGAAGTCTTGCAATACTTAGATTTTAGTGAACCTCTTGGTGCTGATACATTCTATTCGTTAGTAACCTATCACCATGTTGATACTTTGGTTGCCTCACCGATTATTACGAGCCTTATTACAAATGTTCTTCAAAGTAATGCCGTTCAAAATTATGGCATTGACTTAGCAAATGCAAATCAAACATATTATCTCATTCCTAATGGTCATTATGCATTACCAGCCGGTTATTTAACAAACGGTCTTGTCAATGAACAATTTGCATCACATGTTCTAACTGGCATTCATGTTGGTTATCAAATGTATGAAATCGCAGTTGATGATGGTATTGTAGACCTCGTCACTAGTGGTGCAGATCCAATGGTCATAGTCGATGAATTATTAACCGATCACATGGGTAGCATTAAAGAAATGATTAGTATGGCTTTCGCAAATGAAGAAATTGCCTTAGGCATTGAAGACGGTATCCCTTCATTATTGACAAATTATTTAGTAGGAGATTCACAACTAGACGCAGTTTTAGATGAAATTTTACTTGATGGAAATAATGAATTAGCATTCGATATTGAAACTGAAATTTACCGTTTACTCGATGTTGTAAATATTTTGATTAAGACTGTTGACTTAGGTCAAATTGACAATATTGGTACTGTTGATGGCATTGACGAAATAGCCTATAGCTTTGGTTCCTTGTCCGATGCACAGTATCAAGTGTTAATTAACTTGATAGAAAGTTCAGAAATTTTATCTAGAGCTGGACAAGATACAATGACTTATCTCGCTGATCTTACATCACAATACACGGTACTTGAAGTTTACGTACCTTCATCAGTTTCATTGAATTATGAATTATCAGCAATCTTTAATATCGTACGTGAAATCACAGTCTATGTTGCACAACAAGAAGATTTAGGTGTTGACTTAGAAGACATTGATGTCACGCCGCTCTTCGCATCAAGCAACTTAAAACAATACCTCGTTGAAGACAGCGGAAACATGAATTCAAACTTAATTTTCTACAACATGATTAGTCTATTGAAGTATGAAGAAGACAATGATGCCATCGCAGCATATATCAGCATTCCAAGTATATTACAAACAGCAACTATTGAAAACACACTTTGGAAAAACGAAATGAATCTACTCATCGAAGCGGTCTTTGAGATCATTCCTGGACTCGTTCAAGATGTTGGCGTTGAATTATCTTACAACAGCGTGATGGATTATACAACCAATTATGGTAGTTTACCAATTAACATTGTCACACAATTCGCTAACACAACTAAAGTAGATGACACATTCGGTGCATTATCACAATCATATGTCGTTAGAGCAACAGCAACAGATCTCATGAATTTATATGGCGATGCATACAGCTCATCAACATTTGATTATAAGATTAAAGTGCCAACAGACTTAACAACGAACGGCATGATCAACAGCGGTGTCATGACTGACTTCGTCTATGGACTTGCTATGTTCGTCGCTGGCATGGATGAAGCATACCCCCATTACACAATCAACGGTTTGATTTCAAGAGACACCTCAGATCATCTATATGCATTCAATCATATGGAAGAAACATATTTAGAAGCATTCGTTGAATCTGATCTTGTCAAAGGTGTTATAGAAAAAGCACTCCTCTCACCAACGTTCAAACATGGTGTCATCAATATGCTCAACGACATGCAAGATATTATTACGATTGATTTAACATTACTAGATGTCGATGAATCATTGAAAAATGAAGCAAATAACGGATTGGCCGATGGCGTCATCCTAGATATGTTCCAGTCCATCCAAGCATTCGGGCTTGCCAACTTCTCAGACAACATGCTCGATACATTCTTAGCTATGGTTGGTAGAAACGAAGTTGGTGGCGTAGATGACTTAGATCGTTTCTTAGCTTCTGATTATCTCTACAGCATTATCGATAGCGCATTACTCATGGATAGCGTATCATCCTTGATTGCTGATCAACTGGGCAGTGCACTCAATATTGATATGTCTGGTTTTGACTTATCATACCCAGCTTCAGCTTTGGGTACTGTAGGTATTGAAGCAGGGCGTGTTCCTCGTGAGGAAATTAAAAAAATTGTCACATCCATTTCACTCATTGATTTCGATACAATCGGTATTCAAACATTCACGAATTTAGTCGATGTCACACAAGATCCAGATGACTTTGCTACATTCATCGCTTCTGATTATATTTACAACCTGTTGGCTAAACTATTTGATAATAGCGGATTCCAAGGTTATATTGGTGATCAGTTGAGCGCTCCATTGGGCGGTGCGACGATTGACATGTCCGTTCCTACCGATGCACAAGGCAGCGCAGGTATTGAAAATGGCTTAATCAGCCGTGTAGAATTGCGTTACATTATGATTTCATTCAGCCTTCTTGATCTTGACAATATGTCTGTCAATAGCATTCTTGATCTATTCGCTACAAACAGCGCTGATTATTTAAATACAGCGGATGACTTCGAATTATTCTTGACAAGTACTTACTTGCAAGATAAGGTATCACAATTATTGTTATCACAAACAATCGTTGAAACGATTGCAAATGGTAACTTCACATTTGCTGAGTTCACGTTACCAGCAAGCGCATTCGTCAGTGGTCACTTAACACAACAACAGCTATATGACACATTTAACGGTGTTAACATCTTAGGTATCACAGACTTTGACAATGTGACGATCGGTATTGACACATTAATCAACGCAACTTCTACAGACATTACAGCACTCTTGTTATCTGATTATATGTATCGCGTGATGGATTTATACATCAAGGCACAAGATCCTACGAACTTAGAAATTCCAGCAGATGCATTAGAAACTACCGGAGACTTCTCTGGTTGGGTGAAACAAACAGAAATTACAAACCTATTTACAGCACTACAAACACTGGGTAACGATCCTAATACCTATGACTTCACAGCGATCACACAAGCAGATATGCTGACCTTATTAGATGCTGATTCAGTTATCGTCAACCAGATGATTTCTAATGAAGCAGAATCTGCATTGCAATCGGTTGTTAATGTTGGATTTGATAACATAACATTACCTGAAGCTTATGAAACATCAGTTAATAGATTATTAGTTGATGAAATGAAAGCTTTAGTATCAGCAATGGATCCACTTGGCATGACAAACCTATCCGGTTCGTTTGCAGTCACATCAATCAACACAACAACACTACAAGCATTACATGATTTAGGTCTTGGTAATCCAACAGTTGATCCATATGATTCATATCTCATTCATTATTTAATCAGTGATCGTATGGAAGTTGCATTAACTGTATCACTAGCAACTGTACCGCTAGCATATACAACGGGTACCTTAGGCACAGCCATTATTAATCCAGATGAAATCCAAGCATTAATCGGTGCAATGGATGAAATGGGTGTCAGTGACTTATCGAATCCAAGTGCATTTAGTGCAGATAATTTGACTTACACAGCTTTGCAAGCTATTCACGACTTAGGTCTCGGTGATCCTACACATGCGGTTACACCTTATGACTCATACGTCATTAACCATATGATTTCTAATGGTATTAAAGACGCGATTACTGATAGACCATCAACAATCTATTTAGCAAATGGTGATATTACAGGTGCAGAAATTCAAGGTGTCATCAGTGCATTAGCCGTCTTTGATCCAACACATACAATGGCATTAACTGATATTTCATTTGCTAATACATCATTAAGTGTTGGTACCATAACTGACCTCATCGATTTGGAATCATATCTCGTTGATCGTCAAATTTCAGCTGGTATCATTGCTGCTGGATTAGATGTTCTTGAAGCATATGAAACTGATTTAGGTGCACTTAACTATGAAGGTGTCGGTCTTGATTTGAACATTGATGAAATGCTCGCGTTGGATGAAGCAATGGCTGTTATGGGCTTAACTGACCTATCAGCAACATTTAGTGCAACCAACCTATCAACCACAGACCTACAGAATTTGCACAACACGGGTCTTGGAGATCCATCACATGCATCATCAGAATATGATTCATATATCGTTCATAACTTAATCTCTGATGCATTAGTAAATGCACTACCAATTGTCGGTCACATTGCATACATCAATACGACAACACCTGATTATATTACAGCACAGGAAGTTCAAAACTTTATCTATGACTTAGTTGATCTTGGTATTGCAAATATAGGGGCATTCGCATCAACGATTAGCGATAGTACAAGCATTCTTGCTAACTTCTCTGATACTGCAACCAATGCCATCTTCGACCGTGTTGATAGTGATGGTACAACACTCATGTATTATGTCTTAGATCATTATCTAGATCCAAGTGATACAACATTAACTGGTGTAAGTAGATATGATGATACGACAGGTGGTGTGACAATCACGTTGGTTGACAGCTCAGATCTAAGAAACTTCATTTTAAATAACAACGTATAGTTTTTAAGTAATAGCAATACAAAAGGTCGTTCGATGAACGGCCTTTTTTGTATGACTCACCGCATAAAAAAAGTCTTAGCGCAAACTAAGACTTAGTTCATTATTTTTTTGTGACACGGACTTTTTTAAGTTGTGCGAATCTTGGCAAACCATCTTCAAGTTTGGCTTTTGATTCACCTTGGATGAGTGGTAAAGCATAATCGATGTAATCTTGAGTAAGACCTTTACCATGAGGTAGGATCCATTCAAGGGGTACCTTTTTCTCGGTATTAGCTGCTTTAGCTAAAGGGATTAATGCATATTTAATTTTATAAGGATTTGAAGAGATACGCTTAAAGCCGACCATTTTGTCAGATGTACCACGAACAGCGGCTTTAACTGCCTTTTGACCAGCCCTAAAGGCTTCTTCAACATCTACTTTAGATGCTAGGTGAGCAGCTGAACGTTGCAAAAGTGAAAATTCAATCGCGCGTACTTTAACATCAAAACGTTTTTTCACTTCATTCGCTAATGTTTGTGCGGTCCCGCCGAGTTGGGCGTGACCAAATGCGTCTCGGCTTAATTCTTGAAATAGTTCGGGAATATATTTACCTTCTTTTGTTTTAATACCTTCAGAAACGGCAACAATCGCCTTGCCTTTATCTTCAACGATTTTTTCAAGGTCAATAAAAAATGTATTAATATCAAATGGTACCTCAGGTAGATAAATCAAATCTGGTCCTTGCCCTTTATACTGTGCGAGTGCCGCAGCAGCAACCAACCAGCCAGCGTTACGTCCCATGATTTCGACGATGGTGACCTGTTTTGTATCATAGACTGTCGCATCATGATAAAGTTCCATTAATGATGTTGACACGTACTTTGCAGCACTGCCATAACCTGGTGAGTGGTCTGTGACATTTAAGTCGTTATCAATGGTTTTAGGGACACCGACAACATTACAATCCCAACCACTTTTTTTAAAAAACTTTGAAATTTTATTACATGTATCCATTGAATCATTTCCGCCATTGTAGAAGAAGAAACGAATATTGTATTTTTTAAAAACTTCCAATAATCGACGATATTCAGAATCATCAACTTTAGGATTTTTAAGCTTATAGCGAACGCTTCCGATGGCTGAAGAAGGTGTATTTTTTAGACGTTTTAACTCTACCATATCTTCTTGTTCGATATCATAAAACGCTTCATTTAAAATACCTTTGATGCCGTGAACCGCACCATAGACATCTGTTATTTGTTCTTGTTTAAGTGCCTCTATAAAAACACCTGCAGCACTTGAATTAATGACTGATGTTGGTCCACCTG
>WOYI010801610.1_pt1 | contig 23798 bp, 21 predicted proteins | sample 6423411 | NCBI WGS metagenome assembly WOYI01 (sample SAMN13441803, study PRJNA592873) | oil field metagenome | biome: oil field; feature: oil-well bore; material: oil-contaminated soil; isolation source: oil-contaminated soil from oil-well borehole | place: Germany: Wietze | collected 2016-10-18 ... | reverse complement strand
CCTATAACCCTTCGCGGTTGATCAAGGTGCGCCCTTGACGCTCACTGCCACAATGATTTCTCTCCGGGCGATGAAATCATCCATCAATCTGGCTCGCTTAGCTCGGGTATTACACAGCGCACTTGTTTGAGTATTTCACGCTAAGCCACCCCCGAAAAGCGCCACAACTATCATGCATACCAAAGAAAAATTTTTTATCAATGGGCAATGGGTTGCCTCCAAGTCATCTGCCCGCATCGAGATGTTCAACCCGGCGACCGATGCGCTATTGGGCACAGTGCCCGACGCCAATGCGGCGGATGTCGATAGCGCAGTCAGCGCTGCATGCAACGCGCAGGCGGCCTGGCGCAATACGCCACCGGGGGAGCGCGCTGGCTTCATCGAAAAAATTTCCGCCGGACTCAAGGCGCGTGCGGATGAGTTGACCGACATCGTCGCCACCGACATCGGCATGCCGCGCAAGATGGGCCGCCGCATGCAGGTTGGTTTGCCGATCGGAATCCTTGACGTGTGTGCACGCCATGCGCGTGATTTCAGTTACTCAGAGCAGGTCGGCAATTCGCTGGTGTTGCGCGAGCCTATCGGCGTGGCGGCGTGCATCACGCCGTGGAATTATCCGCTGTTCCAGATCGCCACCAAGCTCGGCCCGGCGCTGGCAACAGGTTGCACCGTGGTGTGGAAGCCATCCGAAGTTGCGCCATTGGCGGCCTTCGTGCTGGCGGAGATTATCGAAGCGGCCGGTTTGCCCGCTGGCGTCGTCAATCTGATTACCGGCTATGGCCACACGGCGGGGGAAGCGCTGGTGGTGCATCCTGGCGTGAATATGGTGTCGATGACCGGCTCCACGCGCGCCGGTGCGCGCATCGGCGAGCTGGCCGCACACAGCATCAAGCGGGTGACGCTGGAACTGGGCGGCAAGTCGGCCGCCGTCGTGCTCGATGATGCTGACCTGGAAGCCGCCGTGCGCGCCACGGTAAATTCCTGCTTCCTGAATTCAGGACAAACCTGCCTGGCGCTGACGCGGCTGATCGTGCCCGAGGCGCGCTATGCGGAAGCCGCTGAAATCGCCAAACAGACCGCTGCGCGGTTTACGGTCGGCGACCCGTTCGATGAAGGCTCCAAGCTTGGGCCGCTGGTTTCAGCCGTGCAGCGTGACCGCGTGGTGGGCATGATACGCAAGGGCATTGAAGAAGGCGCCGAGCTGCTGGCCGGTGGCCCTGATCGTCCGCCAGGCCTGGAACGTGGCTGCTATGTGCAGCCTACGGTGTTTGGCCGTGTCGCGCCTGACAGCACCATTGCGCAAGAGGAAATTTTCGGCCCGGTGCTCAGCATCATCACCAGCCGCGACGAAGAGGATGCCATTGCGATCGCCAACAACACCGCCTATGGCCTCTCGGGCGCGGTCTGGTCGGCGGATATGCAGCGTGCATTGCGCGTTGCCGGCCGCCTGCAGACTGGCCAGGTGGAAATCAACGGCGGCGCATTCAATATCGAAGCGCCATTCGGCGGCTATAAACAGTCTGGCCTCGGGCGTGAAATGGGCCGCTATGGCATGGAAGAATTCCTCCAGTACAAATCCCTGCAACTGCCTGCTTAAGGTGTCAATCTGCATGACAGGAGATGACAAATGAGTGACCAGGTTAAAGTAGCCGTTGTGACCGCCGCTTCGCAAGGCATGGGCGCCGCCTGCGCGCGTACCCTGGCTGCGCAGGGCTATCGGCCGGTGCTGATGTCGCGCTCTGACGGCGCGATGCGCCTCGCCAACGAGCTGGGCGGCGTTGGTTTGCAAGGCTCGGTGACCGAGCCGGCCGATCTGGCGCGTCTGGTCGACCTGGCGCTGACGCGCTATGGCCGGATTGATGCGGTGGTCAACAACACCGGGCATGCCGCACGCGGCGAGCTGCTGGCACTGAGCGATGCGGACTGGCATGCGGCGCTGGACCTGCTGCTGTTGAATGTGGTGCGCATGTCGCGGCTGGTCACGCCGGTTTTTGAACGGCAGGGGCAGGGCGCGATGGTGAATATTTCCACCTACGGCGCGCGCGAGCCGACAATCGAATATCCGCTGTCGTCAGCTATCCGCGCCGCCTTGTCGAGTTTCACCAAACTGTATGCCACGCGTTATGCAGCGGCCAACATCCGCATGAACAATGTCCTGCCCGGGTTCATTGACAGCTATCCGCTGGACGAAAAAGTGCGTGACAGCATTCCCATGGCGCGCGCCGGTCGCGTCGGAGAAATCGCCGAGACGGTGGCTTTCCTGCTGTCTTCGGGTGGTGGCTATATCACCGGCCAGGACATTTTGGTCGAAGGTGGCCTGGCCCACGCAACATGAATCAGGTTGCAGCTATCCGTTCATCGCTGCGCAGACCGAGATAGGCGCGGCTTAGCGCCGGATGCCGGTACAACCACAGGCGACGGCCAAACCAGCCATCGGCGCGGTTCTTGACGACTACGCGGGGAATCCGGTCAACGAGCGTGGCCGCAGTGCAGGTGCCTTTTTCAGTGGTGTAGAGATGGCTGAATCCGGCGGCCTGTGCGACAGCCTGATAATCCGCGTCAAAGTAGCCTTGCGGCCAGCACAGATGGCCGGATACCTCGCCGAGATGCGCTTGCAAGGCCGCGCGTGAGGCGGCCAGGTCATCACTCAGCCGTGCCTGGCGTTCACGCGGATCGCTGATCAGCCGGTCCCAGCGCGTATGGCTATGCGTATGCGAATGGAATTCAAACGTTCCGGCTGCCTGCATTGCCGCGACCTCGTCCCAGCGCAGCATGACCTCATCTACCTGTCCGGCGGCGACCTTTTCCATGCAGATGCGGTGCGGATAAATGGTCGGCGCGGCCGCTGTCGCCGTCCCCAAAGGGGGCTTTCCAAAAACGGACTCAAGGCTTTGCGGCGTATCACCAGCGCCGACTTTTACGGCTAAGCGCGGCACCCCTTCGCCCAGCCAGCCGGTAATCAGGAACAGCACGGCGCGAAAGCCGAATTCCTGCAACACCGGATGCGCATACAGATAATTGTCCAGGTAGCCATCATCAAAAGTGATCACGACGGATTTATCCGGCAACGGCGCGCCGGCAAGAAAGGCGGCCAGTTCCTGTGTGCCCGCGCTACGATAGCCATGCGCCGCCAGCCAGGCCATCTGCGCGCGAAATATGGCGGGTGAAACAGTCACCAGGCCAGGAGCGGGGCTGACGTGGTGGTACATCAACACCGGCACGGCGCGCGCCGGCTTCATCGGCCATCCTTTGCAGCGAGCAGCTTTGCATACACTGCCAGCATGCCATCCACCATCACCTGGCGCGAGTAATGCGCCTCTACCCAGGTACGCGCCGCAGCGCCCATCGTGTGGCGCAGTGGCGCATCGGCGAGCAGACGGATGATGCTTGCGGCAATGGCCGCGCTGTCGCCCACCGGCACCAGCAGGCCGGTTTGGCCATGGCGCACGATTTCCGGTACGCCATCGACATTGCTGGCGATAGCCGGCACGCCCATCGCGGCAGCTTCAATGAAGGCCGTGCCCAGCGCTTCCTGATGTGTGGGCAGGACGAAGAGGTCGAGCGAGGCGAGCACGTTGACCACGTCGCGGCGCAGACCGAGCAGGTGCACATTGCTGGCCAGGCCAAGTTCGGCTATGCGCCGTGTCAGGTTTTCGAATTGCGGGCCATCGCCGGCAAACACGAAGTGCGCGGCGGGAAATTTCTCCAGCACTTGCGGCACGGCTTCAAGCAGTTCGGCATGGCCTTTCTTGCGCCGTAAAATGGCGACTGTGCCAATGAGTGGCACCGTGTCAGCCAGACCCAGCTCGGCGCGCAGGTTGCCGGACGTTGCCGTCTGGTAGCGCGAGAGGTCGATGCCTGTCGGCACGGCGGTGATGCGTTCTGCGGGCACGCCGGCTGAAATCAGGTAACTGGCGACAAAGCGGCTGACGGTCACCACATGGTCGGGCAGCGTGACATAGCTGAAGCGCGAAGAAATCGGCAACGCCAGGTGGCGGGTGCGTACGATGCGCGGCCGTTGGCGGCCAAGGCTGCGCGCAGCCATGCCTGCGAGTTGCGTATCGCGCCCGCTGTGGGTATTCACGATGTCGATTGTGCGTGTTGCCATCAGCCGACGCAGCGCCCACAATGCCGGCAGGTCGAGTGCGCCGCGCATCGCAACGTCGATTACCTCACAACCGATTTCGCGCGCCCTGGCGCCCAGCTTCGCCTGCGGCGGGCAGGCCAGCAGCGGGGCGTAGCCGCGCGCTTGCAGCTCACTCAGTTCGTTCAGCGTGCGGTTTTCCTGGCCGCCCCAGCCAAGCGACGATTCGGTGTGCAGTATCCTGGGCTTCACGCGGCGCGCTGCTCTTCGCTGGAACGTTGCAGGTGGTAAAAGTTCGCATACGCACCATTTTTTGCCAGCAATTCGGCATGGCTGCCGGCCTCGATGATGCGCCCGTTTTCCAGCACCACAATGCGGTCGGCATGTTCGATGGTGGACAGGCGATGGGCCACTACCAGCGTGGTGCGGTTCTGCATCAGCACATTCAGCGCGGCCTGCACATGGCGTTCGGATTCCGTATCCAGCGCCGATGTTGCTTCGTCGAGAATCAGGATGGGGGCGTTTTTCAGGATCGCGCGCGCAATCGCCAGGCGCTGGCGCTGGCCGCCGGAAAGCTTGACGCCGTTTTCGCCGATCAGTGTCTCGAACCCCTGCGGCATCTGTTCGATGAATTCCAGTGCGTGTGCCGCGCGTGCCGCATCTTCCAGCGTTTCACGCGTGACGCCCTTGAGGCCGTAAGCAATGTTGGCGGCGACCGAATCATTGAACAGCACGACATCCTGCGAGACCAGCGCAATGTTGGCGCGCAGCGAAGCCAGGGTCAGGGTTTCGATCGGTTGTCCGTCAATCAGTATTTCTCCGGATGTCGGGTGATAAAAGCGCGGCAGCAAGTTCGCCAGGCTGGTCTTGCCACTGCCGGAAGTGCCTACCAGGGCTACGGTTTTTCCGGCAGGCAGCATCAGGTTGATGCCCGCCAACGCCTCGCGGGAGGCGTCCGGATAGGTCAGGTGCACATTGCGAAATTCGACATCGCCATGGGCGCGGCCCAGATCGTTGCTGCCGAAATCGTCTTCCGGCGTTTCATCAATCAGGGTGAATACGCTCTCTGCCGCAGCCAGCCCGCGTTGCAACGGGGCATTGATGTCCGTCAGCCGCTTGAGCGGCGCCAGCAGCATCAGCATCGCGGTAATGAAGGAAACGAAACCGCCCACGGTGGCGCCGCTGGAAATCGATTGCTGGATGGCGACGGTGATGATGACGGCCATTGAGACTGCCGCGAAGAACTGCACAATCGGTCCCAACGCCGCCGCCGCGATGGTCTGGCGCATGGCCTGGCTACGCTGCTTGCCGCTGGCCGACGCAAAGCGCTGGCCTTCGTAAGCCTGGCCGCCAAAAATCTTGACGACTTTATGCGCCTCGATGCTTTCTTCCAGCACATGCATGATCTCGCCCATCGCCCGTTGCACGGCGCGGCTGGTTTCGCGCAGGCGATAACTGAAGGCGCGTACCGCCAGCGCGATGCAGGGAATCATGATCAGGGCGATCAGGCTCAGTTTCCAGTTCAGGTAAAACATCCAGAACAGCAGGCCGACGACGGCCAGCGTGTCCTTGATCAGGATGGTCAGCACGCCGGTCGCGGCGCCCGTCACGCCGGTGACATCGTAGGCGATGCGCGACATCACGGCGCCGGAAGACTGGTTATCAAAGAAATTGGTCGGCAGTTGCACCAGACGCTTGAACATGTCCCTGCGCAAGTCCATCACAACTTTGTTGGATACCCAGGCCAGCGCATAATCGGCAAGAAAGCCGAACCCGCCGCGCAGCAAAAATACGCCGATGATGATCAGCGGGAAAACCCAGGGGCCATAGACGCCTTCTGCGCCTTGGCGGCTGAAGCCGCTATCCAGCAAGGGTTTCATCAAGGCGGGGAAAATCGGTTCGGTAGCCGCCGAGACCGCCATGAAGGCTATGGCCAGCGCAAAAGTGCGCCAATAGGGCCGCACATAGCCCAGCAGGCGGAGATACAGCTCGCGGCTGGTATGTGGCGTGGCAGAAAAACCCGTTACAGGGCTGGATGTCATGTGTTGTGCAGGGGTGAGCAAGCGCAAGCGGCTGCCTGCTTGTCGCCCTGATATGGATGATATCTGCCGATTATACCGGTCGTCATGCATGCCAATGGCTTTTGGCTTTATGCCCTGGCAAGAACAAACGCTTGGCAGGTCAGCACCGTCCGCAGGCATGTTTTTTTGTGCAAGAATGCGCCCATACCGAAAATCCAGAAAGCTTTCTGAGCTACCGTCATCCAAGGAGAAAATGTGAGCAGTAATCCCGAAATTGGTTTATCCATAGTCGCCAATGGCATCAACACGAATTATCACGACCAGGGCAGCGGCGAGCCGGTATTGATGATTCATGGTTCCGGCCCTGGCGTTACCGCGTTTGCCAACTGGCGATTGACCATGCCGGTGCTGGCCAGAAATTTTCGTGTCATCGCGCCGGACATGGCCGGTTTTGGTTACACCGAGCGTCCGCCAGGCGCGCAGTATTCGATGTCGAACTGGGTGGATCATGCGCTGGGTTTGCTGGATGCGCTGAAAATCGAGAGTACGCATATTGTCGGTAATTCGTTTGGTGGCGGCCTGGCGCTGGCGCTGGCCATCCGCGCGCCGGAGCGTGTTAAGCGCCTGGTGCTGATGGGTTCGGCGGGTACGTCATTTCCGCTGACACAGGGATTGGATGATGTCTGGGGCTATACGCCATCATTCGAGAATATGCGCAAGATGATGGATATCTTTGCCTATAACAGAGGCCTGGTCAGCGACGAATTGGCGCAGTTGCGCTATGAAGCCAGCATACGGCCAGGCTACCAGGAATCATTTGCCAGCATGTTTCCGGCGCCGCGCCAGCGCTGGGTTGATGCGTTGGCCAGCCGCGAAGAAGATATTCGCGCCTTGCCGCACGAGACTTTGCTGATTCATGGCCGCGAGGATAAAGTCATTCCGTTGTCGGCGTCACAAAAGTTGCTTGAGCTGATTCCCAATGCGCAGTTGCATGTGTTTGGGCATTGCGGGCACTGGACGCAGATTGAGCATGCCGGCCGTTTTGGCCGCCTGGTGACGGATTTTTTCCTGGAGTCCTGAACTTCAAGGCCCCCACCCACAGAGGGGCCGACAGAATTTTTGTACTACACATAAAAAAGGAGATTACGATGAAGCTTTACTACGCACCGGGTGCCTGTTCCCTATCCCCGCACATCGTCTTGAATGAAATGGGTCTTGCCTACGAGACGGAGGCGGTTGATTTGCAAACCAAGAAGACGGCTTCCGGCAAGGATTACAACGCGATCACGCCAAAGGGCTGTGTGCCCGCCCTGATGCTGGACAACGGCCAGCTGCTGACTGAGGGCCCGGCAATTGTTCAGTATCTGGCTGATCTGGCACCGGCCAAAAAGCTGGCGCCGGCCAACGGTACGATGGAACGTTACCGTTTGCAGGAGTGGCTGAATTATTTGAGTGCGGAATTGCACAAGGGCTTTGGCGCCTTGTTCAATCCGGCGACTCTGGATAGCGTGAAGGAGACTACGCGCACTGTGCTTGGCAACCGCCTGGCGTATGTTGCGCAACAACTCGCTGACAAAAAATTTTTACTGGGTAACGATTTCAGTGTGGCAGATGCTTATTTGTTTACCATCCTTGGCTGGGGGCAATATGTTGGTATTGATATTGGCCAGTGGCCGATACTCAAGGAATACCATGGTCGCCTGTTCATGCGCCCTGCCGTGCAGGCGACGCTGAAGGCGGAAGGCTTGATCCCTGCCTGAGCTTGCCGTGAATGGCATGATGAACTGGGCAATGAGTCAGCAACCTGCAAAGGTGCCATGATTTCGGTCATGAATTCAAGGGGGAGAACAAGCTAATGAACACGAATCTATCTTCACGGCGGGCGTTTCTGCAGGCGACGGTGGGCGGGGGTGTGGCGTTGCCGTTGCTGGCTTCACTGGGCATGGCGACTGATGCGCTGGCAGCTGGCCAGTCAGCGGCGGAGGGCAGCTTGTGCCTGTTTGAGGCGGACGCCGCCATGGGTGCCGGCATGGCGGCAGATGTGCGCCGTCTCGGCCTGGCCTTTCAAACATTGACGCTGGACGATGCGGCGGGCTGGCACGCGATGCTGGATGCGCTGGCGGCGGCGAGTGGCCGTTCATTGGCCGTGCTGGGACGCCCGGCAACAGTATTTGCCGTGCGTGGCGTCCTGGAACCGGCTTGGCGTGTGGTGCTCGAAGGGCGACATCACCATGCTGAAAGCGGTGGTATGCATCACACTTTCAATGGATTGGACGCGCCGATGAACAAGCTGGCGAACTGGATCGATCGCGTCAGCGATCCGGCGCAGTATGCGGTTGTCCTGGCTTCCATGACGCATGGCGAACTGGTGCCCAATGCCGAACGCCAGACGCTTGACCTGCAATCGCATGCCTGGCCGGGGAATGATCTGGTTTCCCTGCTGGCCTGGCCGAAAGGAGTTGCCTGATGAACGCTGTGCTGCCCCCGGGGATAACCCGCGAACACTTTGCCGCCCTGGTCGCGGATTTGCAAAAGGTTGTTGGCAAGGCGTATGTATTTACCGACACGCAGTGGGAATTGCCCGCCTACATCGATGCCTATCAGACGACGCCAGATGAGGTGCATCAACCATCGGCGGCTGTGGCACCCGCCAATACCGGGGAGTTGCAGCGGATACTGGAAATCGCGCGGCATTACAAGGCGCCGCTATGGACCATCTCGACCGGCAAGAATTTCGCCTATGGCGGCCCCGCGCCGCGCAAGGCCGGATACATCGTGCTCGACCTCAAGCGCATGAACCGGATTCTGGAAGTCAATGAAAAACACGGTTATGCCGTGGTTGAGCCGGGCGTGAGCTATTTCGACCTGTATCGCCATCTGCAAAAAATCGGCAGCAAGCTGTGGATTGACTGCGCGGCGCCCGGGTGGGGCGGGGTGCTGCCCAATACGCTGGAGCATGGCGTGGGCTACACACCGTATGGCGACCATATGACGATGCAATGCGGCATGGAAGTCATGTTGGCTGATGGCACGGTGGTGCAGACGGGCATGGGCGCTCTGCCTGGCAGCCAGACGACCAACCTGTATAAATACGGTTTTGGCCCCTGGGTGGATGGTCTGTTTACGCAATCGAATTTTGGCGTGGTGACCAAGATGGGGGTCTGGCTGATGCAGGAGCCGCCAGGCTACCGCCCTTACATGATCACCTTTGAACGTGAAGATGATTTGCATGCGATTACCGAGGCGCTGCGCCCGCTCAAGGTGAACATGCTGATCCCGGCGGCGGCATTTACGGTAGGTTTGATCTGGGAGGCCACGGTACAAATATCGCGGCGCGATTACTACACCGGCAAGGGCGCGATTCCCGACAGCGTGCGCAAAAAAATCGCCAAGGATTTGCGTATCGGCGAATGGAATGTTTACGGCGCCCTGTATGGTCCGCCGCCGATCATGGACAACAACTGGGAAGTGATCCACGATGCCTTCGCCAAAATTCCCGGTGCGAAAGTCTACTTCGACGCCGACCGGCACAAGAACGACGCGGCATGGAGTTACCGCAAGAAACTCGGCGCCGGCATTCCCAACATGACCGAATACAGCATGTCGAACTGGATACCGAATGGCGCGCATGTAGACTTTTCACCGATCTCGCCGGTGACCGGCGTTGATGCGATCAAACAGTATGAGTTGATCCGCGACCGCTGCAACAAGGCAGGCTTTGACTATATTGGCGAGTTTGCGATTGGCTGGCGCGACATGCACCATATCTACACGACAATTTTCGACCGCAACGATCCGGAGCAGAAGGCCAGGGCATACAAGCTGTTTCTCGAGCTGGTCGAAGTCGCCGCTGACGCAGGGTACGGCGAGTACCGCACGCACCTGGATTTCATGGATAACATTGCGGCCACCTACAACTGGAATGATCACGCCTTGCTGCGCCTGCGCGAAAAAATCAAGGACAGGGTCGATCCATTAGGCATCCTGTCACCGGGCAAAATGGGCATCTGGCCGAAGTCCATGCGCAAGGGGAGGGCATGATGAGGGTTAATGCATTATTTGAATCCGCGTTTGAATCCATGTTCCGCAAACAAGCGCAGACCGCCTTGGCCGTGCTGGCGGTTCTGGGCGTAATAGTCGGCGCTGGTGGGACGGCGAATGCGGCTGAGTCGGACGCAACGGGCGCCGCCATTTACGAGCATTACTGCATCGCCTGCCACGACCGGGGCGTTGGTCATCCGGGCACGCAGAATCTGGCGTATCGGTATGGTCCGGAGAAAGCGGCACTGGCTGATCGTGACAACCTGACGCCAGAATATGTACGCATCATGGTGCGTTTCGGCCGCGGCTTGATGCCGGGTTTCCGGTCGAGTGAGATCAGTGACGAACAGTTAAAGCTGCTGGCCGACTATCTGGCGGCTGGCCCGCATCCCGCAGTTCCGCCCAGCAAATAAACAGGAAGCCATACCATGAAAAAACTTGATCTGTGGATAGGCGGTGAATTCCGCCCGGCGCAAAACAATGCAGTGTTTGTCGACTGCTCGCCGGTGGATGACAGCCCGTATGCCGAAGTGGCACGGGCTGCCGAGGAAGACGTCAAGCTGGCGGTTGAGGCGGCGCATGCGGCCTTTGCCACTTATCGCACAACCGGGCCGGGCCAGCGCGAGACCTGGCTGAGCAAGGCAGCCGACTTGCTGGCGCAACGCACGGAAGATTTTGTCAATGTGCTGATCGACGAAATCGGTTCACCGATGCTCAAGGCGCATTTTGAAGTCAAGTATGCCATTGCCCATTTGCGCACGGCCGCCGGCATTCCGCGACGTATCGCCGGGCAGACCTTGCCTTCCGATGTGCCGGGGCGGTTCAGCATGAGCGTGCGCGAGCCGCTCGGCGTATTCGCCTGCATTACGCCGTTCAATGTGCCGCTGATCAAGGCGATGAAGCAATGCACGGGCCCGCTGGCCACCGGTAACACGGTGGTGCTGCTGGCTTCGGAAGAAGCGCCGGCGCTGGCGATCCTGGTCGCCGAACTGTTCCGCGACGCCGGTTTCCCGGCCGGTTCATTCAATGTGCTGACCGGTTACGGGCATGAAATCGGCGATCACCTGGTGCGGCATTTTCGCGTCAAGGGCGTGAATTTCACCGGCTCGACACGGGTCGGGCGGCATTTGTCGGGCCTTTGCGGTCAGCACATGAAGCGTGCGCTGCTTGAACTCGGTGGCAAGAACCCGCTGATCATCCTCAAGGATGCCGATCTGGATGCCGCCGTGCAGGGCGCGGTGTTCGGCATGTTCCTGTTCCAGGGCCAGGCCTGTATGGCATCGAGCCGCATCCTGGTTGAAGCGCCGATTTATGACGCGTTTCTCGAGCGTTACAAGGCCGCCGCAGCGGCGATTGGCCATGGCGACCTGCGCAGCCCGCAGACCATGGTCGGACCGATCATTTCAGAACGGCAGCGCGAGCGCATCCGGCATCACATCGAAGATGCGGTGGCGCATGGTGCGAAGGTTGAAATCGGCGGCACATGGGAAGGCAATCGTTGCCTGCCGACTATCCTCACCGGCGTGAATGCCAACATGGTGTGCTACCAGGAGGAGACTTTCGGCCCGGTGACGGCGGTGTATAAAGTCGGCTCTGCCGATGCGGCGCTGGCGATTGCCAACGACACCTATTACGGCCTTTCTGCCGCTATCTACACACAAAACCTCGCCGAGGCGATGCGCCTGTCGCAAGGCATCCATGCCGGCATGGTGCATATCAACGCGCCGACATTGCACGATGAACCGCATGTGCCCTTCGGCGGTGTCGGTGATTCCGGCATGGGCCGCGAAGGCGCGCAAACGGATATCGACCATTGCACGGAATGGAAGTGGGTCACGGTGCAAGCTCCCGGAGTAGCGCATGCACACTGAAAAGACGGTCGCGCTGTCCGCGACGGCGCGCGCTGTTGCGGCGCGCGTCGGTTCCCTGCGTGATTTCCTGGCGTTTCTCGGCGAGCAGGGCCAGTGCGTGCATTGGCCGGACCCGGTGTTGCCCGAGCCGGATATCCGCAACATTTCGGTCGCTGCCGGCAATGATGCAGCTACCGGGCCGGCCGTGGTGTTCGACAAGATTCGCGGTTATCCGGGCAAGCGCATCGCCATCAACGTCCATGGCAGCTTCGGCAATCTCGCGCTGTTGCTGGGGTATCCCAAAACAACACCGATACGCGATCTGTTCCATGAAATCATCCGCCGCTGGGGTTCGGACAAACCCTTGCTGGAGCGCATCGCACCGGAGAAAGCGCCGGTCAATGAGAATCGGCTCGAGAAGAACATCAATCTCTACAGCCTGCTGCCCTTGTACCGCATCAATGCGTGCGATGGCGGCTTCTACATCGCCAAGGCCTGCGTGGTCAGCCGCGATCCGCTGGAGCCGGACAACTTCGGTAAACAGAATGTCGGGATCTATCGCATCCAGGTGATGGGGCCGGACACATTTACGCTGTTGTCCATCCCCGCGCATGACATGGGGCGGCAGATGCTGATGGCCGAGCAGCACAACAAGCCGCTCAAGGTTTCAATCATGATCGGTAATCATCCGGCGATGGCGATGTTTGCCGCCACGCCGGTAGGCTACGATGAATCCGAGTTTGCCTATGCCTCGCAAATGATGGGTGCGCCATTGCGTCTGACGACGGCAGTGAATGGCACCGACATCCTGGCCGACAGTGAAATGGTCATCGAGGGTGAGTTGTTGTCCAACCAGCGCGAAGTGGAAGGCCCGTTCGGCGAGTTTCCCGGCAGCTACAGCGGTGTGCGCAAGGTGCCGCTGTTCCGTGTCACCGGCGTCAGCCACCGCAATGATCCGATTTTCGAGAATATTTATATCGGCAAGGGGTGGACGGAACACGACACGCTGATCGGTCTGAATACCTCGGCGCCGATTTACGCGCAGTTGAAAAAGGATTTTCCTGAAGTGGTGGCGGTCAATGCCTTGTACCAGCATGGACTGACCGGCATCATCGCCGTGCGCAACCGTTTTTCCGGTTTCGCCAAATCGGTGGCGATGCGCGCGCTGGGTACGCCGCATGGCACGATGTACCTGAAAAACCTGATCATGGTCGATGACAATGTTGATCCCTTCGACCTGAACCAGGTGATGTGGGCGCTTTCCACGCGCACCCGCGCCAATGACATCATCGTGATCCCCAACATGCCGATGGTACCGATCGACCCGGCTGCCGAAGTGCCCGGCAAGGGGCATCGCCTGATCATCGACGCGACCAGCTTCATGCTGCCGGACAATCTGGGCGCCGATCCGCATCTGGTGGATAGGCCGATGGGCCCTGAAATCGATACCTTGATGCAGCGCCTGCGCGAGTTGCAGGAAGGCGGTGCGCAATGAGTGAACATTGTCCCCGTTGCGTGTCGGCAGAAACTGCGCAGATGCATGTTGGCATCGAAAATGGCCAACCCCTATGGACGGTCTGGCACTGCCAGACGTGCGCCTACACCTGGCGCGATAGCGAACCACCTGAATCCATTGATCCGCAATCACGTCCGGCCTGGGCGCAATTGCAGGGCGTTGATTTTGACAGCTTGCGGCAAGTGATTCCACCCGCCGGCAAGTAACCAAAAACGAGGAGACAGCATGTCAATAAATACCTTTTCCGCAAAGCTGAAAAAACTCGGCGTGAATACCGAGTCGATTACCGATACCACGCCGCTGCGCGGTGCGGCTGGCTTGGCTTTGCCGCAGAAAGTCGCGCGCCCGCTGACAGTCAAGCACATTCAGGCCATACAAAAAATCGCGCATGCCGAAGGCGTGCCGTTGTGGGTAACGCCGAATGCCAGTGGCAACGGCTTGCAGGTTGCACAGGCGAAGGGCGCACAGGCGAAGGGTGAGCCGGTGCTGGTCGATTTATCGAACATGAAGGCGGTGCTCAATATCGATAACGATTCAGCCCATGCGCGGGTCGAGCCAGGTGTCAGCTACCAGCAACTGAGCGCAGCGTTGCAGGCCAAGGGCTATCACTTCTGGATAGACAGCGGCCGCAATGCTGCCGATTCGGTGGTCGGCGGCATCTGCGACCGTTCATTGGGTTATTCAGCCTATAGCGATAACCTGCTGATGCAATGCGGCATGGAAGTGGTGACCGCCGATGGTGTGCTGGTGCGTACCGGCATGGGCGCGCTGCCCAAGGGAGATTGCTGGCAATTGTTCAAGCTTGGCTTCGGGCCTTACATGGATGGCAGTTTTACGCAGTCCGGGCTGGGCATTCCCACCAAGATTGGTTTGTGGATTTCGCCGGCCCCGCCAGCCTACCGGCCGTTTGCCTTGCGCATTGATGACGAGCAGACGATGGTGGCCGCCGTTGAAGTGATGCGCGACCTGCGCATCAACATGGTGGTGCCGAATACCGTGGTGGTGATTGACGGTGATAGCGAACGCAAACTGCTGGGCGGCAATCCTGCGCCATGGAACATTTATGGCGGGCTATACGGTTTGCCCAAGAATGTCGACATCCTGTGGGGCATGCTGAATGGCGTCGCCGCGCAGTTGAAAGTGCGCCTGGAGGATTTGACCCAGGCGACCGATAGCGCTGCCCAGGCACGCGCCGGACTCATGCAGGGCAAACCGGCCGCCGCCTGGCATGACTATGAAAAATCAGTGGGCTCGCGCTATCTGCGTCTGGTGTTTGCGCTGCCGATCGAAGGCGACAAGGCCCTGCATTTTGCCAAGCGTACGCAGGAAATCGCCAGGGCAGCCGGTTGTGGCGTGGTCGTCGAACAAGGCACCGCCTGGCGCACGCTGATGGGTGAAGTGCTGCTGTCCTACGCGGAAGGCGACGTGCAGCGCGCACTGGCGTGTGGCAAGACGTTGATCAGCGAGTGGGCAAAGCAGGGCGTAGGCGTGGTACGCGCCGATCCGACATTCCATCAGGCGGTTGCCGCCACTTATAGCGATCCCGGCTTCAGCAAGCTGCAAGCGCTGCTGGCTGAAGCCCTTGGCGCCAGCCCGGCCAGGCGTGCCGCGTGAATTCAGCTGTCAATACCGCCACTCCCCGGCGTTTGGTGATTGCCATCAGCGGCGCATCGGGTGCGCTGCTGGGTCTGCGCCTGCTGCAATTGCTGCAACAGGCGCAGGGATGGGAAACGCATCTCGTGCTTTCGTCAGCAGCGGTGCTGACCGCCAAGCTGGAACTGGATGCGGATCGCAAGACGTTTGAAGCGCTGGCAACCCATGTGCATGACAACAAGGCAATCGGCGCATCGATCGCCAGCGGTTCGTTTCGTACCGACGGCATGGTGGTCGTGCCCTGTTCGATGAATACATTGTCTGCGATTGCCCATGGGGTGAGCAACAACCTGATCACGCGCGCGGCGGATGTGACCTTGAAGGAAAGGCGCAAGCTGGTGCTGGTGACTCGCGAAGCGCCGCTCAGCCTGATTCATTTACGCAACATGACGCTGGCGACTGAAGCCGGGGCGGTGATCGTGCCGCCGGTGCCATCGTTCTACCTGGGCATGGCCACGCTGGACGAGGTGGTGACGCAGATTGTCGGGCGCGTGCTGGACCAGTTCAATATCGATATTCCCGATCTCAAGCGTTGGGATGGGGTAGCGCACGCGTGAAGCGCGCAGCTGTTCCCGCATTATTGGTTTGCATGGGGTTTGCATGGCGAGGACGTAGAATGGGCGGCTGAGCTGAGATGAGCGGCCAAGCCTGTTGCCATAAGTACATTAAATTTTTTAAGGAGAAGCAATGAGCAAGCAATACCAGCGATTGATCCTGAAACGCACGGGTGGGATCCTGACGATTACGATGAGTTCGCCGACCAAACGCAATGCCGTCGATGCCTTCATGCACGAGGAATTGCCGCGAGCGCTGCGTGAGGCTGCCAAGGATCGTTCGGTCGGTGCGATCGTGCTGACGGGCGACCCGGCGGGCCGGGCTTTTTGCGCGGGCGGTGATATGGGCTGGCTTGAGCAACTGCGTGGCACCGGCGATGACTATGCCAAGGTGTTGCGCGAAGGTGCCGAAGTGTTGCATGCCATTGTCGATACGCCGCAGCCGGTGATTTCGATGGTCAATGGCGCTGCGATGGGCCTGGGCGCCACGCTGGCGCTGTTTGCCGATGTCTGCTTCATGGATGAAGCGGCCAAGATCGCCGATACGCATGTAGTGGTTGGCGTCTCCGCAGGCGATGGCGGCGCGGTGATCTGGCCGCTGCTGCTGGGGCCGAACCGCGCCAAGGAATTCCTGATGACTGGTGATGCGCTCACCGGCGCGCAGGCGGCTGCCATCGGCCTGGTGAATCACGCGGTGCCGGCGGCCGAGCTTGAAGCGCGCACTTATGCTTTCGCCGAACGTATGACCAACGGCCCGCGCCTGGCGATCGAGATGACCAAGCGCTCGGTCAATCTGTATTTACGCAATATCCTGAATCAGATTATTGACGCTTCCCTGGCGCTGGAAGGCCATACTTTCCGCACAGCAAATCACGAGGAAGCCGTTAGCGCATTCCTCGCCAAGAGAAAACCTGATTTCAAGAATTCCTGAACCGGAGACAAGCATGAGCAATGAAAAAAGTGTGTCGGTAACCCGTCGTGGTGCAGTGATGGAAATTTGCCTGTCGCGTCCGCAGGTGCGTAACGCGCTGGATGCTGACAGCCTGCAAGCGCTGCTGGCCGCCTTTACTGAAGCCGCGAATGACCAGTCAGTGCGCACCGTGATGTTGACCGGTGAAGGCCCGGTATTTTGTGCCGGCGGCGATCTCAAATCGATCTTCACCTCGCATGCACCACAAGCCATCCAGCGTTTTCTCGACTTGCAGATCCGTCCGCTGATCCGCGCGATGATCAGTCTTGACAAGCCGATCCTCGCCGTGCTCAATGGTCCGGCAGCCGGTGCGGGCATCAGCCTGACCATGGCGTCCGATCTGGTGCTGGCCTGCGAGGAGGCTTCGTTTGTCACGGCTTTCGGCAAAATTGGCGTGATGCCGGATTCCGGTGCGCTGTATTTTCTGGCCCATCGGCTGGGCATGAACCGCGCCAAGGAGCTTGTGTTCCTGAATCAGACGTTGACGGCAAAAGAAGCCAAGGAAGTGGGCCTGTACAACTGGGTGGTCCCCGGTAGCACATTGCTGGCTGAAGGCCGCAAGATTGCCGACCAGTTGGCGTCAGGCCCGACCATCGCCCACGGGCTGGCGAAAAAAGCCCTGCGTGATGCCTTGCGTTCGACATTTGATGCCTTCATGGACAACGAAGCCTTGTCGATGGCATTGCTGATTTCCACCGAGGATCAAAAAGAGGGCCTGGCGGCTTTTGCGGAAAAACGCAATCCCGTATTCGTCGGGCGTTAAGAAGATTCAAATAACGCGAAAAGTCGGCGCTGGCAACACGGCGTATCTTGTGCGTCGTGTTGCGCCAAGCCGCAACAGCAGGATTACTGGAGAATAACCATGGCCCATTCATACACACATGAGCAGGTAGCGGAGCTGGAAGGCAAGCAGGGCGACATGCTGTATGGCGATGGCGCGCTGGTGGTGCTCAAGGCGCTGCTGGAATCCGGCATCAGCTATATCGGCGGGTATCCGGGTTCACCGGTGGCGAACATCATGGATGCCGCTGCCGATGCCTACGATCCGGTGCTGAAAAAGCATGGCATTTTCTTCGAGAGCTCGAGCAATGAAATGGCGGCGGCAGCCTTGCTGACCACCTCGGTGTTCGGTCCGGTGCGTGGCGCAGTGGCCTGGAAAGTACTTGGCAATGGCGTCGGTCAGGATGTTGTCGACCACGTTTCGCAACAAGGCGTGCAGGAAGGCGCGATGATCATCGTCGGCGAGGATTACGGTGGATCGAGCACCTCGGTGCTGCAACGTACGCTGTCCTGGGGTGTCAAGTCCGGCATCATCGTCATCGATTCGCGCGGCGACGCCCAGGTGTTGCACCGCATGGTCAAGGAAGGCATGGATATTTCCCGCGACAGCCAGTCCGTGGTTGCCCTGCTGGTGCGTCCGCAACTGTCCCATTGCAATTCGCGGATCACCGTGGGCAGCAATGTTGTCGCCAAGATCAACACCAATAACAAGGTTGAGTATTTCAACCGCGACTTCAGCAAGTTCCCCTTCCCGCCGAATTCGTATTCGCAGGAGTCGGCGCGGTTTGAAAGCCGCCTGCCGACGGCCGCTCGTCTGGTTGTCGAGCGCAAGCTCAACGAATATTTTGGCGAAGCGAATGCCAAGGTTGGCATCATCACGCATGGCACCACCTTCAACACCACGATGCGCTTGTTGGGCCTGATGGGACTGGCGGATGAGTTTGGCGAGATGGATGCACGCTTGCAACTGCTGCAACTGAACGTGATCCATCCGTTGAACGATGACCAGATCGCCGGTTTTGTCGAAGGCAAGACGCATGTGCTGATTGTCGAGGAAGGCCAGCCGGACCTGCTGGAAATGCAGATCCGCACGCTGATGCAGCGACGCGGCATCAATACCAAGTTTTATGGCCACGATATCGTCCCCAAATATGGCGAGCTGATCCCTGAACGCCTGGCGCAACCGCTGGCGCGGTTTATCGCTGAAGCCATGCCCGATGCGGGGTTTGATCCGGTCTCGACAATTGCCGCTGTGTTGTCGCGCAAGAGCCAGGCGGTGGGTATGTTCCCCGTGCCTGTGCCGCCGCGCATTCCGACTTTCTGCACCGGCTGCCCGGAGCGCCCGATTTTTTCGCAGATGAAAATTCAGGAATACACCACCGGCGTCAAGGACTGGCATGCCGGCGATGTCGGCTGTTATGGCATGGCCAGTTATGCACCGTTTTTCATGGCCGACTCGAACATGGGCATGGGCGGCGGGCTGGCCGCCGCCGCCGGTATCTCTGCACTATCCACGCAGCAGAATGTGTCTGTCGTCGGCGACGGCACCTTGTGGCACAGCGCCTTCAATACCTCGGCGGCAAATGCGATCTACAACAAGCAGGATGCGATTTACATCGTTGCCGATAACAAATGGACGGCGATGACCGGCGCGCATGAAAATCCCAACGTTGGCAAGATGATGACCGGTGAGGCGATTGGTTCGGACATGAGTATCGAGAAGACTTTCCGCGCCATGGGTGTCAAGGATGTTGAACGCGTGAATCCGTATGACTTCAAGGCGTTTCAGGCCATCATGAACCGCTATCGGCGTGACGCGAAAATTCCCAAGGTCCGCGTGCTGATTTCGGAAGCCGAGTGCATGCTGCAAAAGCAGCGCCGCGTGAAGCCCGAGCGTGACGCGGCGGTCAAGGCGGGCGAGCGGGTGGAAATTGACCGGCTGGGTGTGGATGCCGAAGTCTGCGTGGGCGACCACGCCTGCATGCGCTTCAACGGCTGCCCGTCACTGACCCTGAAAGAAGGACCGAACAGCCTGCGTACGGCGCCGATCGCGGCGATTGACACGACCTGCGTCGGCTGCGGCGTGTGCGGGGAAATCACCACGGCAGCGCAACTTTGCCCGTCGTTTTTCAAGGTCACCAAAATTGAAAACACCGGCTGGCTGGACAGGATCAAGGCCGGGGTCACCCATCTGCTGACGGGTGCTACAGACCGGAATCCCGTGCCAGTCAAAGAACCTGTTTGACGGAAGTTATTTTTATTACGCATCACGCACTGGAGTTGCTGCAATCATGGCAAGAAAGCAAAAACCGATTCGTTCCGACTTGGCCTGGAGTACGCCCGACCGGATTACGGTCAGGAACCGTGACCTGCCTAGCGAAATACTGGGCAAACTGAATCTTGGCGACATGGCCTTCCTGGAACTCACGGGACGCCTGCCGACAGAGAAAGAATCAACGATGTTCAACGCCATCGTCGTCACCCTGGTTGAGCACGGCATCACACCCAGCGCCTTGGCCGCACGGCTGACTTATGCCGGTGCGCCGGAGTCGCTGCAAGCGGCAGTCGCCGCCGGCCTGTGCGGCCTGGGTTCGGTATTTGTCGGCAGTACCGAGACGGCGGCGCGCATGCTGTATGAAGCCCTGCCTTTGGGCAGTGGCGAAGTCGATCTGGAGCAGCTGGCGAAAGACACGGTCAGCCGCATGCGCGCTGAAGGTGCGATCATCCCGGGGCTGGGCCATCCGCTGCACAAGCCGATTGATCCGCGTACGCCGCGCTTGTTCCAGCTGGCTGCCGAAAATGGCTTGTCCGGTCGCTATATCGCCTTGATGCAGGCCATTGGCCGCGAGGCCGAACGCGCGGCCAACAAATCCCTGCCCATCAATGCCACAGGTGCCATCGGCGCCATCTGCTGCGAGTTTGGTTTTCCGTGGAAAATCGTGCGTGGTCTCGGTGTTATGGCGCGTGCGGTCGGGTTGGTGGGGCATATCCTCGAAGAAAGCCAGAACCCGATGGCCATTGAAATATGGCAGCGTATCGAGGATGAAGCCAGCGCACATATGCGTCCGGCAAGCGAATAAATCACTTGATCAAATACAGCAAGGAGCAAGAAAACAATGAATGAACAAGGCATGATGCAAGGCAAGACCGTGGTGGTCACGGGTTCGGGCAGGGGCATTGGCCGCAGTATCGCGTTGCTGATGGCAGCCGAGGGCGCAAGTGTTGTGGTCAATGACCTGGGTGGTGCGCAAGATGGTTCGGGCAGCGATCAGACCCCGGCGCAGGAAGTGGTACAGGAGATCATCAAGAATGGTGGCCAGGCCGTGGCCAATTACGAGAGCGTTGCGTCATGGGACAGCGCCCGCCACATCGTGCAGTGTGCGCTGGATACCTTTGGCCGCATTGATACGGTAGTTAACAACGCCGGCATCCTGCGTGATGTGATGTTCCACAAGATGACCGAAGAGCAGTGGCACGACGTGATCAATGTGCATCTGAACGGCACGTTTTACATGAGCCGCGCGGCGGCCGAGCATTTCCGCAAGCAGGAAAGCAGTTCCCTGGTGCACATGACCTCGACTTCGGGTTTGATCGGCAATCTGGGGCAGGCCAATTATGCTGCGGCGAAACTGGGCATTGCCGCCTTGTCAAAATCGATTGCGCTGGATATGCAGCGTTACAACGTGCGCTCGAACTGCATCTCGCCATTCGCCTGGAGCCGCATGATCGGATCGATCCCGACTGATACCCCGGCGCAGAAGGCGCGCGTCGAGCGGCTGAAATCAATGGAAACCTCGAAGATCGCACCGATGGCGGTCTATCTGGCATCCGATGCGGCCAAGGACACCAGCGGGCAGATTTTTGCTGTGCGCGGCAATGAGATTTTCCTGATGAGCCAGCCGCGCCCCTTGCGCAGCATCCATCGCGGCGAGGGCTGGACGCCGCAAACCATCGCTGAACATGCGATTCCCGCGCTACGTTCGAATTTCATGCCGCTCGAAGTGTCGGCCGACGTGTTCTCCTGGGATCCGGTCTGAAATAGCCGTTTCCCTGCCTGCGCGCTGTGAGGGCGGGGTGGGCAGGGTGCAGTTGATGTGATACATGCGGCCGCAGTATCTGAGGCGGCCCGCTCCAGCGATGGAAGATTTCCCGGAGATAAAAATGCTTGATGCTTATATTTACGACGGCCTGCGAACGCCCTTTGGCCGTCATGCCGGCAGCCTGGCTGCCGTGCGTCCTGATGATCTGGTGGCTGATGTCATGCGCGCCCTGGTGGCGCGCTCGCCCTGGCAGGCGGCGCAGATTGAGGATGTGATCCTGGGTTGTGTTGCGCAATCCGGTGAAGATTCGCGCAATGTCGCGCGCAATGCCTTGCTGGTGGCCGGTTTCCCGCCCAGCGTCGCAGGCCAGACAATCAACCGTTTGTGCGCCAGCGGCCTGGCGGCGGTGGTTGATGCCGCCCGCGCCATTACCTGCGGTGAAGGCGAACTGTATCTGGCAGGCGGCGTCGAGAGCATGAGCCGGGCGCCGTTCATCGTGGCCAAAGCGGAGAGCGCCTACAGCCGCGACTTCAAGGTGTATGACAGCACCATAGGCGCGCGCTTTCCGAACCCGAAACTGATCGAGCTGTATGGCAACGACACGATGCCGGAAACGGGCGACAACGTCGCCGCCGATTTTGGCATCTCGCGCGAACAGGCGGATCAATTCGCCGCCGTTTCACAAGCCAGTTACGAGCGTGCGCGCAGCGCCGGGTTTTTCACCGGTGAAATTCATCCAGTCAGCGTGTCGACCGGGCGCAAGACGCCGCCGCGCATCGTCGATCAGGATGAGCATCCACGTCCGGAAGCGAACATTGAATCATTGGCGAAGTTGAAGCCGCTGGCCGCCAGCGGGGTGGTCACCGCAGGCAATGCCTCGGGCATCAACGATGGCGCGGCGGCACTGTTGATCGGCAGCCGCGCGGCGGGTGAGCGGGCCGGCGCGAAACCGCTGGCGCGCATCCTGTCGGCAGCCGCAGCGGGTGTGGCGCCGCGCATCATGGGTGTTGGCCCGGCGTATGCGATTCCGAAAGCTCTCGCGCGCGCCGGGTTGACCTTGCAGGACATGGACATCATCGAGATCAACGAAGCCTTCGCTTCGCAGGTGCTGTCCTGCCTCAAGCTGATGGAGGTGGCTTTTGACGATGCGCGGGTCAATCCGAATGGCGGTGCGATTGCGCTGGGACATCCGCTCGGCGCATCAGGCGCGCGGTTGGCGCTGACTGCCACGCGCGAATTGATCCGCCGGCAGGCGCGTTATGCGGTGGTCAGCCTGTGCATTGGCGTTGGCCAGGGTCTGGCCGTGGTGATTGAACGCTGCTGAACCAATAACCGCCAGCCAAAGAATAGCATTGCATGGAAGTCGATCTTGACCATCTGAAAACCTGGGAAGGCCGAGAGGAGCGGGTGCAGGATGAACTGCACGCCACCCCGCTACCCTTGATGAGCGCCACACTGGACCGTGATGATCCGGCAGTAAAAGTCGGCGCTGCCATCCCGCCGTATTGGCACTATCTGTATTTCCTGACTGCCAGCCGCCAATCCATACTGGGGGCAGACGGCCATCCGCCACGCGGTGGTTTCCTGCCGCCGGTGCCATTGCCGCGGCGGATGTTCGCCGGGGCACGGGTCGACTTCATGCGCCCTTTGCGGGTAGGAGAAAAGATCGAGCGGCGGTCGACGATCGTCAGCGTCAGCCGCAAGCAGGGGCGCAGCGGCGACATGGTGTTTCTGCTGTTGCGTCATGCGTTCAGCGATGCCGATGGCGTATGCATGGTGGAAGAGCAGGACATCGTGTATCGCGATAATCCACCACCGGAAGCCGGCCACAGCGCTGCTGCGCCAACCCCGCCTGCGATGCCACAGCCAGCCACGTGGTCGCGCGTAATCACGCCTGACCCGGTGCTGCTCTATCGGTATTCGGCGCTGACTTTCAACGGCCACCGCATCCATTATGATCATCCCTACGCCACGCAGGTTGAAGGCTATCCGGGGCTGGTCGTGCATGGTCCGTTGCAGGCGACCTTGCTGCTGGATTTGTTGCGCCGCGAACAGCCTGCTGTCGATCCTGCGCATTTCGCGTTTCGCGCCGTCAGCCCGTTGTATTGCATCGGCGCCTTTCGCGTCTGTGGTGCGCCTGCGGCGGAAGGCGGTTTTAATCTCTGGATAGAAGATCAGCAGGGTCGCACGACAATGCAGGCCCAGGTCAAAGGAAGATAGCAAGGCATGAACGTCACCACTGAAAAATATCCTGAACTGCGCGAAGCATTGCGCGATTTATGCGCGCAT
>WOYI010656988.1_pt1 | contig 23930 bp, 21 predicted proteins | sample 6423411 | NCBI WGS metagenome assembly WOYI01 (sample SAMN13441803, study PRJNA592873) | oil field metagenome | biome: oil field; feature: oil-well bore; material: oil-contaminated soil; isolation source: oil-contaminated soil from oil-well borehole | place: Germany: Wietze | collected 2016-10-18 ... | reverse complement strand
ATACTGACATTTTTATTTGTCGAATCTTATGACATAATTACTCGCGAATGACAGTCTGGTGTTAGGGCGCTATTGGATGATAATTGGGGTAAGATTCCAGCTAATTTCGGATAGGTATTCTTTTGGGGTCAAGAACACAGCTGGTCAGGCCCAGGAGAGGGGGGTGTGGGCGTAACCCTCCTGGACTATAAGGTCTTTGAAACCCTTAAGCTGAGGCTGTCTTCGGCGGATGTTCCCGGATTTGGATTCCTTCATGTCCGCCGTGCTGGGATATGGCTTTGCGGGAGCCGAAAGCGGCTCACCGGCATTCATTCTGCTTTGCAGCCCCCAATCCAAGGCGGAAGTCAGCGCTTTGGTTGCCGCCCATCCTGCTCGAGGACGCCCAGCTGATGGACTCGGTTCATCGCTGACTGGTCGAACTGATCCGCAATGACCCGCTCGACAATCTCCTCGTTCTGCTAAAGAAAATCAGCCCCGAAAATGGGTCTTGAAAATAGGTCCGCTTTTTCTCCAGATTCAGAGCCGCCAGCAGAATCCACTGCTCGCCCGGCGGCGGAGGATTGGGATTTGGAAAGGATTTTGGAGCCTGTAACGCCCAGGATCAGGATAGAAATCCTGAACGATCCCAAAAAAAGGTTTTGTTCAAAGCCTGGCTGATTCACAGCGCATTGAACAGCCGGATCAACCAGCCGTTCAACCAGCCGCTGAACCAGGCCGTCCAGCCTGAGGGCATCCCAACGCGATCTGGACCTGCTGCTGGTGGGTGAGAAGCGGCAGGTTCAACCGCTTTTGATCCGGGCTCTGCTGGATTTGACGCGGGGGGTGAGGGATGAGGCTGATTTCAGAGGCCATGCGGTGTTGGGGCTGGAACCCAAAAGGCCCCGGAAAAGTCCGAGGCCTTTACGGGTGATTAATTTCTGGCAGAGCTTATTGCCGCAGGCAGATGACCAGGATGTGATCCACCAGCATGTGAAAATCCTCGATCATTTCTATCGAATCGGAGGGAACGATCAGGGCATGATCCACCATGCCGGCCAGTTTCCCGCCGCGGAAGCCGGTGAGGCCAAGGGTGGTGGCGCCGATCTCCTGGGCGGCTTCAACAGCCTGCAGGACATTGGGCGAATTCCCGCTCCCACTGATCGCGATCAGGACATCATTGGGCTGCATCAGGGTGATGATCGGTTCCGCAAAGACCCGGTCATAGCCTTCGTCATTGGCATAGGCCGTCAAACCGGGGACGCTGTCGCCCAGCCCGATCACCTTGAGCCGGTTTTGTCCGGGCATCCGGGTGTTCTTACTGAAGTCGGCGGCCATGTGGGAGGCTGTGGCCCAGCTGCCGCCGTTGCCGCAGGTGAAGACGGTGTTGCCTTTTTCACGGGCTTCTTCCAGGACGGTCAGAAATTCTTCTAGGACATCGATCGGGAAGTTATCTAGGACAGTTTTGTAGGTTGCAAAGTATTTTTGGATGGTTTCAGTGGGTTTAGACATTTTTATTCCTATTCAATTTGGTTTTGATACTGGTAATGACGGTTAATAATATCATTTTGGGTGGCGATCCCGGTCGTGCCGATCTGCTGAATCGTGATCGAGCCGACCAGGTTGCCGATATAGGCGGCTTCTTCCGGGGTGGCGCCGGCGCAGAGCGCCAGGCCGATCCCGGCCAGCACGGAGTCGCCCGCCCCAACGATGTCGATTGGCCCGGTGATTTTGACGCCTGGGTGGTGGAAAGAACGCCCGCCAGCGACGCCGACCACACCCTTTTTTCCCAGGGTGATGAAAACGGGCCGCTGGTTCTTTTCCGAAAGGCTTTGGGCGCAGGATTGGGCTGATTGGACATCAATCGGCAAATCACGGGTCTCGTCACTCGGACAGGATCGGAGAGATTCGACCGCTTCCGAGATGTTCATTTTCAGCGACACCCTATCATATTCAGCGGCAAAATGGCGTGAATCGACCATCACGGGTTTCTCGGGGTGGCGGGTGGAGGCTTCCGCCAGCGCCCGACGGACGGTGGTCGAGAGCGTGCCATAGCCGTCCAGCCTGACCTGTTCAACCACCAGGATCCCGTCGTAGGTTTCAATGGCCTTGAGGACATTTTCCGCTAAGACCTCATTCAAAGCTTCGGGATTGGGGGAGCGGTTGATCAGGTCGATCCGATTCAGTTCGGTGTTGGTCCCATCCACTTCCCGCATCATCGGTTTGGTATAAGTTGGCGTGAAGCGGTCCGGGCTTTCAAGGAAGTATTCCAGGCTGACCTGGCGGCCCTGTAAAGCCTGGCGAAGGGTGCAGCCGTTGCCGTCCTGACCGGTATAGCCGATCGCAGCTGCTTTCGCACCCATCGCAACCAGGTTATTGGTCGCCACGCCGGCCGCGCCGGGCTGGCCGCGCCACTCCACGGCCTGAAAAGCTTCCTTATGGGTTTCCAATGAAAATTCGGATAGGGAACGGTCCAGTTGGATATAGAGATCGAGAAAGAAATCGCCCAAAACGGCCACTTTACAGCTGGCAAAATTGGAAAGGATGGCTTCAAGCCGTTGGGTCTTCATGGGTTATTTCCCTTTTTTTTCCGCTGCAAGGATCAGCCGGTGCAGGTTGGTGATTGTGGCCCGGTGGTCGCCGCGGATATAGTGACTTTCACCGCCGTCGGCGACAGTCCGCACAAGGACGGTTTTATAGGGGCGGAAATAATAGATCGCATTGGTTTTTGGGGCTTCCGAAGTTGGATCTTCTCCCAGATCGACCATATCAAAGACGGCTGTGGTGAAATGTTTGATCACCCGGTCGTTCTGGTGGGCGACATTGCGGGCCATGGAGAGGGCTTTGAGATAGACTTCCGGCCCCATCACGGCCGTGCCGATGTTCAGCATCACGCCGCCTTCCAGATTCTCAACGAAATGCGCCAGGGTCAGGAAATCCCGATAGGAGGCCTCGCCCACGGCCGCGCCATTAAAATTGGGGTGTTCGTGGACGATGTCCTGGCCGATGCCGACATGCACCGTCAGGGGGATGCCCAGCCGGTAACCGGCGGCATACAGGCTGGCATCCCGATAGGGGAATTCCAGAGGGTTTTCAAAGATCATCTTGCCAATCGATTCGCCCAGTCCATAGCCATTATCTTGCGCATAGATAGCGGCATCGTTGACCCGGCCGCTTTCCTTCCAGAGGCCGAACTGGCCTTCCTGAATGTATTTCGCCACCGATTCGGTGGTCTGGCCGATCATGGCAAATTCCATATCGTGGATCGTGCAGGCGCCGTTGGTGCCGATCAGGGAGATTGTGCCGCGCTCCATCAGGTCAATCAGAAAGCGGTTGACCCCGCTGCGGATCACATGCGCGCCGAGCATCAGCATCACGGTTGCGCCGCGGGCCTTGGCTTCCACAATGCGTTCCGCTAGGATGGCCAAATGGGGGTTATCGTATTCGGGGATGGGATCGGTCAGGTCGAGGATCACATCCCGGGTGAGGTCGTGTTCCCGTTCTGCCAGGGGTTTGAGATTTAATCGGGAGCGATCAAAGGTGGGGTAAGGCATTGTCAGTCCTCCATCAAGTAGGGCCAGAGTTCGGGGAAGGGGGTGAAATCGGGGAGGATCACATCTGCCCCTGAAGCGATCAGCCGGTCACGCTTCCAATCATCCGCGCCGGACCGATTGGCCTCGTCGGTTGCGAGGCCGATGGCGATTCCGCCCACGGCCTTGGTGTCTTCAATTTCAACATAACCATCGCCAAAGGCCACTAATTCCGGGCCGCTCAGGTTGTTTTCGTAGATGATTTTTTGGATGACCATCCGTTTGGAGAAATTCAGGTAATCGTCCTGAGCGCCGTAGATGCCCTTAAAATAGGGGGTAATACCCAGGAGGTCCGCTTCGTCAAATACGTACTTCTCATCCGTTCCAGAGGCCAGAAAACAGCTTATACCGGCCTCGGAGATCATTTTCAGCGCATTCAGGGAGCCTGGCACGCTCATTTCCTCGGGCGTCAGCGAACCTTCCCGCAGCCCTTCCAGCCGGTGCTGAATGCGGTCCATCAGGAGGTCATGATAGCGGTTCTTATATTCCAGGGGAGCCAGGGCTTCGCCGCCGCGCTTTTGGATCTCTTCCACCAGGCGGATCATCTGGTAGATGGTTTGTTTGCCGGTAGTGTTGGCCACATAAGTGCGGACGACCTGTTCCACAACCGCCTCGCTTTCGTGATTCGGCGTTTCCATCAGGATCTCCACCATCATGGGGATCATGATCTGCTGCCAGCCCTCCCGGATGAGCGAGATGGTGCCGTCGAAGTCAAAGATCGCGAATTTAATTTTGCCGCGGATGATTTCAGGATTGATGATTTCTATGTTTGGATTGTTCACTTAGGTCATTCTGCCTTGTTTTAATTATCACATTGGAATTTGTTTTAATACTCGAATGGAGAGCCCTGGGGCTCTCCATTCTGTGGTCGATTCTTATTTGATGACCTGGGTAACCCGGCCGGTTTCCTTATCCTGAAGGATGAATTTGTGTTTCCCGTCCGGCATGATCTCGTCCTTGATCAGGATATGCTTTTCGTCATAATCCTTGGTGGTCTTGACCTTTTCATAGTGGCCGCCGCGCCAATCGTCAATCTGGACAGGTTCCCACCTGCCGGTTTTGGCGGAGCTGTAGAAAGCATCCAAAATGCAGTTGACGATGTAACCATCATAGAAGGTTTCGGTGGGTTTTTCGTTTTTCTCCATCGAGTCGAACATATCGTTGAACATCTCAATGTACCCGAGGGCGTCTTCCTCGTTGCCGACGGGGAAGAGCCAGCCTTTGTCCGATTCCATTTTCTCGGCGACGTAGCCCTGGGTGCCGCTGGCGGTGAAGACCTCAAAGCCGGTGCGCAGCCAGTGGTTCAGCCAAATGGTGCCCTCTGTGCCGGAGATTTCGTCGCGCAGGTCCATGCCGCCCCGGAAGGTCCAGGAAGCTTCGATCTGGGCGACGGCGCCGTTTTCAAAGCGCACCAAACCGATGCCGAAGTCCTCGGCTGCGATCGGGTGCACCAGGGTGTCGGTGTGGGCCAGAGCTTCCACCGGCAGGACGTCCTTGCCGATGAAGGATCGGCAAATTTCCGCGCAGTGGCAGCCCATATCGATCAGCGCGCCGCCGCCGGCCTTTTCCTTATCAAAAAAGTGCGGTGAATGCGGGCCGGGATGGGTCTCACGGGAACGCGCCCAAAGGATGCGCCCCAGAGCGCCTTTGTGGACGTAATCCAGGGCTTTGAGGGTCTTGGGCGTATAGACCAGATCCTCCAAATAGCCATGGAAAACGCCGGCTTTCTCAACCGCTTCGAGGATTTCCTTGGCCTCAACGTGATTGCGGCCGAGGGGTTTGGTACAGAGCACGGCTTTGCCGGCTTTGGCGGCCTTGAGGATGACCTCTTTATGCAGGAAGTTGGGGAGGGCCACGACGACCAGATCGGTCTCGGGATCGTTGATCGCTTCGTCCATGTCGCTCGTCCAGCGGGCGACATGGTAGGTTTTTGAGAACTCTTCGGCGGTTTCAGGGGTCCGGTTGTAAACCACTGCCACAACGTCTTTTGAGCGGCTGCGTTGAATGGTATTGGTATAGAAAGCCCCAATGAAACCGGCGCCAAGCATACTAATTTTGTGCATCATATCTCCTTTTTCAAGTATTCAATAGGTAATGGATCTTGGATGTCAGGCCCGCAGGCTTTTATCCCGGCCGTAGACGACCAGGATGCCCAGCAGCAGGGAGCCGAAAATGATCTGCTGCAGTGCCTGGGGGAGCTGCATGGTTGTGAGCAAGCTGGTGATCAATTGGATCACAATTGCACCGGCAATGGTACCGAAATAGGACCCTTTCCCACCGGACATCTGGGTGCCGCCGATCGCGACCGCGATGATTGAAGGGAAGAGGTATTGATTGCCCAGGTTCGGGCCGGCATTCTGGGTGTAGCCGACGAGCAGGAACCCGGCAAAAGCCGCCAGCGCGCCCGCGATCACATAGGTCAGAACGACCATTCGGGTCACCCGGACGCCGGAGAGACGGGCCGTCACACGGTTCACGCCGATAGCAAAGAGTTCTTTGCCATAGCGGGTCCGTTCGAGCAGCAGCGTCATTAGAATGCCGATGATGATCCAGACGAAGATCATCCCGGGGATGCCGGGCACCAGATCGCGGGCGATGATCTGGGTCATGATTGGGGCCACTTTGCCGTCATAATAGCCTTTGGTCAGCAGAATCACGGTGCCCTGGACCACGCCGGACATGCCGAGGGTCATCACGAAGGGTGAAATTTTCAGATGCATGATCCCCAGGCCGTTCAGCAGGCCGACAAAAGCGCCTGTGAGGAGCACGAGCAGCAAAACGGGCAGGATCAGGTTGTTATTGCCATTGATCAGGATGTAGGTGATCAGAGCGCCGACGCTCACCAGAGAACCCGCGGAAAGGTCGATGCCTTCGCCGCCGCTGATGATGACCAGGGTCTGGCCGGCGCCGATGATGGCGATGAAGGAAGCCAGCCGCAGGATGTTCATGGCCTGCCGGAGGGCGGAAGCCCAGTCATTGAAACCGTTGGGCAGGAGACCGCTGAGCAGGAACAGGACCAGCGCGATGATCAGGGCTGTGACCGGAGGCGAAATAGTGAATCTCTTTTTATTTTGAATGTTGGTGTCGTTCATGCTTATTTCTTCTTCCTGCGCAGGAGGTTGATCAATCCGGGGCCGGCGAGAACCAGCACGATCAACAGGGCGTTGACCAGGGTCCGCCACCAGGAATTAAGTTTGAGGGTTGAGATGATATTGCGGATATTGCCGAGGACAATGCCGCCAAAGATCGCGCCAAGCACAGAGCCGGCGCCGCCGCTCATCGAGATGCCGCCCAGGACGGCCCCGGTGACGGAGGCGAGGGTCATATCATCGCCGCTGCTGCTGAGACCGGAACCTGTCAGCAGGGTATAGCTGATGGCCGCCAGCGAAGCCAGAAAGCCGGAGATCACATAGGTGGAAATTTTGACCCAGGTGACCGGCACACCGGTCGTATAGGCGGCTTTGTCGTTGCCGCCCACGGCAAACAGGAACTGGCCGTATTTCCGGCGGCGGAAAAACGTCCAAATCAGCGCGATGAGGACGATGACGATCAATGCCAGGGGGATCCCCAAAAATTGGGTGCTCCGATAGAATGTGGTGTATTCTCTGGGGATATTGCCGCCGGGGGAGGGCAGCAACAGGAGCGCCAGCCCGCTGTAGACGAAGCTGGAGGCAAAGGTGATGATCACCGGCTGGAGGCCCAGATAGGCGGTGAAGAAGCCGTTCAGAAAGCCCGCAGCGATGCCAAAGGCGATCACGACCAGGACCATCAGGATGTTTTTCCCTGGCTCATCCACGGTGGTCACGGTCAGGGCCAGGATGACATTGCCGACGGAGACGATGGCCCCATTCGAAAGGTCCAATCCCCCGCCGAGGATCACAATGGCCTGGCCGACGGTCACCAGGATCACAGGCAGCCAGGTGCGGAAATTGCTGGTCAGCAGATGGCTGACCGTGCCGCTTTTGAAAAGGTTGGGCTGGAGGGCGAAATAGAGGACAGTGGTCAGGACCAGCAGGATCAGGGACAGTCCGAGGGAATGCTTGACATTGAGATTCCGCCACCATAGAGCGATTTTGGATTTATTTTGTTCAGGCATGCGTACTTTCCTCATGATGGTTGTTGTTATTGGTCGCGCCCATGCTGTGGAAGACCAGGTTCGCTTCGGTCAAATTGTCACCGGAGAGGTCCGCTTTGACCTTGCCATCCTGCATAACGAGCACTCGTTCGCAAAGGTCCAGGAGTTCCTGTTCATCTGAGCTGTAAAACAGGATCGTGGTGCCGTTTTCCTGTAGTTTCACCAGCAGTTTATAGAATTCCGACTTGGTGCCCACATCTACGCCCTTGGTGGGGTCGTCCAGGAGCAGCAATTTTGGCTCGCGCAACAGCCATTTACCGATGACGACCTTCTGAGCATTGCCGCCGGATAAGCTGCTGACGGGCGCATCAAGCGATTCCATGATCAGATTGAGCTGTTTTCCCATCTCCTCGGCATCGGAATGGGCGCTTTTCATTTTCAGGAGTGGGCGGCAGTATTTCGCCCAGTTCGGCAGGTGGAAATTTTCAAAGATCGAGCGCAAGAGCAGCAGCCCTTCCGTTGCCCGGTCGCCTGGGATCAGGGCCACGCCGTGCTCTATGGCCTCTTTGGGGTGGTCAAAGCTCAGAGTTTCATCAAAGAGCGTGATCTTGCCGGTGTAGTGGGAATTGCCAAAGAGGGTGTGCAGGAGGGAACTCTGTCCCTGACCACGCAGGCCCCCGATACCGACCAGCTCACCCTGCTTGATGTTAAAACTTACCCCGTTAAGCTGTTCATTCTCAAGATCTTCAACGATCAGAACCGATTCCTGAGCTGAGAAGGTCATCCTGCCGCCCAATTCCCGGGTCAGGCCAACATTGCTGCCGACCATCAAATGGACGATTTCGTCTTCGTTGGAATCGGCGATGAGGACTTCGCCAACGGTCTTCCCGTTGCGGAGGATCACCGCCCGATCTGCAATCCGGAAGATCTCATCCATCCGGTGTGAGACGAAGACCAACCCTTTGTCTTCGCTCTTGAGCAGCTGGATAAGATCAAACAGGCAATTCACCTGTTTGCTGTCCAGGCTGGCTGTGGCCTCATCCAGGATCAGGACTTCCGGTTTGCGGCTGTAGGCTTTTAGGATCTCGACGATCTGGCGTTCATCCAGGGGGAGGTCCCGGACATAAGCCTCCGGGTGGAGGCTGGGTTGAAAAGTGCCTTCGAACAAAGTCAATAATTTCGCAGTTTCTGCGTTCATGGTCTTGCTGTCAATCGAGCCAAATCTGGTTTTTGGTTCGTTGGCCAGCCAGATGTTCTGGGCGACGGTCAGAGAGGGGATCAGACTTAGCTCCTGATAAACCGCCATAATGCCGGCTCTTTGGGCCGCCATCGGGTTGCTGTAGGACACAGGTTTATCATGGTAGGTGATGGTTCCGCCATCTGAGGAAAGGACGCCGGTGATGACCTTGGTGAGGGTACTCTTCCCGCTCCCGTTGGACCCCACAAGGGCCAGCACCTCGCCCGGCCGGATCTCAATGGACCCGTCTTTCAGGGCGATAACGCCGCCAAACCTTTTTTCGATGTTCTCTGTACAAAGGACAATGGATTTCATAAAATTCACTTTTTTATTATGAACATAGCCTTTTAGGCTATGTTTTGGGAATTTTTAAGGCTTGATTTGCATCGGAGGTTCTCCGAAACTCTGGAGAACCTCCATTCTTTCAAAGGTGTAAATGCTTAGTCAGCGAAGAACTGTTGGATTTCTTCCTCGGTCATGATGCCGGAGAGCAGATAGGAATCCGGGTAACCGCCTTCAACGACGTAGGTATTGTAGATCTCATCGAAGTTCTCGGAGGTCACGACAACGGGGATCGGGATAACAATCTGTTGACCATATTGGCCGGCCAGTTTGCTCTCATCCAGTGTACGGCCCTGGAGCAGTTCCACGGCGATCCGCAGGGCGGTTGAGTTCACACCAGGGGCATTCGCCACGGCGATGGTTTCGAAATCCGGATTGGCGTCGAGCATTTCTTTCCAGAGTTTGAGGAATTTCACCCGGGCTTCACCCACACCCAAGGGCATCGGATCAGGGTTGGCGGCAATCATGGCCTCGAAGGCGCCAATTGCCATGCCATCCTGGGTCCAGAAGCCATCCAGGTTCGGGTAGGCAGCCAGGAAGTTGGACATAACCTGCTGGCCGGTGGCCTCATCCCAGGCACCGGATTCGCTGGCCAGAACGTTGATGCCTGGATAGGCTTCAAACACATCGTGGACAGCGGACATGCGGAGGTCATTGGCGGGATGGCCGATGAAGCCTTCGATCAGGACCACATCGCCTTCCTGCAGTTTCTCGGCGAACCAATCAGCGCTGATCCTGGCCCATTCGTATTGGTCATGGCCTACATTGATCACGCCTTCGGCCTCAATTTCCTGGTCAATGGACATGACCAAAATGCCAGCCTGGACCGCTTCTTCGAGGATGGTGTTCAGAGCAACAGCATCACCGGGGTTCACCAGAATGGCGTCCACGCCCTGGTTCATCAGGTTTTCGATCTGTTCGATCTGACCGGCGACATCGGTGTTGAAGTTCTCGATGACCAGTTCATTGGTCAGGCCCCGCTCCATATATTCAGCGTTGGTCTCGATGAGTTCCTCAATCATCTGAGTACGATATTCGCTGGTGATGAAGGGGTTGGAGATACCAATGGTGAAAGGTGCGCCCGTTTCTTCTTCTTGTGTCTGGCAGGCGGCCAAAGCGCCAGTCAGCATCACAACAACTGCGAAGAGGGCAAACAGCTTCTGAAATTTCTTCATTTCTTTTCTCCTTAGTTTTGGTAAGTAGGGTTGAGATGTTAATGGATTAATTTAAGTCTAAAGATCCGCGGTTCACCTCCTTAGGCATTATTAATTTCTTACTGTTTGTCGTCATTTATCAGCATTATTATAGCCAGCAAGTGGCTTAAATGTTAATTAATGTTAATAATTGATAAACAGTGTTTTATCAACCCAATATACTCCTAACAACGCGTTTGGGTAAAGACTCAATCAAAACAGTCTCAATCAGGATCGGAATTTGGCAACAGCGTCCTCATAAAGCTGCGCTGTTTGGGCGGTGCCGGTGCGGGTCACGCCGATCTCGCGGATTTTGAGCACGGTCTCCAGCGTACCGGATTTGCCGGCGGCTTTGACCTGGACCCCCGGAGCAGAATGGTCCCGCATCAGCTGCAGGTCAGACAGGGTCGCGCCCTGATAGTTGTATTGGCCATCCGGCCCTTTGACGTAGTTGTAGCCGGTGGAGGTCTTGACGAAATCCGCGCCGACCTCGCTGCAGATCTCGCAAAGCTTGATCTTGAATTGATCCTCCGGGAGGAGGTCATTCTCAAAGATCACCTTCAGGATCGCGCCGTTCAGGTGGGTGAGGTCTGTCAGAGTTTTGATCTCCTGCCGGACATAGTCCCAATCCTCGCTGAGCACCTTGCCGATATTGACCACCATATCGACTTCCACCGCGCCATCGGCCAGGACCTGTTTGGCCTCGGCGACCTTGATGGCTGTGGTGGAATTGCCGTGGGGAAAACCGATCACCGCACCAACAGCCACATCGCTGCCTTTTAGATATTCCGCCGCCTGGCGGACGTGATAGGGCTTGACGCAGACTGAGGCGGTATGGTATTTCGCGGCGGTGGCGCAGCCTTCTTTCAGTTGTTCATCGGTCAGTCCCGGCCCCAGCAGGGAATGGTCGACCATTTTCATGATTTCCTGAACGATATCCATGTGGTTTATCCTTCCATCGGAATGGAGATGACCCGGCCGGTTTCGACTGATTTCTGCAATGCTAAGACCGCTTCAAGCGCTTTATAACCATCTTCACCGGTGATCGGGACGGGTTCACCAGCGACCAGCGCGCTGATGAAGGCATCCATTACGCCGGAACTGAGTTGTTCAACATTGGTGGATTTCTTGCCAAGTTGATAATACTCGCCTTGGACATGATTGAAGTGGATTGCCAGAGGAAATTCGGGATCCGTGTAGATTTCCATGACGCCATTTTGACAGTAGATTGTGGTGGAATTATTCTCTTTGGCATAGGACCAGCTGGCAGCCAGCGTACCGATGGCCCCTTTCTTGGTCCTCAGGATCGAAACAGCGTTATCTTCAACGTCGATCAAGGTGCCATCTGGATAGGTCTTGCTGAGGGTGTCAGCGAAGGCGCTAACCTCGGTATATTCGTCGTCAATCAGCCAGCGGATGAGGTCCAGTTTGTGGACGGCGAGATCGCCCAATACGCCCAGCCCGGCGATATCTTTTTTGTAAAACCAGGTGTTGAGGCCCTCTGCCGCCCAATCCTCTGAACCGGGATGTCCGAAGGTGGTGCGGAAGGTGAGAACTTTTCCCAGCCTCCCGGAAGCAAGGATCTCCCTGGCTTTTTGGTGGGAGGCTTCCAGCCGTTGATTATTACCGATCATCAACTGTTTTCCGGTCTTTTTAGCCGTTTCCAGCATCCTTTTGGCGTCTTCGAGGGTTGTGGCGATGGGTTTTTCGCAAAGGACGTGTTTACCCGCGTTGAGCGCATCAATGGTCATGGCAGCGTGGAGCTTATTGGTCGCTGCCACTACAATCGCATCAATATCGGGTTGTTGGATCATTTCTTTATAATCGGTAAACGCTTGGCAATGATATTGTTCTGCTAATTCTGACACCCGTTCCGGATTAATATCGCATATCCCTGCGAGTGTTGCGTCAGGGTTGTTCGCCACTTCTGGAAGGTGGCGGATGCGGACAATCTGCCCGGCGCCTATAATGCCAACTTTAATGGTCATGGTCAACTCCTCTTGCTTTGCAGTTTTGATGGTATTGATCCTTCGCAACGGGCGATTACTCAACCGGATTCGCTTTGACGGCTTCTTCTTTATCCGCAGATTTAGCTTTTAGGCGCATTTTCCGCTGGGTGATGTTGCGATGTTGCAGCAGGACTGTGAAAATGATGATGGCGCCTTTGACGAGACCATTGAGGAAGGGGGGAATCTTGGCGGCGATTAGAATTCCTTCGATCATCTGGAGCATGATCGCACCCAGGAAAGAGCCGGCAATCACGCCACTGCCGCCGGTCATCGCGATCCCACCGATGGCTACCCCAGCAATAGCATCCAATTCGAAAGATACGCCGGCGTTCGGCGCTGTGATGGATGTGAGCCTGGAAGCCAGCAGGAAAGCTGCCAAGCCCGTCAGCAAGCCTGTGATGGTGAAGGTCATCGTCTTGACGCGATCCACATGGATGCCGGTCAGTTTTGCGGCCTGCTCGTTGGACCCGACGGCATAGACATAGCGGCCAAATTTTGTTTTTGCCATCACCAGTGAAATGATGATGGTCGTGATGGCAAAGATCACGGCGAGGTTTGGGATTCCCAGGATGTTGCCTGCGGCGATCATTCTGAATTTATCCACCAGAGCCAGGTCCACGTTGAAAGGCCCGCCCTGACCCAGCTGCACAATGATGGAGCGGTACATACTCATCGTCGCGAGGGTCACAATGAACGGGGCAATTTTCCCTTTGGTTACCAAAAGTCCGTTAATAGCGCCTAAAATAGTGCCGAAAACCAGACAAAAAGCCAGCATGATCCAGGCGTTTCCGGTGGCGTTGAGCACCACCACCCCCAGGCCGGAGGTGAGTGCGACCATGGAGCCAACCGACAGATCGATTAGCCCGGCGATAATCACCATGGACATCCCAAGCGTTATGATGCCTTTGATGGAAGCCTGAAGCACGAGCGTTGATAAGTTCCGATAAGAAAAATACCGGGGGTTAATAATCGTTGCTAAGGCCAATAGCAGGATAAACGAAACAAGATAGGAATATTTAGAATTAAACTTCTTAAAATTTTCCCAGGTTATTTTTTTAAGTATGTTTTTCATTGATACCTTCTGTGTTTGATCCGGTTGCGTAATACATGACATTGACCTCAGTCAATTTTTCGCGATCCAGCTCAGCGTTCACATGACCCTTATACATCACGAAACAGCGGTCTGCAATTCGATGGATTTCTGGAAATTCAGCGCTGAAAATAATCAGGCTCTTACCACGTTTTGAAAGTTCATTGATCAAATGGTAAATTTCAAATTTAGTACCGACATCAATGCCCTGGGTTGGGTTATCCATGATATAGATATCCGAATCCAATTCCAGCCAGCGTGAAATGATCACTTTTTGCTGGTTGCCACCGCTTAATGAGGTGACTAAGTTCCGGGGATCGTCGGTTTTGATGTCCGTAATTTTTTTGTTGCGCTCGAATCGATCTAATTCTTCCTTATCATTGATGAAGAAATTTTTATGCTTGCTCACAAAATAAGCGATGGAAAGATTATTAATGATGCTGAGATCTTTGATGATCGACCGTTCTTTGCGATTGCGGGGAATCATGCCGATCCCGGATTTCATCACATTGCTGATATTCTTAAGGTTCAGTTCTTCGCCATTGACGATGATGCGTCCCGATGTTATTGGACGAGCGCCAAATAAGGCTTCCGAAAGTTCACTGCGCCCATCGCCATGCAGCCCTGTGATCGCCAGGACTTCACCCCGATGGAGGTCGAAACTCACATCCTCAAAGAAACCCTCGCAGGTCAGATTCTCAACCTTGAGGATCACTTCCTGGCGGATATCTTCTTTGACCCACTCGGTATCAATCTTTCGGTCTCCCACCAACAAACTGGTCGCAATTTGTTCGTCAATATCCTTGAAATTGCCCGATCGGATGAAATGGCCATCGCGCAGGACTGTGAATTTTTCGCAAATCCTGAATAATTCGGGCATTTTATGAGAGATGAAGATGATCGAGATCCCATCGTCTCTCAAATTCCGGATAATTCTGAACAAAATCTCGATTTCAGTATTGGTCAGGGCTGTGGTGGGCTCATCCATGATGATGAGCTCTGATTTAAACAGCAGCGCTTTAGCAATTTCCACCAATTGTTTGCGTGAAGTCTCCAATTCAGCAACCGGGGTTGTCGGGTCAACATCCAAATTTAATCTCCGGAGCACTTTTTCAGATTCTTTAATCATCTGTTTTTTGTCCAGAATTCCAAATTTATTGGTCAATTCTTCACCCAGATAGAGATTTTCATAAACAGTCAAATCATTGACGAGGTTTAGTTCCTGGTGAATAAACCGGATGCCCAATTCCGTAGCTAAACCAATGGTCATTTTTTCTATTTTTTCACCATTAATGTAAATTTCTCCCTTGGTCGGCTGAATTGCGCCACCCAAAATGTTCATCAGTGTGGATTTGCCCGCACCGTTCTCTCCCAAGAGACCGTGAATTTCACCCTCATTGACCGTGAAATCCACATCTTCAAGTGCAACCACTGCACCAAAATATTTTGTGACGCTTTTCATTTCAATATGCATTGTTGTCTTGTACCCTTCTCAAAATCACTTTAAGGTTTATCTCAGCTCAGATACTTATTGGCTGAGCCACTCAGGCTCAGCCAATAAGTTATTTCTAAAGCAATTTTGCCCTGCCTTGGGGTTTAGTTGTCTTCCAGGCTGTAGCGGGTGATGTAAATCGGGTGATTACGGAATTCTTCGGCGTTGCTGTTATCAACTTCGACAGTTTCACCGAGGATCAAGCCGGAGGGGCTCTCACCAGCGAGGATTGCAGCGCCAAGTTCGATGGCCTGGCGGATCATGGCAGGTGAGAAGGCGTAGGTGACCTGGTCAATCCCGTATTGTTCCTTGATAGGAGCGAAGGTATCGAGGTTTTCACGACGAGCGCCGACACCGGAGACCAGCTTGATATTCAGCGGGGCGTCGCCATTGTAGTTGGCGATCGCGTCCAAAACGCCCAGGACAACTTCGTCGTCATGGGTGAAAATGGCTTGCACGCTGGAGATCTCTTCTGGGCTGCTGGTGGTCAGGAAGGTTTCCATCTGGGACAGGGCCTTATCACGCTGCCAGTCGGTGGTGAAGGACTGGAGAATGTTGAAGTTTTCAGCAGCAGTGGAAAGGAAGCCGTCGGTGCGCTGTTGCGGGACGGTTGAAAGGTCGCCTTTGAATTCAAGGATATTGATGGTTTCACCGGCAGCGATTTCATCCGCGAAGTAATTGTTGAAATATTCACCGGCCATCTCGCCGATTTTGACATTGTCGCCCATGAATTCAACAGTCGGGGTGAAGTCATTGATCAGACGATCGTAAATGACCAGCGGGATGCCCGCATCCATGACCTTCTGAGCAGCTGAGCGGAGTTCGTCACCGTTCATCGGCCACAAAACGATGACATCAACATCCTCGTTGAGGAGGGTGTCAATGTGGTTGTTTTGGCCCGAAGCTTCCCCAGCAGTCAGGAACATATATTCAAAGCCCTGCGCCTGGGACAATTCTTTGGCGGCTGCTTCAGCGTGTTGGATGCTTTCACCAGTGAAACCGTGGGTGGCGTTTGGCATAACAATGCCCATGACCTGGGTGTCATCAGCCGTCTGCGCGCAGGCGGAGATGCTGAAGATCATCACGGCAGCTAATAATATGACTAAATACTTCTTCATTTAAACTCTCCTAGTTCTAGGTTTAGTTGCTCTAAAACAGTAATAAGGGTTGCCAACCTCAGATCAGAATGCTATTTACGATTTTGGTTGTCACAATTTTTCCTAAATGGGGTCCTAAGAACCTCTGATAGGGAGTCTGTGTTCTCAAAAAAAAACACTCTTTGAAATTTGTCGGTTCGTCGTTTTGGCGAAACGCCAGCCAAAATGCGGTTCTATTTCGGTGATTTATCTCCTTTCTAGCGGTTTGTCATGGGGGCTTGAGTAAACCAGCCCGATAATATCAATCTATGTTGTTGTTAATGAACGGCCTGTTAATTGGCCATTGGCTGGTCTGCCTTAAAAGTGTTCGCTGACATCAAACTCATATTTATCCGCCCGATAATAGCTGGTTGACGTTTCTATGGGTTCGCAGTTCGATACATAAGCCGTCGTATTGACCAGTAACAACGGGATCTCTTTGGTGAGCTTCAGGAGGTTTTTGTGCCAATCATCGGCGATCACGGCACAAATGGTCTGGTCGATGCGGAGGATGGGAATATTGTATTTGGTGATCAGCAGGCTATAGAGGGAGGCATTTTTAAAATCATGGGAGGCGAGATCCGGGCAGAGATCAGTGATGACGGTGGTGTACTGGAGGCCGATCGGCGTATCATCCCCATAGCGAACCCGGATCAATTCCAGGGCCTTGCTGCCGCGTTTATGCCGCAAACTTTGCGGTGAGGTATTGTCAATGATGATTTCTTTTTGCCGTAAAACTTCAGAATGAGGCTTGAGGCCCATTTCCACCATCTGCTGGGCAAATGATTTGTCCAGGAAGAATTTCAGCCGGGTATGGCCGGAAAGCACAGTGGTCCCGCGGCCTGGCGTGCGCTCTAGAATGTGCGAAGAAGCCAGCACGCTGATCGCTTGCCGGATCGTCTGCCGGCTGACCTGATAGGCTTTGGCCAGGTCGTGCTCAGTCGGCAACATCTGGCCGGGCTTGAGCCGCTCGGACTGGAGCATATTCATAAGATCCATCCGCACTTGTTGATAAAGCGGGATAGGACTGTTTTCATCAACCGGTCTGATCTCAAGATCGGGGTAAGATGGTTGGGAATTGTCCAAGTGGTAGGCTCCCAATAGGTGAGGGGTACATCTTCCGAAATGTACGTACAAATACAATAATAGGGATTCTTTTTCCCTCTGTCAAGGCCATAATTAGGGATTTAACGATTGAAAGGTGCGGATACGGGGATGTATTTGTTATAATGGGTCTGATAAGGGCGTACATTTCGCCTTCAAGCCTGATCTTAGGAGCGAAAAATGAGAGACCTCATCCTCGGTGTTGAAATCGGCGGATCCAAGCTGCAGCTTGCCTTGGGGACGCCGGAGGGCGAGATCCTGGTCAGCCGGCAGGGACGGGTGGACGTGGGCCAGGGGGGTGAAGGGATCCGCGCCTGGCTGGCGCGTGAGATCCCGGCTTTCATCCGTGCGGAAGCAACCGCCCTGGGCAAGGTGGCCGCGATCGGCTGCGGCTTCGGCGGCCCGCTGGATACGGCCGCTGGCCGGGTGATGCGCTCGATCCAGATCGAGGGCTGGCAGGATTTCCCGATTCGCGCCTGGTTTGAAGAGACCTTCAGCCTGCCCGCCACGGTGGATAACGATTCCAACGCGGCGGCCTGGGGCGAATACAAACGGGGTTTCGGCCGCGCCTGCCGCCATTTCTTCTATACCAACATCGGCAGCGGGGTGGGGGGCGGCTTTGTCTTTGATGGGGCGCTTTTTGATGGGCAGGGCTTTGGCGCCGGCGAGATCGGCCACACCTACACCGCGGACTGGACCGCAGATGCGCCGGGCGCGGTGGAAAAGGTGGAGAACCTCTGCTCCGGCTGGGCGATTGAAAGCCGCCTGCGGACTCCCGGCTATATCCCCGAAGATTCTGCGCTCTATGCCCGGTTTGGGCATGATCTCAATGCGGTCACCGCGCGCGACCTGGGGACGGCCGCCCGGGCCGGGGATGCCTTCGCCAAAGCGGAGATCGGGCGGGTCGCTCGCAGCTTTGGCCTGGCGCTCGTCAGCGTGCTCTGCCTGACGGGGGTGGAGCGGATCGCGATCGGCGGCGGGGTGGCCAAGCTGGGCGAGGCGCTCCTGGACCCGATCCGTGAAGCGGTTCGCCAGTATGAGTTCGTCTCCAATGCGGGGCGCTATGCCATCAGCGCCTGTGAGCTGGGCGATGAGATCGTGCTGGTCGGTGCGATCCTGCGGGCGGGGGAGAAATACGCGTCGTCCTGACTCTCAGATCAATCTCTCGCATCGTTTCTGGCGGTTGAATGATTTGGCCTGATCGAGTTGATTTGCATTGCAAATTTAATCTTTTGGGGGACTAAAATAAATCTTCCTTTATGCTATAATTTTATTAAGCCAAAATTAATGTTCTGGCGCGCTCCGGTTTGTTTCGCGCCGGAAGTTTGGTTTGCAATAAAAGGAAAGGGGTTGCTATGAATGGACTTGCGAACTGGGGCATCATTGCTTTGATCTGCGGCCTGATTGGCCTGCCAATTGCCGGGATCATTGAGGATAGGAAAGGCGTTCCTTCCATTGGCGCAATCGTTGCCGGCATGGGGATCGTCTTTTTGATCCTTGTCGCCATCCGTTTCCTGATGCTCGAACTGCATATCATTTGATCGCTGAGAGCTTTCACGCCTATGGCGATGGAGCATCACATCGCGAAAACCCCTGCACTGGCAGGGGTTGAAGGCTTTCTCGGGAGGAGAGAAAATTGGGCTGCTGTGATTTTTTCACAGCGGTCTTTCTATTTGTTTAGTAAATCCCTTTTGCCTGGGCGTAGCGGTAGAGTTCCACCACGTTTTCAGCGGTGACATCAGCCTGGAGGTGGTTGCAGGGGGCCAGAATATAGCCGCCGCCGGGGGCCAGGTCGCGCAGGCAGCGGTCCACATCGGCGCGGACGTCTTCCGGTGTGCCCGGCATGGCGTGGGAGATATCCACGCCGCCCAAAAAGCTGATCCGGTCGCCGTAGTCGCACTTGACCTGCGCGGGGTCCATCCCGCTGACCGGTTCGAGCGGGTGTACCACGTCGATGCCCATCTCGATGAATTCCGGGACCAGCTTGGCGATGGCGCCATCCGAATGGAGCATGATGGCGATATCCGGGCGGACCTCCCGCACGGCGGCGATGATGCGCTCCAGCCGGGGGCGGATCATCTGGCCGAAGAGCCGGGGAGAGAAGATTAGGTTGTCGTTGGCGGCGTAATCATCGCCGGGCAGTTCGATCATGTCCATGACCGGGCCGGCCGCCTCTAAATAGTTGCGGGTCAGGCCGATGATGGTGTCGGTCACCCGGTCCAGCAGCGCGCCGGCGAACTCAGGTTCTATCATCATGTCCATCATGAAATTTTCCATGCTGCGCAGGTCGCAGGCCATCTGGTAGGGACCGTGTGAAACGACCATCCGGCCGATCACGAAATAGCCGCTGTCCTTCAGGCTGGCCGCGCGTTCGGCGACACCGGCCATCCAGCGTGGGTCGTTCACATCCGGCCAGTCTACTCGGCTGTCGATTTCGGCGATGGATTTGGCGTTTTTGAGCAGGCCGTCGGTGGCGGAGTAGTAAGGAAAGGTGCGCTTCCAGGGCTGACCGAAATCATCATAGATCAGGTCGTCGTCCCCGGCTGGCTGGGTGGGGCTGGTGGGGGAGGCGCCGGGCCAGAGCAGGCGGGTATCCACGCCCAGGGCTTCCAGCAGCCGGTCATCCATGTGGTTGACCGTGTGCCCCTCGCGGATCGGCGGGAGCGGGTCGCCCAGATCCAGCAGCTTCAGCAGGTCAAAGTAGAGCGGATCGACCAGGCCGTAAGGCCCGCCCCACAGGGCCAGGGGGACCCGGTCGGGTTGTTGGTGTTTGAGCGCGGTCTGGATTCGGGTTTTAGGGTCCATTGCTTCTCCTGGAATGTCATTAAATGTGAAGTTATGTTAGCAGCTGTTCACTTTTGATACAAGGCGGTATGTTTGCTTGTATAATACACCGAAATGGTGTTGTCCAGGCGGGGTTCTATCGCCCAACGCTTGGCACCCTGATTATAAACCGTTCCAGCAGGGGAGAACCTGGGATAAAGGGTTAAACCACTGCTGTGAGACTGTTACAACTGAGGAATGGAACCAATTAACTGAAAGGAGTCTCATAATGGCAAAGAAATTCAAGGTCGGTGTGGTGGGCGTCGGTTTTATTGGCCCCGCGCACATGGAAGGTATCCGCCGGCAGGGCTTTGAGGTGCTGGCGATTGGGGAGGCCACCCAGGAACTGGCCGAAGCAGCCGCTGAAAGGCTGCTGGTGCCCAAGGCCTATGGCGACTTCAACGCCCTGGTCAGTGACCCGGAAATTGATGTCGTGCATATCGCATCGCCTAACTTTTTACATTTTAAGCATGCCAAGGCCGCTCTGGAAGCCGGCAAGCATGTGATTTGCGAGAAACCGCTGGCGATGACGGCCGAGGAATCGGCGGAACTTGTCAAACTGGCGGAGGAAAAGGGCCTGGTGAACGCGGTCAATTTCAACATCCGCTTCTATCCCCTGGTGCAGGAGGCCAAGGCACGGATCGCAGCGGGCGAACTGGGGGATAAGATCTACATCATCCAGGGTTCTTACCTGCAGGACTGGCTGCTTTATGACACCGACTGGAACTGGCGGCTGGAGCCTGAACTGGGCGGCGACCTGCGCGCGGTGGCCGACATCGGTTCGCACTGGATGGACCTGGTGACCTTCGTCACCGGCACCCGGATCAAATCCGTCTTTGCGGATTTTGAGACCTTCCTGCCCATCCGGCGCAAACCTACCAAAAAAATTGACACCTTCGGCGGTAAGATTGAAGTCGATCAGGAATATGAAGAGAAGGAAATCCGCACCGAGGATTACGCATCCGTGCTGCTCAGGTTTGAAAACGGCGCGCGGGGCGTGATGACCGTCTCGCAGGTTTCCAGCGGGCGCAAGAACCGGCTGTTCTTCGAGATCGACGGCTCCGAATCATCCATCGTGTGGAATTCGGAAGTCCCCAACGAATTGATGATCGGGCACCGGCCGGAACCCAACCAGCTGCTGATCAAGGATCCCTCCCTGATGAGCGAGGATGTGCGCTGGACGGCTTCCTATCCCGGCGGCCATACCGAGGGCTTCCCGGATACCTTCAAGCACCTGCAGATGGCGGTCTACCGCTATATCGCCGCCGGTGACTATCATGCCAAACCCGACTTCCCGACCTTCCGCGACGGCCACAGCACCATCCTGGTGGATGAGGCGATCCTCAAGAGTGCCCGCGAAGGCCGCTGGGTGGATGTTGAGTACTAATTCGGACTGGAACCAAAGGAGGAATGAAAATGAAACTCGGTTTGATGACTGCCGCTTTCCCCGGCCAGAGCTTGAAGCAAGTTGCCGAATGGGCTGCACCCCATGGATTTGAAATGCTGGAACTGGCCTGCTGGCCGGTCGGCAAGGCCACCCGCCGCTATGCAGGCGTGACCACGCTGGACGTGACCGATCTGGATCAGCAGGGCGCCGCTGAGGCCCGGGCGATCATGAAGGCTAATGGGCTGGAGATCTCCTCGTTGGCCTACTACCCCAACCCTCTGCACCCCGACGCGGAACACCGCGAGGTTGTGATCGGCCACCTCAAGAAGGTGATCGACGCGGCCGCGCGGGTGATGGATGAACCGCTTGTGGGCACCTTTGTTGGCCGCGATAAGGACCAGACGGTTGAAGCCAATCTCGACACCTTCGCCAAGATTTGGCCCCCGATTATCCAATATGCCAAGGACCGCGGCGTGAAGGTCGCGATCGAAAACTGCCCGATGATCTTCTCCAATGACGAATGGCCGGGCGGCAACAACCTGGCTTCGACGCCGGCGATCTGGCGCAGGATGTTCGAGATCATCCCGGACGAGAATTTCGGTCTGAACCTGGACCCCTCGCACCTGGTTTGGTTGATGATCGACTATCAGCGGGTGGTGCGGGAATTCGCAGACCGGATTTTCCATGTGCACGCCAAGGACCTCGAGATCGACCGCGAAGGGCTGTATGAGAACGGCGTCCTCTCCCTCGGCATGGGCTGGCAGATTCCCCGGCTGCCCGGCTTGGGCGAGGTGGGCTGGCCCGGCTTCATCAGCGCGCTCTACCGCTGGGGCTATGACTACGTCCTCTCGATCGAGCATGAGGATCGCAAATTTGAAGGCACAGAGGAACTGGTTAAGCGCGGCTTTGAGATTTCCCGCGATGTGTTGAAACCCTATTTACATTAATTGGCTTGAAACCATCTCTCCATTTGGGGAGATGGAAGGTATTATTAGCCTAACTTTATAATTATTACTGATTTGCTGGAGTCTCAAAGATGAAGATTTTTGCTGGATGCGACCTGGGCGGCACGAACATCAAAGCCGGCCTGGTCAATGTTGAGGACGGCCACGTCCTGATCTCTGATTCCGCCCCGACGCTGGCCCGCCAGGGTTCGGAAGCGGTCATGGAGCGGATCGCCAACCTGGTGACGGATCTGATTGCCAAATCCGGGGTGAGCAAGGACGAGATCGGCGGGCTGGGGATCAGCGCGCCGGGTGTGATTGACCTGGATACCAATACCACCGAATTCCTGCCGAACCTCTATGGCGAGTGGCGCGGTGTGCCGGTGGGCGAGCGGATGGAATCCTACCTCGAGATGCAGATAGCGATGCTCAACGACGTGCGCGCGATCACCTATGGGGAGTGGGCTTTCGGCGCGGGCAGGGGTGTCGATTCGATGGCCTGCTTTGCGCTGGGCACGGGCGTTGGCGGGGGCTTGGTGGTGAATAATGAACTGGTGCTGGGCATCGGCGGGACAGCCGGTGAACTCGGACACCAGACCGTGGACCTGAATGGGCCGAAATGCGGCTGTGGGAATTATGGCTGTGTGGAAGTCTTCTGCTCCGGCCCGGCGATCGCGGCCGAAGCGGCCCGCGGCGTGCGCCAGGGCTGGGATACCCGGATCGTGGAGCTGATCGGCCACGACCTCAACCAGCTGACGGCCGAAGTGGTCGCCAAGGCGGCCGAGATGGGCGATGAGTGGGCGCTGGAGGTCTGGGGCCGGGCTGGCAAATACCTGGGGATTGGCGTTGCCAATGTCCTCACGTCCGTGGGCGTGCGGCGGGTGGTGATCGGCGGCGGCGTGGCCAAAGCCGGCGATCTGCTGCTGGACCCCGTCCGCAAGGAAGTGGCAGAGCGAGTCTTTCTGATTCCGATGGACCAGGTGGAAATTGTCGAGGCCAAGCTGGGCACCGATGCCGGGATCGTGGGCATGGCCGCCTGGACCGCGCGCAAGCAGGGCGTGAAGGTGGGAGGATAGAATTTCTAGTATAAATTTGAATAGATTTGCTGAGAGATGCTGTGATGAACAGTACCCCAAAAGTTGGACATAACCAACAGAAAGGGTGCTGGAGGATAGACGGGGTGGAATAGGTTTATTAGATTTTTTAATTATTCGTAAAGCGTTGTATGAAAATTAACTTATAATTCAATTATTGATTTCATAGTTGGATGTTGATGTATTTATTAAGGTAGGAAGTAATGTTTGATATAGGGAAAACGTACGAGCGAAAAGATATCCATAATAGATTTGGCGGCCAAAGGTATGGGGGGATTTGTAAACCGAAAGATTACCCTTTTATAATCCTCTTCACAGGCGTGGGTGGGGAAGAATTTGGGTACAAAGATGGTTGGCAAGATTCTAAGACCTTCTTATATACAGGAGAAGGTCAAAGGGGGGATATTCAAGAAGATCGCCCGAATTGCGCCCTTGCTG
>WOYI010543490.1_pt1 | contig 23940 bp, 25 predicted proteins | sample 6423411 | NCBI WGS metagenome assembly WOYI01 (sample SAMN13441803, study PRJNA592873) | oil field metagenome | biome: oil field; feature: oil-well bore; material: oil-contaminated soil; isolation source: oil-contaminated soil from oil-well borehole | place: Germany: Wietze | collected 2016-10-18 ... | reverse complement strand
CTGGAGGAGATCAAAGGCGTCTACGGGTCCTAATGGTGCCGGATAACTATACTAGAATCCGTGGAGATCAGCAAGGCTGCGCTCGCAGAAACGTCTTGCCGGTTTATAGATCTGTTCGATGTTTTTGAAGAACCCTATGTCCCACCCATGCTCGTTTTGCGCAATCCGTCCTTTGAAAACGCCCCCTGCAATCTTCTCCAGGCCATCTTCAATATATATGGCAGCAGGCTGATCTTCCTTTATTCCGTGTTGGATTAACGTGCTTAAACGCTGGAACTCCATCGAAACCGACTGGATCAGATAGTGTTCATTTTGGTTTTCTTTAACAAAAACAAAGATGTGAATGGAACTTTCATCCATCATCAGGTCGCTAAGGTTGACATCTCTTATGGGCCCGTCTTCGATCCCGGGATCCTGTCTATCGGAGTAATCTTCTGAGATTCTGGTGTTTAAGTAGCCATTCGCCCGCAGGTAGTCTCTCAGTGCAAGCAGATCCCTCTTGCGTGACTGCTGGAATGAACCATAGATTGCGATGTTGGTATTTTCCTTGAAATGCCGGTGTAATAGAACCCTGTCCGCGATTTCGTCGGGTATCAGAACTCTATGGCTCATTTTAGAGGTTTTTGTCTGCGGAATAGATAACGATGGGGGTTGCTGTAATGTAACTGATGAACCAGGAAAGATTGATATAAGTTACAATAATAGAACTATTCTTGATGGAGGTGTCAGCATGGACCGGACAACTGTGGAGGCTTACTTAAACCGGGTGCCTGTTGAAATTCGTGAGTCCGTGATGGAACTATCGACGGATGCCAGATGGGCTGTATACATAGCGCTTACCCTCGGGAAGGAAATGTATTTCAACGAACTCAAGGATACCTTCGGGGCGAACCCGAGTGAGATGGACCGTATCCTGAAGTCTCTGGTTGATGGGGGTCTCATCGCGAAGAAGGTGAGAAGACTGGAGGATATCGGCGATCGGAGGAAGGTGTATTACACATCGACAGACTATGGAGAAAAGATGTTAAATGCCCTGTGTGACGTGGTGCTTCCTCCTGAGAGCCTGGTCAAGCAGTATAAGCCCACTTCGAGCGGGAGAGGAAACTCCTGCACCATGCATACGGGAACCGTGAAAAGAAGCGGTGAGATCGATCCCGAGAACTGGAGATTCGACCAGACCCCTGCCAGAAGAGACGCCTTCAATACAAAACCAACAATCACCGGCGCCAAACAGGCAGAGACGAAGGTGTGAGTTCAACATGGCTGCAGAAGACCAGGAGCAAGGGTTGAAACTTGAGATCGTGATGGACCCTGAACTCAAGACAGTTCACATCGACGGCGCTATCGTAACGTTAAACCCAAATTTCGGCCAGCTGGCACTGACATACGATCGGCCTGAATTCAAAGTTCATCCAAACGGCGACATTTACACCGATAAAGTTCAAAAACGGGTAATAATTGATGCAAGGTTGTCGCCTGAGGCATTTAGAGCCCTCGCCTGCACCATGATGGAACATGTGCGGCAATATGATGAGTGGCTCAAACAGCAGAAATAAATCGGTGTCCCTGGTGCAGGGGGGCAACTCCTTTTTCCCTGCTATGATCTGATTTTAACCGCCGTGTAAACCGAAGCTCCGCGGCCATGATCGTAATGGCCACTGCCAGACGCCATGTTTGCAGGTTCCTTTTCTTTCACGACTGTAACTGCTTTCCCGGCTCCCGGTGTACCTGAACCTCGTAGATGGACCTGCTTGCCTGGCACTGCGACGCCGGCCAGGAATCATGTCTTGTTAGCGAGGCCGTAACTTATGGGATGACCTCGTAGGGAGCCAGGAACCCGGAGAACGCGCCCATCAACACTCAACCTCCGCCCCCCCAACCCTTCCCCATCACGAAGATGAAACTGTTAACCCCCCAGACACCCCACATACAGGGCATTCAGCCATGATCACCTTCCTCTCGGGCGGAACCGGAGTACCTGCGCTCATCAGGGGCGCCCGGCAGATCCTCTACGACAGCGAGATCGCCGTGGTCGCGAATACCGCTGAGGATCTCTGGGTCTCGGGGAGCCACTGTGCGCCGGATATCGACACCGCCATCTTCCTCTTTGCCGGCATCCTCGATCCCGGCCGGTGGTGGGGGATCAAGGGGGATACCTACGCTACCCACAACTACCTCCCGAAGGTGGCGGGCGGCGAACCCTTCGCGATCGGCGACCGTGCCCGGGCCGTCCAGATCGCACGGGCGGGGCTCCTCAAGAAGGGATGGACCCTGACGGAGGCGGTGCAGGCGCAGAGCCGCTCACTCAACATCGGGGCGACCGTCCTCCCGGTCACTGACGGGGATTCCGCCCTCTTCGTCGATACCGGCACCGAACGCCTGCCGCTCTTTACCTACTGGATGGCCGCCGACGCCGGGACAGAGGTGCGGGAACTCGTCAGGCCCGAGCCCCCGGCAGTGACGGACGAGGTGCGGGCGGCGATCGAGGCAAGCGACGCCGTGGTGATCGGTGCCGGAAACCCCGCCCGGAGCATCCTCCCCATCCTCGACTGCGCCGGCATGCGCCGCCTCCTCCGCGATACGTTCGTCGTCGCGGTCTCGCCGTTCCGGGGCGGCAGTGCGCCGGACCCAAAGGATGCCGCCCTCATGTATGCCATCGGCGAAACCCCGACCTCCCCGGCGGTCTTCCGGCTTTATGAGGATATCGTCGATGTCTTCGTCCAGGACCTCCACGACTCCGACGAGGTCCCCGGATCGCTCCGCCTCGAGACGCATCTCCTGCACACCCGGCAGGCCGAATCGCTCGCCTGGGACATCATGGCGGTCATACGGCACGCGGTTTCGTAAACCGGGATGATTGTACTTCCCGGCCTAATTGACAAATTACATATACGGTTGCATTTGATACGCTAATTATTCATGATAACTTTCCTCTCGGGCGGGACCGGAACCCCGAAGCTCCTCCGCGGCATGCAGGAGTTGCTGGATGAGCGGGATATTGCGGTCATCGTCAACACGGCCGAGGACACGTGGCTCTCCGGCAACCACCTCTCTCCCGACCTCGATACGGTCATGTACCTCTTTGCAGGCATCCTCGACACCGGCCAGTGGTGGGGGATCCGCAACGACTCCTACATCACCCACGACCTCCTCGCGAGACTCGGCGTCGAGGAGTACATCGCCGTCGGGGACCAGGACCGGGCGATCCACGTCGCGCGAGGAGAGATGCTCCGGAGCGGCATACGCCTCACCGAGGCGACTGCGGCCCTCTGCAGGAGCCTGGCCGTCCGGGCGACCGTCCTCCCGATGACCGACTCCCCCGTGACGACCTACGTCCGCACCGACCAGGGAGAGATACACTTCCAGGAGTACTGGGTGAAGCACCGGGGAGACCTGGCGATCGACGGCGTGACCCGGCGGTTCCCGGAGCCGCCGGTCGCGACCGGCGAGGTTATCCGGGCGATCGAGGCGAGCGACGCCGTGGTGATCGGGCCGAGCAACCCGGTCACGAGCATATCGCCGATCCTCGAGTGCGCCGGGGTGAGAGAGGCGCTCCGCCACCAGAACGTCATCGCGGTCAGCCCCTTCATCGGCGATGCTCCGGTCAGCGGCCCGGCGTCGGCCCTGATGCGGGCCTTCGGCAAAGAACCCTCGTCGGCAGGAACCTGCGGTCTCTACGAGGACTTCGTGGACGTATTCATCCAGGACGTCCGGGACCCGGTCGGGATCAAGGGGGCTCTCCGCCTCGACACCCTCATGATCAACCGGGGCAAGAGCCTGGACCTCGCCAAGAACATACTGACGCTGATATACCGGTGTTAACAACTTTCACTCTTTCTTCTGTTTCTCCCGGTAATCCTCTATTGCCGCGTGGAGCGCGTCCGCCGCGAGGTTCGAGCAGTGCATCTTCCGGGGCGGCAGCCCCTCGAGTTCGGTCGCCACGTCGTCGCGGGTGATCTTCATCGCCTCCTCAAGCGTCTTTCCTTTCGCGAGGTCGGTCACCATGCTGCTCGTGGCGATCGCCGATCCGCACCCGAACGTCCGGAACCGGATATCCTCGATGACGTTCTCTTTGACCCTGATGAAGATCTCCATGAGGTCCCCGCAGACAGGGTTGCCGACCTTGCCGTAGCCGTCGGGGTTCTCGATCACCCCGACGTTGTGCGGGTTCATGAAGTGCTCCATCACCTTCTGACTGTATCCGATCTGTTCCGCCAAATTCTTCACCTACAGCGGTGTAATAGCCCGCAGGCGTTTAACTGTTTCTCCGACGGCCCTGACGATCCGGGGCACCTCGCCTTCGCTGTTTTCCCGCCCGAGCGTCGCGACCATCGACCCGTGCGCCTCGTCGTGGGCGAGCCCGATGGCGAGGAGGACATGCGAGGCCTCGAGCGTCCTTGAGGTGCATGCCGACCCGGTGGCGACCGCGATCCCGAACATGTCCATGGCGAGCTGGATGCTCTCCCCCTCGATCCGGGCGAAGCGGAAACTCGCGTGGTGCGCCAGTCGCTCCGTCGGGTGGCCGGTCAGGCGGGCCTCCTCGATCGCCGTGATCCCGGCGATGAGCCGGTCCCGGATCGCCCGGAGCCGCCTGCTCTCCTCCGGCATCTCCTCCCCTGCAAGCCGGGCCGCCTCTCCCATGCAGGCGATCCCGACGACGTTCTCCGTCCCGGGCCGGAGACCGCGTTCCTGCCCGCCCCCGACAAGGACCGGCTGGACCCGGACTCCCGTGCGGATGTAGAGCGCGCCGACCCCGTTCGGGCCCCCGAGCTGGTTTCCCGAGAGCGTGAGAAGGTCGATGCCGTCACGCTCCACGTCGATTGGTATCCTTCCCGCGGCATCGGTGGCGTCCACGTGGAGGAGTCCTCCCCGGTCGTGGACGATCTCCGCCGCCTCCCGGATCGGCTGAACCGTCCCGATCTCGTTGTTCGCGTAGTGGACCGACGCAACAACGGTCTCCGGCGTGACCGCCGCGCCGAGGGCGTCGAGATCGACCGTGCCGTAACGGTCGACCGGAGCCAGTGTGAGGGAAAACCCGCTCTTCTGAAGGTCTTTTGCCGGGTTCAGCACGGATATGTGCTCGATGGCACTCGCCACGACCCGTTTCCCTTTCTTTGCGTTCCTGAGTGCGGTCCCCCGGACGGCGATGTTGTTCGACTCGGTCGCGCCGCTCGTGAAGATGATCGAGGCCGGAGCGCTCGCGCCGACGAGCCCCGCTACCTTCTCCCGTGCTATGGCAACGGCCTCCTGCGCCGCGAGCCCTTCACGGTAGATCGTGGAGGGGTTGCCGGTGAAACCGTCCAAAAACTGCCCGGCAAACCGTGCGACCTCCGGGTGGATCGGCATCGCCGCCGCATGATCGAGATAGATCCGTTCTTCCATACCTTACCGTCCCTAGAACGTGATGACCGCGTCGGCGTCGATCGCGAGGTCGTTTAACGTGAGCGCACCCACGACCTGCCCTTCTTCGATGAAGTCGCCCCGTGTCATACCGAGGAGCTGGGTGCTCTGTTCGCAGATGTAGATCTTTGCGCCCGCAGCAATCGCCTGGTCCCTCATCTCGGAGAGTTTCGGGAAGTTCCCGACCTGGATCTCCTCCGCTGCGCCCTTCTTGACGACCGTCACCCCCTTGATCATGAAGTAGATGTCGGCATCCATATCCGTCGCACGTGCCGTCATCGCGAGGACGAACGGTGCATACAGCCGCTCCGGGGTATCGGTGCCGCTGGTCTGGATGTACAGTATCCGTGCCGTACCTTTCACGCCCCTTTCCTGATTGAGAAGGTGGTCTTCTCCCCGGCCTTCTCCTCGCCCACGATCTCGTGGCCCATCCGTCTTGCCCAGACCCTGACGTCCTCCCCGGTGGGGGCGTTGTCCACGTCGACCTTCAAAACCCCGCCGGCCGGCAGCCGGTCCATCTCTTCTTTGAGCATGATCACCGGTGCCTGGCAGTAGGTCCCCCGGGCATCCACGTAGCCGTCGGCAGCCATCCGATCACTTCGCCTCTACCGCTGCCGCCCTTCCCTTGCGCAGGATGAGGGTCGTCACGCCCGAGGCAACGTGCTCTTCCTCGATCGTATGCCCGTTCTCACCGGCCCAGGACCTGACCGTCACTACAAGGTCTGGTTTGTCGGTCGTCACCTGCAGGATCTGCCCCTCGTTGAGCGCCTTCATCTCTCCGTCGATCGAGAGCATGGGCGACTGGCAGATGCCAACACAATTTACCGTCTTATCCGCGTACATTCGTCTCACCTCACTTCATCTTCCTGATGGAGAACCTCATGACTCCGTCATCCTTCTCGAACTTCACGATCTCGTGCCCCACCCGGTTCGCCCAGCGCCGGATATCCTCCTCCGCGGCAGGGTCGTCCGCCTCGACCAGGAGCACCTCTCCGACGTCGAGTCTCTCGATCGCCTCTTTCGTCATCGCGATCGGCATGGGGCAGTAGAGCCCGATACAGTCCACGACCGCAGTGGGTTTCTTCTCCAGTTCCATCTCTCCACCTTCCGTTGCGGGGCGCGCGTGGGAATCCGGGCACCGTGACACGTCAACGGCACGCTCCCGGCTGCACCGGATCGTGCACCATCCCATATAAGCGTTCCTCCGGGGGTGCCTGTGGTAGAGGGCGGCAACGGGAGGCTGTTCGGGCTCCGGGAGAAGATCAGAAGAGTTATACTCCATCTCCTGCTACTTTCCATCATCGGGGAAGACCGATCACCTGGAGTATGACCATGGGACTGTGGAACCGGTTTGGCGTGCGCAAGCAGGAGGAGGCAGCGGCCGCATCGTCTGATGCAGAAGAGGATGCCCGGATAGCGGGGCTTGAGAAATTGCTCGAGAGCGAGGATATCGGGACCCGGTGGAGAGCGGTCAGGGCGTTCGGGGAGATGGGGGGGACAGCGGTGCTCCCGCTGATGAAAGGGCTCGCCGATGAGGACTGGTGTGTCCGGAGGGTGGCGGCAGGCGCCCTCGGCCGGATCGGCCCGGCGGCGATCCCCCACCTCATCGGCACCTTCTCGTACGCAGACGACGCTGTGCGGCAGGACGCTGTCTGGGCGCTCCGGTTGATCGGAAGCCCGGCGGTGGACGCCCTGAAGCAGACGGTGCATGACGGGGATGCAACGGTCCGGTGTAACGCTCTGCAGGCGCTTGCGGACCTCCCTGCAGGCGATCTCTTCCTGGAGGCGCTTGGCGACGACGACCCCCGGGTGCGGAGGTGTGCGATCGCCGGGGTGAAGCGGTCGGGGGACGAGCGTGGCATAGAGGGTCTGGTCGGGCTCCTGCGTGATCCGGACGAGCAGGTCAGGTCTCTTGCCGCCGATGCGCTCTCTCTGTTCGGCGACGATGCGGTATCTCCCTGCATCGAGGCGCTTGGGGACGACGACGAGGACCTCCGTCGGCGGGGTGCGGCGGTTCTTGTCCGTATCGGTGCTCCGGCGGCCGGTCCCCTGGCAACTGCTCTCCGGGACGAACGGCCGCCCGTCCGCCGGTGGGCTGCGTGGGTGCTCGGCGAAGTCCGGGCCGGAGAGGCGATCGTGCCGCTCATCGAGACGCTCTCCGACCCCGACCGCGAGGTCAGGTGGACTGCTTCCGGTGCGCTCGCAGAGATCGGAACGCCCGCCGTCGGCCCGCTCGTCGAGGCTCTCGGTGACGGCGACGAGGTCGCCCGGCACCGGGTGATGGAAGCACTCTGGCGGGTGGGAGAGGCGGCAGCACCGGCCCTGATCGATCTTGCCGGTGCCGATGACGCCGAGACCCGCCTTCAGTCCACCATCGTCCTCGGGGAGATCGGTGCCCCCGGTGCTTCCGGAACTCTGCAGGCCCTCCTCGACGACTCCGACAGAGATGTCCGGCGGGAGGCGTTCGAGGCGCTGGAGACGATCAAGGCACGGGGAGATCTCGCCTGACCGATGCGCTCCACCGTTGCCCAGGTAGCCTCGCGGGAGTCTTCCGATATCGCCGGTTCCGGTAACGATTACGGTTCAGGCCGCTCTCCGGGGGGAGATCGGCCTGTTCGAGCGCAGCCGCGACCCCGCTGGTGCGCCCGATCAATCCGTAGTTTTTCGAGTATTTTCCCCTTTACCCGCATTTTCCTCCTCTAATGTCTAAATGGGTGGAAATTTCGCTCCTTTTTTAATTTGTGACTGTTATTACCGAAAATTTTAAAAAACTCAAGCGATAAGAAGATCCTTAATGTTCGTTCCGACCAAGTGTTTCTTTACGAAGGGTGTAGGCGTCCACAAAGACAAACTGGCGTCGTTTGAGCTGGCTCTCAGACAGGCGGGCATCGAGAAGTACAATCTGGTCTACGTCTCGAGTATCTTCCCCCCGAACTGCCAGCTGGTCTCGAGGGAGGAGGGCTTAAGGGACCTCTCTCCAGGCAGCATCGTCTACGTTGTCATGGCCCGGAACGAGACCAACGAACCAAGCAGGCTCGCCTCCGCCGCCATCGGTCACGCGATGCCGAAGGAGAGCAACGCCTACGGCTACCTCTCCGAGCACCATGCCTTCGGGGAGACGGCGGAGGTCTCGGGCGAATACGCCGAAGACCTTGCGGCAACCATGCTTGCGACGACGCTCGGGATTGAGTTCGATCCCGACCAGGCGTGGCAGGAACGGGAACAGATCTACAAGGCCAGCGGCCGGATCATCAACACGACCCACACCTGCCAGGCGGCGGAAGGGGTTATGGACGGCCGCTGGACGACGGTCATCTCCGCAGCAGTCTTTCTCTAACCCCTATCTCCCGGGGCAGCCATTCCTTTTGCTCCTCGCCGGGACCGGCCATATCCGGCCACCCCCCGGCGCGCTCTCCCGGTGAGGAGCGTAAAGCAAAATACCTCCCGGGACCCACACTCTATCCAGGTTTTTCATATGCGTATACCAATACGGGCCGTAACCCCGGAAACTGAATCTGCCGAGATCATCGGCTGGGTGCACGAGGTCCGCGATCTCGGAGGACTTGCGTTCTTCCTGATCCGCGACCGGACCGGCATCATCCAGGTGACCATCCCGAAGAAGAAGGTCCCGGCAGAGATCCTTGATACCGTCCGGAGCGTCTCAAGAGAGTCAGTGGTCAGGGTCCAGGGGAAGGTAAAGGCGATCGAGAAAGCCCCCGGCGGGCGCGAGATCGTCCCCGAAAAACTCGAGATCATCAGCATCGCAGAGAGTCCGCTCCCGCTCGACGTCGCCGAGAAGGTGCCCGCCGAGATGGATACGAGGATTGACTCCCGGTTCCTGGACGTAAGGAAGCCGCGTGTCCGCGCCATCTTCTTCATCCGCTCGGCGGTGACCTGCGCCGCGACCGCGTTCCTCTCCTCCCGGGGCTGCATCAACATCGCCACCCCCAAGATTGTCGCCGCCGCCACCGAGGGCGGTACGGAACTCTTCCCGATCGCCTACTTTGAGAAAGAGGCGTTCATGAACCAGAGCCCCCAGCTCTACAAACAGATGATGATGGCTGCCGGGTTCGAGGCGGTCTTCGATCTCGGCCCTATCTTCCGCGCCGAGGAGCACAACACCGTCCGGCACCTCAACGAGGCGACGAGCCTCGATGTGGAGGTCTCGTTTGCAGACCACAACGACGTCATGGAACTCCTCGAAGACCTGATCGTCTACGTCTACGACTACGTGGCGATGAACTGTGCAGAGCAGCTTGCGGAGCTCGGGGTCGACCTCGCCGTCCCGGCAAAGCCGTTCCCCCGGATCCCGTATACGGAGGCGATCGAGATCGCGAACCGCACCATCGAGGAGAAGCTCGCCTTCGGCGACGATCTCTCCCCGGCGGGCGAGCGGGCGATCGGGGACGTGATCGGGCAACACTACTTCATCGTGGACTGGCCGACGGATATCAGGCCCTACTACGCGATGCCCTACCCGGAGAGGCCCGAGTTTTGCAAGGCGTTCGACCTGATGCACCCCCGGATGGAACTCTCCTCCGGCGCCCAGCGTATCCACGACCACGACGCCCTCGTGGAGCGGATCCGCGCCAAGGGTCTCTCCCCCGAGAGTTTCGAGTTCTACTTGAAGGCGTTCCGTTACGGCATGCCCCCGCACGCAGGATGGGGGCTCGGCATCGAGCGCCTGGTGATGACGATGCTCGGCCTCGCAAACATCCGCGAAGCGGTGCTCTTCCCGCGTGACCGGCACAGACTGACCCCATGACCCTGACAAGCATGTGTCTCCCGACCACCGTGGTCGGGAGCTACCCGGTGGTGAAAGGCTCGGGGCTTCTCGCCCGCATGGACCCGCTGAAGCACGCGGTGGAGGTAGCGGTCGCCGACCAGATAGCCGCCGGGATCGATATCATCTCCGACGGCCAGGTCCGGGGCGACATGATCCACGCCTTCACCTCCCACCTCCCCGGCATCCGCGGGTCTGCGGTCGTCGGGAAGGTCCAGCCGGCCGCACGGCCCATCACGCTCGCGGATACGAAATATGCCCTCTCCCGGCACCCGAAGGTGAAGGGGATTCTCACCGGCCCGAGCACGCTCGCGCACGGCCTCGCCCTGGAGACCCCGTTTTACCGGAACAAGGACGAACTGGTTCTGGACCTCGCCCAGGCGCTCGCGGTCGAGGCGGACTACCTCCAGAATGCCGGCGTCACCCTCCTCCAGATCGATGAGCCCATCTTCTCCACAGGGGCTGCAAACATAGCCATCGGCCGCGAGGCGGTGAACGCGATCGTCGGGAGGCTCCGGGTGCCGGTATGCCTCCATGTCTGCGGGAACCTTTTGGATGTCGTGGACGACGTCCTCCGGACGAATGTTGCCGTATTCGACTTCGAGTTCGCGAACAACCCGGGGAACCTTGAGGTGCTCTCGGGCAAGGATCTGCGGGGACGGATGATCGGCTACGGGTGCGTGGACTCGGCCGACCCCGGCGTCGAGAGCGTCGAGACCATCAAAAAGCGGATAGAAGCAGGGATAGACGTATTTTCACCCGATGCCATGCTCATAGACCCCGACTGCGGCCTGCGGATGCAGTCGCGGGAAGCGGCGTCTGGAAAACTGAAGAATATGGTTGTTGCAGCAGGACTGGTCCGGGCCGAATATACGGACTAGACCACCCTGCTCGTCGTCGAGAGCTCAAGGCCCTTCGCGATGATATGGTAGGGGATCACCCGCTGCGGCACGTTTGCATCTTTGAGTTTCTCAATGGCGAGCGTCCGCTCGAGCTCGTTGCCGTGGACCTGGTGCCTGAGGGTCATGTAGATGTCGGCGGCACGCATCATCCGCGCCTCCTCGAGGGGGTTGTGGAGGCCGGTGTAGAGGAGGTAGACGATGTTTGCCCCCCCTTCGATGATCCCGCGGGTGTCCTCGAGGACGAACCTGGTGGCTGCGTCTATTCCCCAGGCGGCGATCAGCGTGGAGAGCGAGTCTACGACGATCCTCTCGCCCTGCATGGCCCCGGCCAGCGCCGCGGGGTCCATACCCCGTGCGTCGACCATCCCCTCCAGCGGCACGGCATCGAGCATCAGGTAAGCACCTGCTCCTCCCGCCCGCCAGAACTGCTGTGAGAGGAGTTCAAGGCCGCTCAAGGGAGATCCTGAGATGACGATGCGGGTGCCCGGTGGAAATCCTCCGTCGAGCGCAAGATTCAGGCCCGCGATTCCTGTCGAACGTCTGGTGGTGTCTGTCATGCCTATACTTCCAGGGGGTCCTCAAGGGTATCTATGCGCCGCCCTTTTCTTAATACTACCCGTCAGGTACAGCCTTATGCCCCGCCTGAAGCACAGTACTCTTCCCGGAGGCGCTTCCGCATGAGTTTCCACCCGTTCACCCGGGGGATCTCGCCGGCAAAGATGACCCGGCGGGGGACCTTGTAGCCCGCAAGCCGCTCGCGGGCGAAGGCGATGATATCCCCGGGTGTGACGCCCTCGCCGGAAGGGACCACCACCGCCACCGGCACCTCGCCCCGGTGCTCGTCGGTGCACCCGAAGACCGCCGCGTCGCGGACACCCGGGTGCTGGACGAGCACATCCTCGACCTCCGTCGGGTAGACCTTCCAGCCCGACATGACGATCATGTCCTTCTTCCGGTCGGTGATATAGAGCATCCCGGTCTCATCCAGGTGGCCGACGTCGCCGGTCAGGAACCACCCGTCGGGGAGGAAGGCGGCGCCGGTCTCCTCCGGCATCTGCCAGTAGCCGAGCGCCACCGCCGGCCCCCGGAGGGCGATCTCGCCGTCCTCACCGGGTCCAAGTTCCCGGCCGGGGTCGTCTGCGGCGACGATCTTCACCTCCGAGAATCCGACCGGAGTGCCGACGCTCTTAAACTCGTCGGCGGTCGCGTAGTGCTCGGGGCGGATCGCGGTCCCGGTCCCGACGACGACCGTCTCGGAGAGGCCGTAGGCGTTGACGATCGGGATACCGAACCGCTCGTGGAAGGGTTTCCAGACGCCGGGCGTCAGGGGCCCGCCGCCGCTGATCATCACCCGGGCGGTGGCGAGCGCCGCTTCAGTCCCCGGCGGGGTCTGGAGGAGGGAGTGGATCACCGGCGGCATGCCGGCGACGATCGTGGCCCGGTAGTCACGGGCGAGATCGAGGTAACGGGCGAGATCGAACCGCTCCATGACGACGTAAGTCCCGCCGGCCCGGAGCGTGGCGATGCCCCAGCTGATGCCGACGTGCCCCATCGGGTAGATCCCGAGGTAGACGTCGCTCTCGGTGATCCCGAGAACGTCCCGCTCGGCGTCCATGGCCGCTATCCAGTTCCCGTGGGTGAGCATGGCACCCTTCGGTTTCCCGGTGGTGCCGGAGGTGTACTGGATCTGGCAGAGGTCGTCGAACCGGCAGTGGGCGGCGCGGAGGTCCGGAGACGCACGGAGGAGGTCCGACCAGGGGGTGGCGCCCGCGATCGCTGTCCCGACGGCGACGACCTGCCTGAGCGTCGGCGCCCGGTCCCGGATCCGGTCGACGAGGGCCGCGCCCTCCGCATCGGTGATGACGGCGGCAGCCCCTGCGTCGCGGACGGCGTAGAGGACCTCGCTCTCCCGGTAGACCCGGTTGGTCGGGACGGCGACGGCGCCGATACGCCAGAGGGCGAAGTAACTGATGAGATATTCCGCCGAACTGTCGAGATAGATGCAGACCCGCTCCCCGCGAGTGATCCCGAGAGCGAGGAGGCCGCGTCCGACCCGACAGACCCGGTCGAGAAGTTCGGCGCGGGTGTAGGACTCTCCGGTGGAGGGGACGACGAGAGCGACTTTTTGGGGATTACAGGCGTTGGCGTCGAGAAATGTGGTGCAGTTCGGCATGGGGGGACTCCGCGCAACAGGTATGCGCTTTGATGTATATGCTTGTTCATAGTGCTGTAAATAGGTTGCCCCGGGGATACGGGAGTGATCGCGGCTGTGGATCGCTGCCGGGATCCCGGCGGATAAATCCAAAGGAAGATTACCGGACCTCCTCTTCCGGCAATCTTTCCGGACGCTGGCTACAAACTGCCGCAAGAAACCACAAAGTTCAAATCACGCTGCACAGAATTGAGATTTAAGGTAGATGATCGTGCATTCAAGAAATTTACGCGTGATAAGAGCAGGACTGGTCCTGTTGGTTCTGTTCCTCTTCTCCATACCGCTGCCGGTATCCGCCGGGCTCTACACCGAGTCGTGCGGGATGGTCTGGGAGGATGCCTGCATCCCGTTCGAGCGGAACAACGAGACGGCCTACAACGAGGAGTTGTTCGCATCTTTCGCGCCGATTGCGGCGAACCTGACCGAGGGGCCGCCCGACTTGAGCAACATGTCCTGGGGTGATGCCTTCCGCGAGACCTGCGCCTACATGGAGGAGCGCTACGCCTTCACGGAGTGGCGCGGCGTCGACTGGGATTCGCTTTATGCGACCTACGCGCCGAAGATCGCGGATGCCGAGAAGAACGGGGACAGGGCCGCGTACTACCGGGCGCTCCGGGAGTTCACCGGCGCCATCCCGGACGGGCACGTCATGGTCCTCGCTCCCGATGATTTCGGGGCGAAGTACGCCGATATCGGCGGGGGTTACGGGCTCGCTGTCGCAAGGCTCGATTCCGGTGAGGTGATCGTGACCTATATCGCAGACGAAAGCGAGGCTGAACGGGCGGGGGTCCGGTTCGGCGACGTGGTCGTCTCCTGGAACGGCCGGCCCATCGGTGAGGCGATCGACGCGACCTCGATCATCTGGGCCCCGGTCAAGCCCTCGACCGGAGAGGGGATCCTCCTCCATAAGCAGCGGTTCCTGACCCGGGCACCCGTCGGCACTCCGGCAACCATCGAAATTGCCTCTCCGGAGAATTCGGTCCTCCGCACGGTCAACCTGACCGCGGCGGAAGATGGCTACGAGACCCTCGCCCGGACGAGCATCTTCCTCGGCCGCGAGGCAAACGACGGAAAGGCCGGCTCGTCGGCGGAACTCAAAGCGACGATCTCGAACGAGACCATAACTTCCCGGACCCTCCCCGGAGGGATCGCCTACATCGCTGTCTACGAAGAGTCCTATGACGTCTACCAGCCCTTCAGGGCGGCGGTGAAGGACGCGATCGCGAGAGACGCGCCCGGCACCGTCGTCGATCTCCGGTTCAACCGGGGAGGGGACGACAACCTGGCCGCCGCCTACGCCGGGTGGTTCGTGGACCGGCCGGTCTTCTACGAGTACGGCACCTCGTACGACCCCGGCACCGGGGAGCCCGCGGTCCTCTGGGAGTCCTGGACGGCGCCCCGGCCCGGCCGCTACACGGGCCCGGTCGCCCTCCTCGTCAGCCCCTATACCATCAGTTCGGGCGAGGGGCTCCCGAAGGTCTTTGCTGAATCCGGAACGGGCGCGATCGTCTCGTGGTACGGGACGAACGGGGCGTTCGGCATGGAGTCGATGGGGCCGGTGCTCCCCCTCGGGATCCAGACCGCCTTCCCGACGGGCGCGTCGCTCGATGAGAGCGGCCAAATTCAGGTGGACAGCAACGCATCGCTGGTCGGCGGGGTCGCCCCGACGGTCCGGGTGCCGCTTGATGAGGAGACCCTGGCGCGGGCGATGGCCGGGGAGGATGTCCAGCTCGCGTATGCGGTCGAGTGGATCCGGGCTCAGGCGGAGAGCACGACCACGGAGCCTTCCACGGTGCCGACGCAGGCGGCGGCCGGGTGGATGATGCCGCTCACGGCGCTTCTGGGCCTCGCGGTCTGGTATGGGCGGCGGTGAGGATAGGAGGACTTTTGGAGAGGAGATTGTTCAAGCGCCCTCCACGTAATAAACCCCAATACACCTGAGCGGGTTACCCCTCTCTAGAAGTCGATGATCATCTCCCCCTTTTTGATGCTGGATTTCCGATATGAGGGTCTGAAAACTTCCATTCGATAAGAATTCGCTCACATCAGGACTTTGTCTTGTTGGGTTCCTGTGATTAGATATGATCTGCGCATATTTGATCACATAACTCAGGAAAACATGTGATCAATATATGCAGATCGCATATCTGTGCTCAATTGCATGAGGTCGGGATCGGGGAGAGTGCATCAATAACCGGCGGATCTCATCGCCGAGGCTCTCATCACGTCCCCTCGAAGATCTCTGGTTCAAGACCTTCCAGCATGTCTACGGTGATCTCATAATCCTCGATAGACTTCGGCACATCCGTCTTCGGCAGTACATGCAACGTCCTGTGAACCTTCGCTGAAGAGTACTGCCCGCTTCTGGAGTTGTGTTTCCACCAGAACACCTTACACACCTCCATACTGCCTTCCGGACGTGCTGATGAACTGTCGTTCTCGAACAAGGTCACTAGAGCCTTACGGATACTCTCCGCATCCTCCGTTGAAAATCCAGTCTTTTCTGCGAGCTGGCAGTTGATGCTTCCGTAAAACACGTACATCCCGAAGTCCACGCGGTATTTCATGCCCATTGTGTCGGGAGCCTTTTTGTATGGATCTTTTTCGTTAGTTTCCCCATTAACACTTTTAGTTATCTGTAGGGCGGTGATTTCAACGGGATCGACACTGAATGCTGGATGAATGGATACCGGTCCACGGATACCTATTGACACGGGCTCAGAATTATCTGTCTGATCTACCTCTGTACTGTCCTGCTTTTTACTAGCCTTTTTACCGGGTTTTTTAGCCTTATACGCGAACACTTGGCCGAAACTTCGGACATCAATCCACCGTTCACAGGCTAATTTCTCTGCATCGTCTTTTTTCCCATCGGTTAATGCTTTTTTAAATGGTTCACACCCGTCTGCACGAGCTTTCAGGCTCAAATAATTATCAGAACGGCGATCAACAGACTGTACGAAGATGCAGTTATCCATGTCTTGCAACCTGTTTCTGATTTTGCGTTTGATGCAGACATCAGACATCTCTCCGATCCCTTCATAGGTGGTACGCGGACAGTTTCCGTTTAAGGGATCTCCATTTGGGTTTGCATTCTTCGCTGATACAATCACGGCAAAATCAATCTTGTTTTCCAGTTGTGTCATTTTCCATCATCTCCTTCTATAGATCCGGTCTGAGCTGCCCTTTCGGCTTCCTCTCTTGATTTTTTTCGGGCTATTGCTTCTTTTCTTTCAATCTCAAACTGATTCAACTGACTCTGATATCCCAGCAGATATAGCGGCGTAAGAGGCATATCATCGAAACCCGCAGGATCGGCTTTCAGCCCCTCCATTATGGCATTCATTTCTGCTTCATACCTGTTTCCCAGAGTATCAGGACTTGCGGTCCGGAACTTTGCCATGTACGGGAGAAGTTTCTGGTACAGTTCGCTCCAGGTCCTTGCCGGGTACTTATGGAGCCTTGGCATTGCTCGTTCCGCGTTCGTCTGTCTTGGTGTGTTCCCACTGCTTTTTACCGAAAGTTCCTCTATTTTCCTTGCATAAGCAAGTAGCCTGCCAAAGAGGTAATTCCGATCCGCACTCAAATGATCTAAATCCATTTTCCAGACCTCATCATAGCGTTCAAAGGGATTTTTCGTATTTTCCTTGTCGTTGTAGAATTTCCTGATCAGTGCACAGGCGACTCCGAGAGTTTTGTTGTACTCTGCCGGTCCCATGGATGCCGGACGGGACGCACGAATCGCTACCGATGATACAATATCCCAGGGAAGTGATTTTCCATCGACAATACTGGGAAGTAACCGCAGTAATGTCGCCTTTTTGAGATGATCGCTCATCTCGTTTCCATATGCTGCAATAGCGATATCAACTGGAACCGGGGTGCCACAAAATGCTTTCAAGCCCTTTTTTTCCCTGCTTGAGGCGCTGCTCCGATATATGGGATACCAACTGCAACTTATCTGCCAGCGTTCAATCCTTTTTAAGAACTCGGATCCGATAAGATCTCGATAATATGTAATAGACAAGCGCCCTTTGGTGGCAGAATCTAGCCCCATAACCACAACGTTAGAACTGCCTTTCAGACTTACCGAATATCCTAAGATTGCTTTGTTCAGACGGGAGACAAACTCCTCTTTTGTATCTGGCGGTACTTCCTCACCCGATGTTGACTGATCTGAATCCCAGAAGTCACCGCATACGGAAGGAAGGTTTTCATCCCTTGTACCCCAGGCAACGATCACCTGATCCCCGTTGCGGTATCCCTGCTTTGCAATCAGCCATTTTAATGCATTGATGAATTTCTGGGATGCATCATAACTCATGCACATCGCTTGATCCGCAGTAGCAAATCTTCCGCGGAAGGTAAACCCTTCTTTATTATTAGATGATATCAGTTTTGCCTTATCACCGATGTTTCTGATCTTTCCAGCGCTGAACCGGGCAATAGGCGCTTTCTCCCCTGTAGCATAGCAGATGTTGGATGTTGAAAACGTACTCAGGTAATAGTTAACATACTTTTGTCTGACATCTTTGTTCATCCAGACACGGGAATCAGCAACTCCGGGAATTTCAACACAAAAACGAACAAATGCATCTGTAGGAATTCCGGTATGTTTGAAAATCTCTGGTTTTTGCTTGGGGTCTCCAGGCCACTTCTCCGGAATATTTCCTGAAGTGTCGATTGGGAAGATCTTTGCTCGGATCAGATCGGCCATCATTGTTTTCTTCGAGACATATGAAAGAATTGCCTGAATCATGTCGTGAGAATATGGGGACTCACACCACTTTTGAAGTTGGTCTATATAGAGATCAAACCCACTTTGTTTGCTGGAAACATATGCAGAATAATCCCCTGCCACATACTGCAATTTGTCAAATAGAGGGTGAGGCGCAATATTTTCATCTGTAGTCTTACCTGTACGGTTCGCAGATTTTTCTGTACAGGGGATGACGGTGACCACTTCAGGTTTGTCTAAAACCCGTGCCGAGCGAAACTTTCCATTCTGATTTATGACGATTTCAACAGCGGCATTCTGAGTAGTGTGCCCAATTGGGATTAGTGATGTTGCATCTTCAGCGTCCCATGCAATGCTGCTGCAGTTGTCATACGTCTCGCAGAGTCGGGAGATCCAGGTCACTGCATCTCCTCCTCATCGGCAAGGCAGAGGTTTTCTCCCGGAACGAACGTTTTCGGGCGCTGGGATTTGATCTCACGGACGACCGGGCATTCCTCCGGGCGAACGAACTCCACGACACCATGCCGCATCACCGGATACCACATGCGGGCAGAGAGTTTTCCATCACTGCTCTCATCAGGGTAGGTGAACCCATGAAACATCAGTCCAAACGCAAGTTCGGAGCAGTCGTCATAGGCGCCTTCACCCTCTCCCCATGTACAGGGTTCGACATACCCCTGGCACTCGCGCGTCCCGAGGAAGACGTCCCGCCTTCCCCCCCGGGCAATCATCCGCGTTGCCATGGCGTAATGCTTGTTTTCATTCCGGTCGCATGCAAGTTCGGGCCGGTGCGGGTTCCACTCGAAGTGGGCCTTCACCTGATACTCCACGTCCGCAAGGTAGGTGTAGATCGAGAGATCATTCGCAACCTTTCCGCCCTGATATTTTATCGGGCGGATCCCCTTCGACTGGGTCTGAATCATCTTCATCACCCTGACGGAGTCGATCACCCAAAGGATCGTCGGCTTCCAGTAGACACTCTCCAGAACCCCCTTCAGCGCCTGATACGTGGGAATCTGGTAACTGAACTTCTCGCCGCCGATCCGGGTCAGCGGATCGGTGAATAGAGCGAATTTCCCGAAAACCTGGAACTCAACGCTGTTTGGATACTCCACGTTCTTTTGCCACCCTCCTTTTTTTCTTTAGAAGATAACGGGTTCATTATCTGTTATTAGGGTGATTCCGTATTCAGAAGAATAATATAGATCAGCAAGTGCTAGAACGCCGGTATCCCCGATTGAATATATCCCGTTATCCAGTGATTGAACTTCATTTTTATAAAGATTTACCGAATATTGTTGCGCCTCCTTCAGCAGTTCGGCTGTTGCAGGGAGGTGGGATGTTGTTGCCAGATTCTGAATGATCTCCTTGCCTCTTCCATACGGCACGAGAACGCTTTCTGTATCCTGATCGATCACCGCAAACAGATCCCCGCTTGAGGCGAATGCCTGGCAGAACGGATACCCGGGGCGTTGCTCGAAACGGCCTATATATGCCTTCACTCCTGCCCAGTTCAGGGAAAGGAGATCGAAGAGCGTGACATCGGTTGCAAACCCGGAGTTCCTCTTCGATACCGGATACTGCATCTCTTTCTTCTGCACCTCGTAGTAGTAGAGGTAATACCTCGCCAGTGCCCTCGGCGAGAGGAGATCGCAGTCAAACTGTGCGGGTTCCTCTGCATACTCACGCAGAACCCGCTCCGTCTGCGACTGGCCTCTCCTGATCTCGGGCAGCCGGGAGAGGTTCTCCTCGGAACTGTTGACGATAAACACATCACGACGCGCATCCTCGCCGTGCCGGTTGCATCTCCCGGCCGCCTGGGCGATGCTGTCAAGCCCTGCAAGGGAGCGGATCACACAGTCAAACGAGATGTCGATTCCTGCTTCGATGAGCTGGGTGCTGACGCAGATCACGGGTTTTCGGTCTTCGAGTTCATCGTTCAGTTGTGCAAGTTTTTCCCTGCGGTGTGCCGGACAGAGTGCGGTGCTCAGGTAATGGAGGGAGCAGATAGGATACCGGCGCTTGAGCGCGGCATACAGGCCCTTTGCCGCCTTCTTGGTGTTCATAACGACCAGAACACTTGTATTGGTCCGCTGCTTCTCAAGGACAAAATCTGCAAGCGCCGATGCTGAGTAGCCGCCGGGAATCCGGGCATCGCAGATGGTCGTTCGCCGGAACTTCCCGAACATCTCTTCATAAGCCGGGACAAGGTTCTCCGGTGGGGAGCATCTAACGGGCACCCCGACGTTTGAGCCGGGCTGGGTTGCGGTGCAGAGAATGATTGTCGCGCCGCATACCTCGGCAAGAAAGTTCAGCGCGGCGTTGAACATATCAAGACACTTGATCGGGATCGTCTGGACCTCGTCGAAGATGATGATGCTGCCTGCAAGGTTATGCATCCTCCGGACGGACTGGGTCTTCCCGAGAAACAGCGTGTTCAGGAGCTGCACCGTCGTCGTCAGGATGATCGGCACATCCCACCGTTCGGTGAGCAGGCTGCGCCGGTCCCCTTCGTCGGGCTCGGCAAGGCCTTCGTCTGCGGGCTCCTGGATCAGGTTGGAGTGGTGTTCGAGGATGACCTGGTCATTTTTGAGACTCTTGCGGATAACGTCTGCGTTCTGATCGATGATGGTGGTGAATGGGATTGCATAGATGATCCTGCGCTTTTTGTGGAGGTTCGCGTGCCGCAGGGCGTAGCGGAGGCTTGCAAGCGTTTTTCCCCCGCCGGTCGGGACGCAGAGCCGGTAGATCCCCCCGGGATGCACGGCAGCCTGCCTGCAGGTATCCGAGATGCCTGCGCGGAGGCGATCGATCTCCCGGTCTTTGCGCATTTCCGTGCTGAGATACCGTTCGAGGTTGTCTGCAAGTTCCTGCCAGGTTATTTCGAGTTCGTAGTCCGGGTCCCGCGTCTGCAGTCCTGCATCAAAACAGTAGGCATCGTATCGATCGGCGTCGATGACGCAGCTGAGAAGGTATCGTGCCAGAAGAGCAAAATAAAAGGGTTTTTCCAGTTTGAGGTCATCTCGCCGGAGAATCGGTTCGAGAATCTGCCTTGTCTCCTCGACGGCTTTCTGAAAGAGAGCATCGAGGGTCTCTGCTTCGATACATTCGGGCTCAAAGTTCGTTATGCTCTCGTCGTATCCGATGTCCTTGTCCGGGTACAGGCGGGAATGAAACCGGTCAAGTCCGCTGGTGTCGATACAGTCGATGAGGCCGCTGTGATGGGAGCAGACTGCAAGGGCGACCACCTGGGCCGTGCAGACCTGGTAGACATCCGGTGACTTCCCGTATTTTTCAAAGATGTACCTGGCTCCTGCGGATGTGTGGTTGATCTTTCCCCGGAGGCGCGTGTCGCCCGAGAGGAGATACGCCTGGAACTCCTGTTTTGCTTTTCCTGCATCGTGGATCAGGCCGCAGAGTTCTCCAAGGTGGGGGCACCCGATCGCCCCGCCGTAGGTTTTGCAGAGGGCGGAGACGGTTGAACCGTGCTCCAGCAGTGTCTGCTCTCTATTGGTTTCAGAATCGTAGCGAGCAAGGTACATGAGCGGTCACGTCCATTGATAGATTCTTATGATACAACTTATAATAATGCCTTATCGGGATCAGGACTTCCATGGACCCTGACGACTACCTCCTGCTCAGCGGCATCCAGCATTTCGCGTTCTGTACGCGACAGTGGGCGCTCATCCACATCGAACAGCTGTGGAAAGAGAACGTGCTCACCTTCGGCGGCAGGCAGATGCACAGGAATGCGGACGATCCTTTCTTCACGGAGAGCCGGGGCGATGTGTTGATCTCGCGGAGCGTGCCTCTGGTCTCCCACGCGCTGAAGATATACGGTTTGGCGGATGTGGTGGAGTATCACCTTTCGGACTCGGGGGTTGTGATCCCCGGACGGGAGGGGTGCTGGACCGTCGTGCCGGTGGAGTACAAGGCAGGAAAGCGGAAGCCGGACGACCGCGACGAGGTGCAACTGTGCGCTCAGGCGATCTGTCTTGAGGAGATGTACCGGACGCGGATTGAATACGGGTATCTGTATTACGGCAAGACCCGGCGGCGGACTGAGGTCACCCTCGACGATGAACTTCGCAACCGGGTGGCGGAGTTGGTCGCCGGTATGTATGCACTCTACGATGCGGGCACCACTCCCCCGGCGGTCCTGCTGCCGCATTGCAAGAACTGCTCTCTTATCGATCTCTGTATGCCGGCCATCTCATCCCGCAGGCGGTCGGTAGATCGCTATCTTGCCGCCCGTGTCCGGGGGGATGATGCATGAGAAAACTCCTGAACGTTCTGTACGTTACCAATCCCGACTCCTATCTCTCGAAAGATGGGGAAAATATCGTCGTTTCTGTTGAGCACAAGGAGATAGGACGGATCCCCATTCACAACCTGGAGGGGGTCATCTGTTTTGGGTTTATGGGAGCGAGTCCGGGCGTCATGGAGTTATGCGCATCTCACCACGTGGGCCTTGCATTCGTATCGCCGTACGGGAAGTTTCTCGGACGTGTTTCAGGCCGTGTGTCCGGGAACGTGCTGCTTCGTAAGCGGCAGTATCTTCTTTCGGACGATGAGGGGGCCGCGGCGCGGATTGCGATGAACTGCGTGCTCGGAAAGATGCTGAACTGTCGGAGCGTCCTCCTCCGGTTTGGCCGCGACTATCCTGAGAAGACATCGCCTGCATATTCAGAGCGTCTTCAATGGCTGACGGAGGGTATTCGCCAGCTGAGGGAGTCGCCATCCGATACACTGAACGAACTCCGGGGCCGTGAAGGGATTCTGTCGAAGTGTTACTTTGATTGTTTCGACGATCTGATTCTGTCGCAAGATCCTGCGTTTGCGTTCGAGTTCAGGAGCAGAAGGCCTCCGCTGAACCGGGTGAATGCTCTATTGTCGTTTATCTATACGCTGATTGCGGTGGATTGCGCTTCGGCCCTTGAGTCCGTGGGGCTTGATCCGCAGGTGGGGTTTCTCCACCGCGCCCGGCCGGGACGGATGAGCCTTGCGCTGGATCTGATGGAGGAGTTCCGGCCGTATCTCGGAGACCGGTTTGTGTTGAGCCTGATCAACAATCGGGTCGTTACGGCGGATGATTTCCAGGTAAAGGAGAACGGGGCGGTGCTCCTGACGGATGCAGGGCGGAAGACAGTTCTTGCGGCGTGGCAGCGACGGAAGACTGAAGAGGTCATGCACGGATACCTGGATGAGCGGATCTCGGTTGGCCTTCTGCCGTATGCGCAGGCGATGCTGCTGGCCCGGCACCTGCGGGGGGATATCGATGGATATCCGCCGTTCGTGGTGAGGTGAGCGTGGTGTTCGTTCTGGTGACATATGATGTAAATACCGAGACCCCGGAAGGGCGGCGCAGACTGCGCACGGTCGCGAGGATCTGCACGAATTACGGTACGCGCGTGCAGAACTCGGTCTTTGAGTGTGTGGTCGATTCCGTTCAACTGATGGAGATGAAGGCGAGGATCGGTGAGGTCATTGATCCGGAGATTGATAGTGTACGGTATTATAATCTCGGGAAGCATGGTCGTGATCACGTGGAGCATGTGGGGGCAAAGCCGGGGTTGAACGTCGAGGACGTGCTGATTTTGTAGTGATGTCTTTTGGGTGTTGCGAAGGTGAAGTGCCCATGTTTTTCCGGGGGGGTTCGCGGTCGGGCAAATCCTGGCTGTTTGTCAATACGGAGCATTTCTCTCGCATTTCTGAAGTGTACCCCGGCATGGCGGAGGCGGCTGGTGGTGTGACGCGCTGTTTTCGTGTTCCGGGGTGCTGTTCTGTGTTGCTTATGCTTGTAATTGGATATGATGGCAATACTGCGGCGTTGGGGCAAATATGATATTTGTCCTCCGATATATAGTGTAGAGTCGTGCCTCACGCAGGCACGTGGATTGAAATA
>WOYI010556826.1_pt2 | contig 23969 bp, 23 predicted proteins | sample 6423411 | NCBI WGS metagenome assembly WOYI01 (sample SAMN13441803, study PRJNA592873) | oil field metagenome | biome: oil field; feature: oil-well bore; material: oil-contaminated soil; isolation source: oil-contaminated soil from oil-well borehole | place: Germany: Wietze | collected 2016-10-18 ... | reverse complement strand
GGTGCCGGGGTCGGTGCCGGGGCGAAGATCCCCGGCCACAGCGCCGCCGCCAGGGGGTAGCCGACGAACGCGACGACGTCCAGGAGAGTGTGCGCGATGACCAGCGGCATCACCCGGCCCCACCGCCGGTAGCACCAGCCGAAGACGACGCCCATCGCGAAGTTGCCGACGATCGCACCGACGCCCTGGTACGCGTGATAGGCCCCGCGCAAGGCAGCGGTGGACAGGATGATCGCCCACCACGACCATCCGAGACGGCGGAGGCGGTCGAACAGGTACGCGATGAAGATGACCTCTTCGGTCAGCCCGGCCCGCACCGCGGCCAGCAGAAGCAGCGGCACCGTCCACCATGCGGCATCCAGCGGCGAGGCCACGACCGCGACGTTCAGCCCCAATATCCGCGCGATCACGTAGAGGCCGAGCCCCGGAATCCCGATGACGGCTGCGAGCAGGATGCCGCGCCCCAGGTCACCGCCGAACCGCGTGAAGTCGAGGCCGATCCGGCGAAGGGCGTTGTGTCCCGGGTCCCACAGCAGGTAGAGGACCATGGCCACCAGGGCGAGGGCGAACACGATGCCGAGGAACTGGTAGAGGACGTTCCAGAGGATCTCGGCATCCCGATCGGGGTTGAGCTGAGTCTGCTGCTCGCCGATCGGCGTCGTGCGCAGCGAGGCTCGCACCAGCGACAGGACCGAATACAGAGCAGACTGCCCAACCGTGATGGCCAGAACGATGCCGATCTCCCACCACAGGCGTGCTCGGGCGGCCGGTTCAGTGGCATACCTCACATTCGAGGGGCCCGTAGGAGAGGTCACCTTGTCAGATTGCCACATTCAAGGTCTATTGAGTTAAGGCTCTGTAACGTTTTCGCAAGTCGTTTTGAACATCCCACACAACATGCTTATCGTTTCCCTATCCGCGTCCCGGCAGACTCCGTACTGTCGTGTGCGCACAACCCTGCACAGGAGGAAATGTGAGAATCAAGCGCATCTCGGCGGCGGTGGCACTCACCGCAGTCGGCGCACTCGTAATCTCAGGTTGCGCAGCCACCGACGGTGGCGGCGACGACTCGGGTCTGGTCGAGGGATCGTCGATCACCGCCGCGTGGAACCAGGCGTTCTACTCGATGAACGGAAACACGTCGTTCGGCAACGCCACGGCCAACAACAACATCAACTACTTGGTGCTTGACGGTTTCAACTACTACAACAACACCCCCGAGCTGGTGAAGAACACGTCCTTCGGCTCCTACGAGCTCGTCAGTGAGGACCCGTTGGTCGTCACCTACACCATTGCCGAAGGCAAGAAGTGGTCGGACGGCACGCCTATCGACGCGGCCGACCTCATGCTGTACTGGGCTGCAGAGTCACGCTCGCTGGATACCCCCGACTTCGACCCGGCCGACTTCACCGACCCTGACACCGGTGAGTTCACCGACGCTTTCCCGACGGACGTCGTCTACTTCGACTCCGGCGCTACGCCTACCTCGGGCCTCGGACTGGTCTCCCAGACCCCCGAAGTCGGTGAGGACGGCCGTTCGGTCACCCTCACGTACGACCAGCCATTCGTGGACTGGGAGCTCACTTTCGCGACGTTGGGCGAGATGCTTCCGGCTCACATCGTCGCCAAGAAGGCTCTCAGCATCGACGACAACGCGCAGGCCAAGACGGCTCTGCTCGACGCGATCGAGAACGACGATGCCGCGACGCTTGCACCGATCTCGTCGTTCTGGAACTCGGGATTCAACTTCACCGAGATGCCCGAAGACTCCGATCTGGTCGTCGGCAGCGGTCCGTACGTGATCAGCGACTATGTCGCAGATCAGTACGTGACCCTGACGGCGAACCCGGAGTACACGGGCGACAACTCGGCGAACATCGAGGAGATCACGATCCGCTTCATCCCCGACCCGCTCGCGGCGGTTCAGGCGCTGGAGAACGGCGAGGTCGACATCATCCAGCCGCAGGCGACTGCCGACATCACGACGGCACTCGAGGGCATCGACGGAATCACAGTCGACACCAGCCTCGGCGGCACCTACGAGCACGTCGACCTGCAGTTCGATCAGGGTAAGAACCCGGAGAACATCTTCTCGAACCCCCTCGTGCGCGAGGCGTTCATGAAGGTGATCCCGCGCCAGGAGATCGTCGACACGCTCATCAAGCCGATCATCGGCGACGAGGCGATCGTGCGCAACTCGCAGATCTTCGTGCCCGGCGCTGAAGGCTACGACGAGTCCGTCGCCGCCAACGGCTCGGACGCCTACGCAGAGGTCGACATCGAGGGCGCCAAGGCGCTGCTGGCGGAGTCGGGGATCACCGACACCTCGGTCTGCATCCTGTACGCGTCGAACAACCCGCGTCGAGTCAACGAGTTCGCGCTCATCCAGGCGTCCGCGGCTCAGGCCGGGTTCAACGTCACCGACTGCGGCTCGGAAGAGTGGGGTGGCCTCCTCGGTACACCCGGCGCCTACGACGCATCGCTGTTCGGATGGCAGTCGACGAGCCTAGGTGTGACCAACTCGCTCCCGACGTTCGAGACCGGTGGCATCAACAACCTCAACTTCTACTCGAACGCAGAGGTCGACGATGTCATCTCGCAGCTGAACGTCGAGTTCGACGAGCAGAACAAGATCGACCTTCAGATTCAGATGGATGCTGCTCTTTGGGCGGACTTCTACGGAGTCACCATCTTCCAGTTCCCCGAGGTGACGGCGATCAGCGATCGGGTGACGAATGTCGAGTCCTCGATCCTCGCTCCCACCGTGTTCTGGAACGCGTGGGACTGGGAGGTCACTGACGCAGGCGCTGAGGAGTAATCCGACAGCATCACGGTGAGCACTGAGCTTCGGCTGAGCGCGTACCGGGTGGGGTGCAGGTCCCCGAGGGGCCTGCACCCCACCGCGCTAGACTCCCCCAGTGACTGAGCTGGCGTCGGACACGATCCGCCGCGCTGCTCGGGCGCTGTATCTCGGATAGGCAGGCGGCCACACCATGGCTTCATTCATCATCCGGCGATTGATCGCATCGATCTTCGTGCTCTTCGCTGCGACGTTCCTGATGTACATTCTCACGGCGTTATCGGGCGATCCGCTGGAGGATCTCCGGCAGGGGAATGCCCCCAACAAGGCGGAGCTCATCGAAGCTCGTACGAAGCTTCTGAATCTCGACGTCGCTCCGCCGCTCCGCTACTTCCTCTGGCTGGGCGGCATCTTCCGCGGTGACTTCGGTGTCAGCATCCAGAATCAGCCCGTCAATGCTCTGCTGGGCAATGCGATCACATCGACGCTGACGCTGGTCACCACCGCAACGGTCGTGGCGATCATCATGGGCCTCACCGTCGGGATCATCTCGGCCCTGCGCCAGTACACCGGCTTCGACTACAGCGTGACGCTGCTGGCATTCCTGTTCTTCTCGCTCCCGATCTTCTGGGTGGCCGTGCTCCTGAAGCAGTACGGCGCGATTCAGATGAACAACTGGCTGGCCGAGCCAACCATCGCGATACCCGTGATCGTCGTGATCTCGCTGGTCACCGGGGTGCTGTGGATGTCGCTGCTCGGTGGGAGAGCGAAACGAAGGCTCATCGTCTTCGGGATCGCCACCGTGTCGACCGCCGCGGTGCTGACCTACCTGTCGGCGACCCAGTGGTTCGCAGACCCGAGCATCGGCATCGTCGTCTACAGCGCGTCCGCGATCGGCATCGCGTTCGGTGTCACCGCGATCTCGACGGGTCTTCGCAACCGGAGAGCGCTGTACGCCTCGCTCGCGGTGGCGCTGATCGGCATCGGGCTCTACTACCCGATGGTCAACTACATCCTCAACGGCATGACGTTATGGTTCTTCCTGGTGCTGGCGGTGCTGGCGATCGTGGTGAGCGGCCTGATCGGCTTCTTCATGGGGGGCGCGGACCGCGGACCGGTCGTGCGCACGACGGCCATCGTCGGTTTCCTGACCGCCGGACTCATCGCGCTCGACAAATACATGTCGTACTGGGAGGTCTACGCGAACTCGAGCCGCGTGCGCGGTCGCCCGATCGCCACGGTCGGCGCTTCCACGCCCGGCCTCGGCGGCAACTTCTGGATCCAGGGCATCGACCTTTACACCCACCTGCTCCTGCCGACCATCGCGATCATCCTGATCTCCTTCGCGAGCTACACGCGCTACTCCCGTGCCAGCCTGCTCGAGGTGATGAATCAGGATTACATACGCACTGCGCGCGCCAAGGGCCTCACCCAGCGAACGGTCGTCGTGCGCCATGCCTTCCGCAACGCGCTCATCCCGATCACGACGATCATCGCGTTCGATGTCGGGGCCATCGTCGGTGGCGCGGTCATCACCGAAACGGTGTTCGGATGGACAGGCATGGGGCGGTTGTTCATCGACGGACTGAGCGCCCACGACCCGAACCCGGTGATGGCGTTCTTCGTCATCACCGGCACACTCGCGGTGGTCTTCAACCTCATCGCCGACATCGTCTACGCGGGGCTGGACCCGAGAATCAAGGTGGGCTAATGAACACCACACTCACCGACCCTGAGTCTCGCGAGAGCCAGGCCGCCGCAGAGATCTCCATCGAACAGAAGGAGACGGAAGGACTCAGCCAGGGGCAGATCGTCCGCCGCCGGTTCTTCCGCCACCGTGGTGCGCTGATCTCGATGATCGTGCTCGCCTTCATCGTCATCCTCGCCTTCACGTCCGTCGGTGTGGATCTGTGGGGCCTCCAGATCCCAGGCTGGTGGATGTGGCGGTGGGATCAGATCTCCCCGAAGATCAACAACGGCGTTCCCACGCTCAGCCTGCTGCCGCCTCAGTTCGGCATACACCCCTTCGGTCAGGACGAGGTTGGCCGTGACATCTTCGCGGTGGTGATGCGCGGCGCGCAGCAGTCCATCATGGTGATGGTCATCGCCGGCGTCGTGGCCACGGTGATCGGTGTCGTGATCGGCGCGGTCGCCGGCTACTACGGCAAGATCACCGACTCGATTCTGATGCGCTTCACCGACATCGTCATCACGATTCCGCTGATCGTGATCGGCTCGGTACTGGGCAACACGTTCGGCAGCCTCGGCGCCGCGGTGCTCGGCGTGGTCATCGGCATCTTCGCGTGGACGACGATGGCGCGTCTCGTGCGCGGTGAGTTCCTCTCTCTGCGTGAACGTGAGTTCGTGGATGCCGCGCGGGTGTCTGGGGCGCGGGATCGGCGCATCATCTTCCGCCATATCCTGCCGAACGCGATCGGCGTCATCGTCGTCAATGCAACGCTTCTGATGGCCGGCGCCATCCTGCTCGAGTCGGCGCTGAGCTTCCTCGGGTTCGGTGTGCAGTCGCCGGACACTTCGCTGGGCAAGATCGTCTCCGACAACCAGGCGGCCTTCTCCACGAGGCCGTGGATCTTCTGGTGGCCGGGCATCTTCATCATCGCGATCGCACTATGCGTCAACTTCATCGGCGACGGCCTGCGCGACGCGTTCGACCCGAGGCAGAAGAAGATGCCGAGCGAGCGAGCGATGCGCCGAGCCGGCCGGGCCACGGGACCGGCAGTCCCGATCCTCGACACGACCGAGCCGAAGGAGCCGCGCAGCGTGACGGTGCCGATGGAAGCGGTGTACACCGGTGACGTCGTGAACTATCACGATCCGCGACCTGAAGAGCCCGGCGATGTGCAGGACGAGCCACTCAATCCGGAGCGGTGACTGGTGACGCAGCTACACCAGCAGGCCGATCACCGTCGCCGCGACGAGCGCAGCAAGAACGGTGACGGTGGCGTAGTGCCATGTGATCGTGAAGGCGTCCGGGTCTTCGCCGTTCGCGAACGCACCGGAGTCGCGCAGTCGTTCCCAATGACCACGGATCGCCTGGGCGAGGTTGCCGGACGGGGTGGTCAGCGCATCACTCGGGCGAAGGCTCCCGTGTTCGCCCCGGGCGGTCTGACCGACGCCGTCGAAGTCTTCGCGCGCGAGCCCGTAGGCGCGATGGCGACCGGGCGCGGGCGTCGCCCACACGGGCACCTTGCCGCGGGAGGTGTGGATCGTCAGCGAGTATCGGGTGTCGATTCCCTGGATCGACGGCCAGGGGATGAAGTACGTGCGGAAGACGTTCTCGACGGTGACGCCGTGCTCCTGCATCCGCAGACTGGGTCGCCAGAACAGCGCCCACGCGGCGGCTCCGATGAGAAGAATCGGCCAGACGTAGCGGACCGCCGAGTCGGCATCCCCCCAGAAGAGCGCGACGACACCGAAAGCGCACGCCGCCACGGTCACGACAGCGAGCGTGCGGCCGAATGCCGGCCGGTAGAGAACCTCTTGGAAGGCCATGAACGCAAGCTTTGCAGATGGGACGCACCGAATGACTGACACGACCGGCATCGACGGAGAGCCAGCGGCGTCGCATCAGGTCCTGCCCGAGATGATCCTCGAGGTCGATGGCCTCGGCGTCGAGTTCTGGGTAGAGGGTGAGTTCTACCCCGCGGCGATCGACATGAACTACGTCGTGCGCCGCGGTGAAGTGCTCGCGATCGTCGGCGAGTCCGGTTCAGGCAAGAGCACCAGCGCCATGGCACTTCTCGGGCTCCTCCCCGAGAACGCCCGTGTGACGGGATCGATCAAGCTCCTCGGGCGGGAACTGCGAGGTGTCGACGATGCGACGCTCCGCTCGCTGCGCGGCAACGAGATCGCGCCGATCTTCCAAGAGCCGATGACGGCGCTCAACCCGGTCTACACGATCGGCTTCCAGATCATGGAGGCCCTGCGCTCGCACGACCGCGGGATGGCTCCGTCGGTGGCCAAAGAGAAGGCGATCGAGCTTCTTCGCCTCGTCGAGATGCCGAGCCCGGAGCAGTCGTTCAATAAGTATCCGCATCAGCTCTCCGGTGGCCAGCGCCAGCGTGCGATGATCGCGCAGTCGATCTCGTGCGACCCGCTGCTGCTGATCGCCGACGAGCCGACGACCGCGCTCGATGTCACGGTGCAGGCCGAGATCCTCGACCTGCTGCGCGACCTCCACACGCGACTGAATTCGGCGATCATCCTGATCACCCACGATATGGGCGTCGTCGCCGACCTGGCCGACCGCATCATGGTCATGAAGAGCGGCGTGGTCGTCGAATCCGGCACGGTCGCGCAGATCTTCCACGCCCCGGAGCACCCGTACACGCAGCAGCTTCTCGCGTCGGTGCCGCACCTCGGACTCGGTGTGCTCGAAGAGGGTGACGTCGAGCAGGCCGCCCTCGAGAGCGAGACCTCGACGATCCCCGCGATCGCGGGGATCCGGGAGCGCTCGACCGAGGCTGCCGCCGAAGAGGTCGTCGAGACCCGTTCGCCGGTGCTTTCCTTCGAGGACGTCGCAATCGACTACCCGAAGCGCGGGCGCGTGCCCGCATTCCGCGCGGCCGAGCACATCGACCTGCAGGTTTACCCGGGTGAGATCGTCGGCCTGGTGGGGGAGTCCGGTTCGGGCAAGACCACTCTCGGGCGCGCGGCGATCGGCCTGCTCCCGATCGCCGAAGGCAAGCTCACCGCGGTCGGCCACGACATCTCGAAGGCCTCGCAGAAGGATCTGTTCGCGATCCGCCGGCGCACGGGCATCGTCTTCCAGGACCCGGCCTCCTCGCTCAACCCACGCATGCCCATCGGCCAGTCGATCGGAGAGCCGATCCTGCTCGCCGGAGAGGCGAAGGGCAGGGATCTCGACCGACGCGTCGAGACGCTGCTCAGCCAGGTCGAGCTGCCGCGGTCCTACCGCAACCGCTTCCCGCACGAGCTCTCCGGCGGTCAGCGCCAGCGTGTCGGCATCGCGCGCGCGCTGGCTCTGGCACCCGAGTTGCTCGTCGCCGACGAACCGACCTCGGCGCTGGACGTTTCGGTGCAGGCGCGCTTCCTCGATCTGCTGCAGGAGCTTCAGCAGCAGCTGCAGTTCGCCTGCCTGTTCATCAGCCACGACCTTGCGGTGGTCGACATTCTCGCCCACCGCATCGCCGTGATGCACCACGGCACGCTCGTCGAGATCGGCACGCGCGACGAGATCCTCCGCGGCGCGACCGACCCGTACACACAGCGCCTCATCGCCGCCGTTCCCGTGCCTGACCCGGAACAGCAGAAGGTCCGTCGCGAGGCGCGCGCGCTCCTGCTCGCCGCCGAGAGCCCGGAGGGCTGAGCCGGGCTCGGATCGGGCGGGAGAGGGACGCTCAGCAAGCGCCCGGTAGACTGGGGGTGCCCGGTTCCGGGCGCTTCCCCGTTCTGCAAGGATTTTTCATGGTGCGCGCTTTCCGCTCAGACCTCCGCAACGTCGCGATCGTTGCCCACGTCGACCACGGCAAGACCACGCTCGTGGACGCGATGCTGCGGCAGACCGGCTCCTTCGGGTCTCACGAGCACATGGAGGAACGCGCCATGGATTCGAACGACCTCGAGCGCGAGAAGGGCATCACGATCCTCGCCAAGAACACGGCGATCACATACTCGGGCGTGCACGCCACCGAGGGTCCCGTGACCATCAACGTGATCGACACGCCCGGTCACGCCGACTTCGGCGGAGAAGTCGAGCGCGGACTGTCGATGGTCGACGGTGTGGTGCTCCTGGTCGATGCGAGCGAGGGCCCCCTCCCGCAGACCCGATTCGTGCTGCGCAAGGCACTCGAGGCGAAGCTGCCCGTCATCCTCCTCGTGAACAAGACCGACCGTCCTGACGCGCGCATCGCCGAGGTCGAGGAAGAGGCGCACGACCTGCTGCTCGGACTCGCGAGCGACCTGGTCGACGACGTGCCCGACCTCGACGTCGATGCGCTGCTGGACGTGCCCGTCGTCTACGCCAGCGGGCGCGCCGGCGCGGCATCCCGCAATCGTCCCGAAAACGGCACGCTCCCCGACAACGACGACCTCGAGCCGCTGTTCGAAGCGATCCTCCAGCACGTCCCGGCCCCGTCGTACGACGACGAAGCGCCGCTGCAGGCGTGGGTCACGAACCTCGACTCCAGCCCGTTCCTCGGACGCCTCGCGCTGCTGCGCGTCTTCAACGGCACCCTGAAGAAGGGCCAGACCGTCGCGTGGGTGCGCGCCGACGGCACCGTCAGCAGCGCCCGCATCACCGAGCTCCTCAAGACCCGCGCGCTCGAGCGCTACCCCGCCGAGAGCGCGGCGCCCGGCGACATCGTCGCGATCGCCGGGTTCCCCGACATCACGATCGGCGAGACCATCGCCGACCCCGATGACGTGCGTCCGCTGCCGCAGATCCACGTCGACGACCCCGCGATCTCGATGACGATCGGCACGAACACCAGTCCGCTCGTCGGCAAGGTCAAGGGTCACAAGCTCACCGCCCGCATGGTGAAAGATCGCCTCGATCGCGAACTCGTCGGCAACGTCTCGCTCAAGGTCGTCGACATCGGCCGGCCGGATGCCTGGGAGGTGCAGGGTCGCGGCGAGCTCGCGCTGGCGATCCTCGTGGAGAACATGCGCCGCGAGGGCTTCGAACTCACCGTCGGCAAGCCGCAGGTCGTCACCAAGAAGGTCGACGGCAAGACGTACGAGCCGTTCGAGCACCTGACGATCGACGCACCCGAGGAGTATCTCGGCGCGATCACGCAGCTGCTGGCCAGCCGCAAGGGCCGGATGGACAGCATGACCAACCACGGCACCGGCTGGGTGCGCATGGAGTTCATCGTCCCATCGCGCGGCCTGATCGGCTTCCGCACCGAGTTCCTCACCACGACGCGCGGCACCGGCATCGCCAATGCGATCTCGCACGGTTACGAGCCGTGGGCCGGTCACATCGTCGCGCGCCAGAACGGTTCGATCGTGGCCGACCGCTCGGGTGTCGTGACGCCCTTCGCGATCATCGCGCTGCAGGAGCGCATGTCGTTCTTCGTGCAGCCCACGCAGGAGGTCTACGAGGGCATGGTCGTCGGCGAGAACTCGCGTAGCGACGACATGGACGTGAACATCACGAAGGAGAAGAAGCTGACCAACATGCGTCAGTCCACCTCTGACACGTTCGAGTCGATGACCCCCCCGCGCCAGCTCTCGCTGGAGGAGAGCCTCGAATTCGCGCGCGATGACGAATGCGTCGAGGTGACGCCCGAGATCGTGCGCATCCGCAAGGTGAACCTCGATCAGACCGAGCGCGCCCGCGCGACCTCGCGCCTCAAGCGCCAGGACGCCGGGGTCTGACCCGGCCCGCCCCGCGTTGCGGCGGCGGCGGTCCACGGATGCCGCGGGCTGCCGGCGGCTCGGGCGCGATCGCATTTGCATCCCTCGCCTAAGATTGCCCGCATGCTGTCCCGCGCCCCCCGAATCGTGACATGGGTCGTCGCCTTCCTCGTGGGAGCCGTCTACGGGCTGGCCGGCACGATCGCCCACTCGTACCGTCTCGGCTGGTTTCCGCTCGGCCTCGTGCTCGCCATCATCGGCAGTGCGGCCCTGCTGGCGGCGGTGCGGCTGCTGACGGCGGACCGGTGGTCGGCGCTGGCCACCGGCACCGGGATGATCGTCGCCACGCTCGTGTTCTCGGGCAAGGGTCCGGGTGGCTCGGTCATCGTGGCCCAGACCGGCCTGGCAGTGGTGTGGACCGTGTCTGTGCCCATCCTCGCAGTGCTCGCCGTCGCCTGGCCGAACCGGTTGCGGTCCGTCGGCGCCGACGCACCGCCCGCTGGCGAATTAGACTGACTCCGTGACATATGTGATCGCTCTTCCGTGCGTGGACGTGAAAGACCGCGCCTGCATCGACGAATGCCCGGTCGACTGCATCTACGAGGGTGATCGGATGCTCTACATCCACCCCGACGAGTGCGTCGACTGCGGCGCCTGCGAGCCCGTGTGCCCCGTCGAGGCGATCTACTACGAGGACGACCTCCCCGACGAATGGCAGGACTACTACAAGGCCAACGTCGAATGGTTCGAGGACGTCGGATCGCCCGGAGGCGCCGCCAAGGTCGGTGTCATCCACAAGGACCACCCGGTCATCGACGCCCTGCCGCCCCAGGCCTAGCCCCCACATGGGCGTCGCAGACCTCGCCGACTACCCCTGGGACGCGGTGGCTCCGTATGCGGAGCGTGCGCGGGCCCACCCCGATGGGATCGTGGACCTCTCGATCGGATCGCCGGTGGATCCGACGCCGCCGATCGTCGCGCAGGCGCTCGCCGAGGCGACCGATGCGCACGCCTATCCGCAGACCGTCGGAACCCCGGCGCTTCGCGAGGCGATCGTGAACTGGTACGCGCGCCGTCGAGAAGTGCCCGGGCTCGCGCCCGAGAACGTGCTCCCGACCATCGGCTCGAAAGAGCTCGTCGCCCTGCTTCCGCTTCTGCTCGACCTGCGTGGCGGCGACATCGTGGTGCATCCTCGCGCCGCCTACCCCACCTACGAGGTGGGCGCCCGGCTGGTGGGGGCGACGCCGGTCGCGTCCGACCATCCGGCAGCCTGGCCGGAGGGCACCCGACTCGTCTGGCTCAACTCACCGGGCAATCCGGATGGCCGCGTGCTGGATGCCGCATTCCTGCGCTCCGCGGTCGCACGCGCCCGTGAGCTGGGCGCGCTCCTCGCCTCCGACGAGTGCTATGCCGAACTGGGCTGGGACGCCCCGTGGGATGCCGAGGCGATCCCCTCCGTGCTGGACCCGCGAGTGACCGACGGCGACGTGCGCGGCATCCTGTCGGTGTATTCGCTCAGCAAGCAGTCGAACCTGGCAGGTTACCGTGCCGCGTTCCTGGCCGGAGACCCGCAGATCGTCGCGCGGCTGCACACCGCCCGCAAGCATCTCGGCCTGATGCTCCCGGCCCCCGTGCAGACCGCGATGGTCGCCGCCCTCGGCGACGACGGGCACGTCGCCGCGCAGAAGGAGCGCTACCGCGCACGACGCGCGACGCTCAAGCCTGCGCTCGAGGCGGCCGGATTCCGCGTCGACCACAGTGAGGCGGGGCTCTATCTGTGGGCCACCGAGGGCCGCGACGGGTGGGAGAGCCTCGGCCGCCTCGCCGAGCTCGGCATTCTGGCGGGGCCCGGTCACTTCTACGGCGAGCACTTTCCGCAGCACATCCGCCTGTCGCTGACCGCGACCGATGGGCGCATCGCGGCCGCCGCGGAGCGCCTGCGGGGAATCTGACGCTTCGTCGTCAAACGGCTCGGCCGTGGCGGGCGCTCCGGAGGATTCCTCCAGTGGATGCCGATGGCCTTTGGCCGTGTCCGCAGTATGCCGATGCGCCCATTAGGCTGTAGAAGCGCGGTGGCGCGGCATCCCACGTCACCACGCCGGCTCTCGGATATCGCCCCAAGGCGGGGTCTGCAGGGCCCTCCAACCCCCGGAACGACCAGGAATCGCGAGGAGGCGCCGTGAGCGACGCGGGCACCCAGCAGGACACCGCCACTCAGAAGAGCACCGCCACTCAGAAGAGCACGGCCACCCTCACGATCGGCGATCGGACCGCAGAGTTCCCGCTGCTGCGCGCCACCGACGGCACACCGAGCGTGGACATCTCATCGTTCACACGCCAGACCGGGCACACGACACTCGATTACGGGTTCGTGAACACGTCCGCCACGAAGTCGGCGATCACCTTCATCGACGGCGATCAAGGCATCCTCCGCTATCGCGGCTACCCGATCGAGCAGCTCGCACAGAACAGCACGTACCTCGAGGTGGCGTGGCTGCTCATCTACGGAGAGCTTCCCAGCGTCGACGAACTCGCGGCGTTCGACGAGCGCATCCGCCACCACACGCTGCTGCACGAAGACCTCAAGCGCTTCTTCTCCTCGCTGCCGACCACGGCGCACCCCATGTCGGTGCTGTCGTCGGCGACCGCGGCGCTCTCGACGTACTACGAGAGCGAATCCGACCCGAACAACCCTGAGCACGTCGAGCTGAACACGATCAGGATGCTCGCGAAGCTCCCGGTCATCGCGGCGTACGCGCACAAGAAGAGCATCGGGCAGGCGTTCCTTTACCCCGACAACTCGCTGGGCTTCGTCGAGAACTTCCTCAAGCTCAACTTCGGCGTGCTCTCGGAGGTTTACGACATCAACCCGGTCATGACCCGGGCTCTCGAGCGGCTGCTGATCCTGCACGAGGACCACGAGCAGAACGCGTCCACCTCGACCGTGCGCCTTGTCGGGTCGACCGGAGCGAACCAGTTCTCGTCGATCTCGGCCGGCATCAACGCGCTGTACGGTCCGCTGCACGGCGGGGCCAACGAGGCGGTGCTCGAGATGCTGGCGCGCATCCGCGACTCGGGTGAGAGCGTGCGGCGCTTCGTCGAGCGGGTCAAGAACAAGGAAGACGGCGTGAAGCTCATGGGCTTCGGGCACCGCGTCTACAAGAACTACGACCCGCGGGCGAAGCTCGTCAAGGAGTCCGCCGACGAGGTGCTCACCGCACTCGGCGTCAGCGACCCGCTGCTGGATCTCGCCAAGGAGCTCGAGCAGCTCGCGCTCGAGGACGACTACTTCAAGGAGCGCCGCCTCTACCCGAATGTGGACTTCTACACCGGCGTGATCTACAAGGCGATGGGCTTCCCGACGCGCATGTTCACGGTGCTGTTCGCGATCGGGCGCCTGCCGGGCTGGCTCGCGCACTGGCGCGAGATGCAGTCCGACCCGCAGACCAAGATCGGCCGCCCCCAGCAGCTCTACATCGGCGCCGAGAAGCGCGACTACCCTGGCGCGTTCTGATCTCCCCGTCTCGACGCTTGAGGTGAGGTGCAGCAGCGGTACGGGGCGGAACCTATCGTCGCCGTCGCCGGACTATGCGGATCCGGGTGCTTCCTCGGACTTCTCCTCCTTCGCGGCGATGGCGGCTGCATCCGACTCGCGGGTCTTCTTGCTCTTCTTGGACGCGATGCGCTCCTGCTTGTGCCGCTTCTCGACCTCTTTGGCGTAGTCGGGAACAGTGGCGGTCATATCTCGGGGCGGGCGCTCATAGCCGCCCGACGGCGGGCGCTCCGGCACGACGACATCTTCGCGCTCGATGACCTCGTAGGGAACCTGCGAGAGCAGGTGGGCGATCGTGTTGATGCGCCCCCTGCGCTTGTCCTCGTTGTCGACCTCCCACCACTTCGCTTCGGGGATGTCGGTGTGCACGAACATCGTGTCCTTCGCGCGCGAGTAGTCCTCCCACTTCGTGATGGACAGCATGTCGTTCGGGCTCAGCTTCCAGCGCCGCATCGGATCGTTCGCCCGGTCCTTGAAGCGCCGCTCCTGCTCGATGTCCGAGACGCTGAACCAGTACTTCAGGAGAATGATCCCGTCCTCGACGAGCATGCGCTCGAAGATCGGCGCCTGGTGCAGGAAGCGGTGGTATTCCACATTGGTGCAGTACCCCATCACGTGCTCGACGCCGGCGCGGTTGTACCAGGAGCGGTCCATCAGCACGATCTCGCCCGCGGCCGGAAGATGGGGCACATAGCGCTGGAAGTACCAGCGCGTCTTGTCTCGCTCGCTGGGAGTGCTGAGGGCGACGATCCTCGTGACGCGGGGGTTGAGGTATTCGGACACGCGCTTGATCGTGGAGCCTTTCCCCGCGGCATCCCGCCCCTCGAAGATCACCACGATCCGGGCCCCGGTCGCCTGCACCCAGGCCTGCATGTCGACGAGCTTCGCCTGCAGCACCATCAGCTCGGATTCGTACAGCTCCTTCGCCATGCGAGCGCTCATTCGACTCCCTTGCCCCGCAACAATTCCGCGACCGATTCGCGGATGCCTCGACCTTACGCGTGGAGCGCGTCGTTGAGGGTGATTCCCACGCCCGCCCGCCGTACGGCTTCGATCGCGCCGGTGAGCGAGTTGCGGCGGAAGAGGATGCCGTCACGGCCGGAGAGCTCGGCGCCCTTGGCGGTGATGCGGCTGCCGTCATGGAGGGGAGGCTCGTCGGCCAGGACGATCTTCGATCCCGCGGTCACGTAGAGGCCGGCCTCGACCACGCAGTCGTCGCCGAGCGAGATGCCCACGCCTGCGTTCGCGCCGAGCAGCGTGCGAGCGCCGATCGACACGCGGTGCGCACCGCCGCCGGAGAGGGTGCCCATGATCGAGGCGCCGCCGCCGATGTCGCTGCCGTCGCCGACTACGACCCCCTGCGAGATGCGCCCCTCGACCATCGAGGAGCCGAGGGTGCCGGCGTTGAAGTTCACGAAGCCCTCGTGCATGACCGTGGTCCCCGGCGAGAGGTACGCGCCCAGGCGCACCCGGGACGCGTCGGCGATCCGCACTCCCGGTGGGCTCACGTAGTCCAGCAGGCGCGGGAACTTGTCCAGGCTCTGCACCTGGATGCCCTCGCGGGTGAGGAACGGCCGCAGCCGCGCCGCGTCGTCGGGGTGCATCGGACCCGCGTTCGTCCATGCGACGTTGGGCAGGTGGCCGAAGATGCCGTCGAGATCCACCCCGTTCGGCGCGACCAGGCGATGCGACAGGGCATGCAGTCGCAGATAGGCGTCCGACGTCGAGCTGGGCGGCGCGTCGAGGTCGGCTTCGATCACCACGACCTCCAGCGTCACCGCGCGGCGCGCGTCGGGCACCGCGTGGCGGTCGAGCTCGTCCGGGGGCATAGCCGGGTCCAGGCCCAGGGGGATGCGTCCTTCGCCCGGCGATGGAAACCAGGTGTCCAGCACCGTCCCGTCCTCCGATGTCGTGGCCAGCCCGACACCCCATACCCACCGCTCGTCGCTCATCCCCCCACGCTACCGAACCCGCCGCGACGCGTCGGCTGCGACCTGCTCAGTAGACTCGTGGGATGCCGCCGCTCGATCTGACCGCGACCTCCGTCGACCTCGCCCGGACGATCTGCGACATCCCCAGCGTCTCCGGTGACGAGACGACGCTCGCCGACCTCATCGAGGCGGCCATCCGGCCCCTTCCTCATCTGGATTGGTACCGGGACGGCGACACGATCGTCGCACGCACGTCGCTCGGACGTGCGCAGCGCGTCGTGATCGCCGGTCACATCGACACGGTGCCGATCAACGAAAACGTCCCGACACGCGACATCGAGATCGACGCCGAACCGGTGCTCTGGGGCCGCGGCACTGTCGACATGAAGGCGGGGGTCGCCGTGCAGCTCAAGCTTGCCGCCGAGCTCCTGAACCCCCGCATCGACATCACCTGGATGTGGTATGACCACGAAGAGGTCGATGCCGACCTCAACGGACTCACGCGTCTGGCGCGCACCCGCCCGGATCTCTTCCAGGGTGACTTCGCCATCCTCGGGGAGCCATCCAATGGTGCCGTCGAGGGCGGCTGCAACGGCAACATGAGGGTGATCGTCCGCACCCACGGTGTGCGTTCCCACAGCGCACGCGCATGGATCGGCGAGAACGCGATCCATAAGGCCGCACCCGTGCTGTCCCGCCTGGCCGAGTACCGCGCCAGGGACGTACTCGTGGACGGGCTGGTCTATCGCGAGGGGCTGAACGCCGTCCGAATCGGCGGTGGCGTCGCCGGCAATGTCATCCCCGATCTGTGCGAGATCGAGGTCAATTACCGCTTTGCTCCGAGCCGCTCCGCGGAGGATGCCGAACGCCACGTGCGGGACGTCTTCGCGGGCTTCGATGTCGAAGTCGTCGATGTCGCCGCGGGCGCCCGCCCCGGGCTGGACGCCCCGCTCGCGCAGGAGTTCGTGGCCGCCGTCGGCGGCGACGCGCGGCCGAAGTACGGCTGGACCGACGTCGCACGGTTCTCGGCGATGGGCGTGCCGGCGGTCAACTACGGGCCCGGCGACCCGCACCTGGCCCACCATGACCAGGAGCGTGTTCCGTACGCTCAGATCCAGGACGTGGAACGCGGACTGCGGGCGTGGCTGAGCGCCCCCTGACCGAGACCGCTCCGCGCGGGTGGCGCGCGCTTCCCGCGGCGCTGCGGATCGGCATCCTGTTCCTGGCCGCGCGTGCCGTGACCACCGCGTTCCTCCTCGCGGCGGCCGAGCTGTCGGGCGTGGGCTCCAGGTTCGGCGAGGGAGCGAATCTGGCGACTCTGACGCTGGGCTGGGATGCGCAGTGGTACTGGTACCTGGCCGAGAACGGCTACCCCACCGACCTGCCGCTGACCGACTCGGAGGATGTCGCCGAGAACCAATGGGCCTTCATGCCGATCTTCGCATATCTCGCGAAGGGACTGGGCGTTCTGCTCGGGTCGTGGGGTGCGGGCGCGGTGGTGATCTCGCTGGTCGCCGGGTATCTCGCCTGCCTCGTGCTCTACCGCATCGTTCGGATGCGGGCGTCCGACGATGTCGCGATCTGGGCGGTCGTCCTGTTCGCCAGCGCCCCGCTCGCGGCGATGTTCCAGGTCGGCTACGCCGAGTCGCTGTTCCTGTTGTGGCTGTTCCTCTCGCTGTGGCTGGTGATGAGGCGGCAGTACGGATGGCTGTATCTGCTGATACCGCTCATGGCTTTCACCCGGCCGGGCGTGCTCGCGTTCGGGCTGTTCCTGGGTGCCTACGGGCTGTGGCGCTGGTTCTCGCGCCACCGGGAGCCGCTGGCGCCAGCGGAGGTCGTGCACATCGTCGTGCTCGGTCTGCTGTCCGTCGTGACCGGCTTCTCCTGGCAGCTGCTCGCCGGCGCGGTCACGGGGGAGTCCGGAGCCTACCTCGCGACCGAACTGGCATGGCGACGCAACTGGCTCGGCGCCGGGGGCGCGGGATTCTTCCCGTTCGACGGCTTCCTGCAGGGCGCCGCGTTCTGGTTCGGGTCGTGGGGACTCGGCGCGGTGACCGGGTACATCGTGCTCGCGGCCTCCGTCGTCGGGGTCGCCGCACTGCTGCTGTTCGAGCCGCACGTCAAACGCATGGGAGTGGAGACGCGACTGTGGTCGGCGAGCTACCTCGTGTATCTGCTGGCGGTGTTCTTCCCGCAGTCGAGCATCTTCCGCCTGCTCCTGCCGCTGTCGCCGCTGTGGGGCGCCGTCGCGATGCCCCGCGCGACCTGGTGGCGGGTCGGCATGCTGGGAGCGTGCCTGCTGGGCCAGTGGTGGTGGATCTACAACATGTACGCGCTGGGCAACACGTATTGGCAGATCCCCTGAGTGTGACGGATGCCGCGCAATCCGCGGGTTATCCCCTGTCGGAGCAGCGGGATAAACTTGACACGCAGACCACGACGAAAAGGAGCCACGATGGCAGCCATGAAGCCGAGAACCGGAGACGGGCCGATGGAGGCCGTGAAGGAGGGTCGTCTGATCATCGTGCGGGTGCCGCTCGAGGGTGGGGGCCGCCTCGTCGTCTCGGTGAACGACGCTGAGGCCAAGGAGCTCTATGACGTGCTCGGCGGGGTCGTCAACCCCGCCTGATCACACCTCACACGCCGACGGCCGGTCTTCGGACCGGCCGCTTCGCGTACCGGGCGAACGTGCTCGACCTCAGTCGAGCGGCCGTGTCGTGAGCTGCAGGAGCCCCTCGCCCACGATCGACAGGGCGCCGATGACCGCCGGCGACGCCTGGGTCTCCTGGATCAGCGAACGGTAGGCGGCAGTCACGGCGTCGCGGCGCACCGGGTCGGCGACGGCCCCGTGGCCCAGGACGCGGGGAACGAGAACGGTGCCGCCGGCTCGGACCAGACGCAGCCCGTGCTCGACGTACTCGATCACGCCTTCGGCATCGGCATCCACCAGGACGATGTCGTACGAGGCCTCGTTCATGCGGGGCAGCACTTCGGCTGCCCGACCCGAAATGAATCGTGCCCGTGCCGGAGGGATCTTCGCCTCTGCGAACGCCTGGCGCGCAGCGCCCAGGTGCTCGGGTTCGCTGTCGATCGTCGTGAGCGTCGCGCGCGGCGAGCCATGGAGCAGCCAGAGTCCGGAGACTCCCGCGCCCGTGCCGATCTCGACGATGTTCAGCGCCTGCGAGGCGGCCGCGATCACGGCGCATTGCGCGCCGACGGGGGCGCTCACCGGCGCCGCGCCGAGTTCGAGCGCGTGAGTGCGGGCTCGAACGATATGATCCGGCTCGATCGTCGCCTCAGCGGCGAAGCGGTAGTTCGCGTCCTGGTCGCCCATCGGTGCTCCTTCGCGGCCAGCCTACGGGGACAGTCGTCGCCGGACCCTCAGGCGCGGCGGTAACCTGAGTGCATGTTCTTCGGGCTCACGATCGAGAAGCTTCTGCTGATCGGAGTGGTCGCGGGGCTGCTCATCGGGCCCGAGCGACTGCCCCGCTATGTCGAGAGCCTGACCAAGTTCGCCAAGCGCGCGCGAGAATATGTCAGCACGGCGAAGTCGAAGATGAAGGACGAGATGGGCTCGGACTTCGACGACGTCGACTGGCGCACGCTCGACCCGCGCCAGTACGACCCGCGGCGCATCATCCGTGAGGCACTGCTCGACGATGCGCCGGTGCCGACCGTGCGAGCAGCGAGCGCCGCCGCCGCGGTCACTGCCGCAGGCGCATTCACGAAGCCGCAGAGCGCGAGCAGGCCCTTCACCGCGGAGGATCCGCCCCCATTCGACAGCGAAGCGACCTAGGCGCCGGACTCAGCTCGGCCGGAACGGCAGCGAGCGACCTGCCAGGCCGCGGGGTGCGGCGGCGAGCCGGTCGGCCAGCGTAACGATGGCGACTGCGGCAGGCTCATCCGGGTGGGCCAGCACGATCGGGATCCCGGCGTCTGCGTCGACACGCAGCAGCGGGCTGAGCGGGATCGACGTGAGAAGGGCGACCTTGCTCTCGCCCGTCGAGAGCGCCGCGGCGACCGCGGCGCCGCCGCCCGTTCCGAACAGATCGAGCGTCGTGCCGTCCGGCAACGTCATCGCGGCCATGTTCTCCACGACGCCGACGACGCGCTGCCCGGTCTGGCGGGCGACCAGACCGCTGCGCACGGCGACGTCGGAGGCCGCGGACTGCGGAGTCGTGACCACCACGACCTCGGCGTGTGGCAGCAGCTGCCCGACCGAGATCGCGATGTCTCCCGTTCCGGGCGGCATGTCCAGCAGCAGCACATCGAGGTCGCCGAAGAACACGTCGGTGAGGAACTGCTGCACGGTCCGATGCAGCATCGGCCCTCGCCACGCCACCGCGCCGATAGGCGCATCGCCGGTCGAACGTCGCAGGAACATGCCGATCGAGATCACCTTCACTCCATGGGCGACCGGCGGCAGCATGAGCTCATCGATGCGCGTGGGCTGGGGGACGTTGCCGTCTGCATCGACCAGTCCGAGCAGCCCCGGAATCGAGAAGCCGTGCACGTCGGCATCCACCAGCCCGACCGACAGTCCGCGATTCGCGAGCGCGACGGCGAGATTCGCCGTCACGGTGGACTTGCCGACGCCTCCCTTTCCGCTCGTGACTGCGATCACGCGCGTCAGCGAGTCCGGTCCGAAGGGCATCTCGCGGGCTGGGCGGCCCCCGCGCAGGCGCTCGGTCAGCACGCGCCGCTCGGCGGGGGACATGACGCCCACCTCGAGGGCGACGCGCGTCACACCGGGGACGGATGCCGCTGCCGCGCGCACATCGGCGCTGATGCGATCCGCGGCCGGGCAGCCGACGATCGTCAGGACGATCCCGACCGAAGCGAGGCCCCGCTCGACCCTGACCTCGCGCATCATGCCGAGCTCGGCGATCGGCCGCCGCAGCTCGGGATCGATGACCGCCCCGACCGCCCGGCGGACGGCATCCGCAGGGGTGTCCACGATCGCGGCGTCCTCGATGTGGGCGGTCACCGCTCCGCGGCATTCGTGTGGAGCGAGTCCCGGTGTGCGGTCGCCGAGCGCTCGTCCAGCTGCTCGAGGAGCGTCTTGATCTCGGCACGGAGCATGTCTTTGGTGAGCACGTCGTCCGAGAGGTCGGTGACCACCATGCGCAGCGCGACGATCTCGCGGGCGAGGTACTCGGTGTCGGCGAGGTTTCGCTCCGCGCGCTGCCGGTCCTGCTCGATCTGCACGCGGTCGCGGTCGTCCTGGCGGTTCTGCGCGAGCAGGATGAGGGGCGCAGCGTACGAGGCCTGCAACGACAGGATCAGGGTCAGCAGCGTGAAGTTCGTCGAACGCGGGTCGAACTGCAGGGGCACCGGCGCGAAGGTGTTCCACAGCAGCCACACTGCGACGAACAGGGTCATGCCGATCAGGAACCCGGAGGTTCCCATGCCGCGGGCGAAAGCCTCGGAGAATCGTCCGAAGCGGTCGCGGGAGGGCTGCGGATTGCGGTTCAGCATTCCCGTGCGGCCGCGCGGGGCATCGAGCGAAGGCAGGCGGGAGGGTCGTGCCATCAGCGCCTCCTCCCGGCGCCCTTGCCGCTCCCAAAGGGAACAGCGGCTGCGGTCGTCACTGGAACGGCCGGAGTGTGCGGCTCATCGTCGTCCGAAGAAGCGTCACCGCCGTGCGATCTCCAGTCTTCGGGCAGAAGGTAGTCCAGCACGTCGTCGACGCTCACCGCGCCGACCAGCCGGCGGGCTTTGTCGATGACCGGCAGCGACACCAGGTTGTAGCTGGCGAGCATCCGAGCGACCTCGGCGGCGGATGCCGTCGCCGGCACCGGGTCGAGCGTGTCGTCGATGATCGCTCCGAGCCGCTCGTGCGGCGGATAGCGCAGCATGCGCTGGAAGTGCACCGTGCCGAGCAGACGACCGGTGGGCGTTTCGTAGGGCGGCAGGGTGATGAAAACCGAGGCGGCCAGCGCCGGATGCAGCTCGTGACGACGGATCAGCGCGAGCGCCTCGGCGACCGTCGCGTCGGCCGACAGGACGATGGGCTCGCTCGTCATCAGTCCGCCGGCGGTGTCGGGCCCGTACTGCAGGAGAGCCCTGACGTCCTCGGCCTCTTCGGGCTCCATGAGATCGAGCAGCTGCTCGGAACGCGCGTCGGGCAGCTGACCGAGCAGGTCGGCGGCGTCGTCCGGCTCCATCGCGTCGAGGATGTCGGCGGCGCGCTCGTCGCCGAGCTGCTCGAGGATATGCACCTGCTCGTCTTCGGGCATCTCCTCGAGCGCGTCCGCGAGGCGCTCGTCGGAGAGTTCTTCGGCGACCTCGATCATGCGCTCGTCCGACAGGTCGAGCAGGCTGTTGGCGAGGTCCGCCGCCTTGAGGTCGGCGAAGGTGGCGACGAGCTGCTCGGCGGACTGCGCCTCACCCGGAACCTGCTGCTCCTGCACCTCGGACCAGTTCGCGAACGTGGTCGGTCCCTTCGCGAAAGGCGATGCGCTCGTGCGCGGCCGACGAAGGAAGAGCTGCCCGACATCCCACTCGCCGAGTCGGTTGCGTTCGATCGCGACGTCTTCGATCACGGCGGTGCCTGAACCGTCCGCGAGGAACACGCGACGACCCACCAGCTCGGTGAGCACCCGCACCTCGCCACCGCGCTGCTGGAACCGCCGCACGTTGATGAGGCCTGTCGTGATGACCTGGCCGGTGGCGATGGAGGTGACGCGTCCGATCGAGACGAACACGTGCCTGCGGCCGGGGATCTCCACGACGAGGCCCACGACACGGGGCGGGTCGTCCTTGCGGTAGATGACCACCACATCGCGGACCTTGCCGAGGCGGTCGCCGGCGGGGTCGAAGACAGAGCACCCCGACAGGCGTGCGACGAAGACCCTCTGCGTGCTCACGCGTTCCAGCGTAGCCGGGTGCGCACCGCAGGGGAGGGCAGTGAAAGGCGGGCGAGGGAGGGACGAAGGCGACCCAGGTGGGAGGATGGGAGCATGAGCATGAACGCCAGGCGAATTCCGCAGAGCGTCGATGACCTCGGACAGAACGTCGATAGCTTCCCGAACTACGAGGCCGCCCAGAAGGCGGTCTCGAGGCTCATCGCGGCCGACATCCCCGCGCGCGACATCGCGATCGTCGGCCAGGGTCTGCGTTCAGTCGAGCGCGTGACAGGTCGGCTCGGCTACGCCACGGCGGCGCGCTCGGGTGCGATCAACGGGGTGCTGCTCGGGCTGCTGTTCAGCGCCATCTTCGTCATCGGCACGCCGTCGGTGCCGATCCAGGCCTTCGTGGGGGTGATCTTCATCGGTATCGCGATCGGCATGCTCCTGAGCATCGTCACATACTCCTTCGTGCGCCGTCGGAGGGACTTCGCCTCGGTCATGCAGGTCGTCGCCGATCATTACGAGGTCACGGTCGCCGCCGACAGCGTGCAGCGGGCACGGCAGGTGCTGGGCAAGCCCGGCACTGCCGAACCTCGCCCCCCGGCCGCCGCGACACCGAGCGCGCCTATGGTGCCTGCCGCTCCGGCTGCGGTGCCGGATGCCGCGGCCGAGCCGCCCCGCTACGGTGAGCGGGTGCCCCCCGCGGCCGCCCCGGCGACCGAGCCCGCAGCAGCGGGCGACGACGGTTCCGAGCCGCCGACGCCGTGACCGCGACGCCCGAGGCGGGTCAGCGGTTGCGCGTCGCGCTCCCGTCGGGTCTTGTGGAAGTGTCTGCCGCCCATGAACGCCCTGACGCACCGTGGGCGACGATCGTGATCGCGCACGGCGCCGGCGCCGGGTACCGGCATCCGTTCCTGCTCGGGTTCGCGCGGGGGATGCGGGCCGAGGGCGTGGCGACGCTCCGGTTCAATTTCCCATATGTGGAGGCGGGACGACGGATGCCGGGACCTGCGGCGCACGCCATTGCAACCTGGACGGCGGCGATGGCCTTCGCGCAGGAAGTGGGGCAGGGCCCGGTGTGGGCTTCGGGAAAATCCTACGGCGGCCGGATGGCGTCGCTGGCGGCGGCCGACGGTGCGATCGCCCCGGCAGGGCTCGTATACCTCGGCTACCCGCTGCACACCCCCGGCGACCCTTCGAAGGCTCGCGTCTCACATCTGCCCGCGGTTCTGCCGCCGCAGCTGTTCGTCGAGGGCACGAACGACCCGTTCGTCGATCCGCACACGCAGCTCGAAGCAGCGGTCGACGCCTGTCAGGACGCGACGATCGCCTGGGTCCAGGGTGGCGGCCACTCGTTCGAGGTGAGGGGACGCAAGCGGCCGGCCGACGAGGTCGGTGCGGACTTGGCGCCGCTGGTCGCGCAGTTCCTGAGCGCCCGAGCCTGAGCGTCCCAGCCTGAGTGTCCGGCTCCCCTCGGGGAGCGAGGCTCACGA
>WOYI011404905.1_pt4 | contig 24018 bp, 23 predicted proteins | sample 6423411 | NCBI WGS metagenome assembly WOYI01 (sample SAMN13441803, study PRJNA592873) | oil field metagenome | biome: oil field; feature: oil-well bore; material: oil-contaminated soil; isolation source: oil-contaminated soil from oil-well borehole | place: Germany: Wietze | collected 2016-10-18 ... | reverse complement strand
CTAGGGTGGGAGGGTGATCATCCTCGCCGCGACCCCGATCGGCAATCTCGGTGACGCGTCCCGGCGGCTGGTCGAGGCGCTCGAGGCCGCAACGGTGATCGCGGCTGAAGACACCCGTACCACGCAGCGACTGCTCGCCGGGCTCGGCGTGGCGAATCGGCCGCGCCTGATCGCGATGCACGATCACAATGAGAAGGAGCGGGCTGTCGAACTGGTCGCCCTCGCCCGCCACGAAGATGTGCTCGTCCTCAGCGATGCGGGCATGCCGACGGTGAGCGATCCCGGGTACGGCCTGGTCGCGGCGGCCGCAGCCGCCGGAGTCGCGGTGACCGTGATTCCCGGCCCCAGCGCCGTCGTTGCCGCGCTCGCCGTCTCGGGCCTTCCGACCGACCGATTCGCCTTCGAGGGGTTCCTCCCGCGAAAGCCGGGAGAGCGCCGCGGGGTGCTGAGGTCATTGGCCGCCGAACGCAGGACGATGGTCTTCTTCGAGTCGCCCGCCCGGGTGGCGGCATCCCTCGCCGACATGGCGGGCGCGTTCGGCGCCGATCGACGGGTGGCGGTCTGCCGAGAGCTCACCAAGCTCTACGAGGAGGTCGTGCGCGGCACGGCCGCCGAGCTCGCCGACTGGGCGGCGGCCGGGGTGCGCGGCGAGATCGTCGTGGTGGTCGAGGGCGCGCCGGCGGCGCAGATCACCTTCCCCGACGCGGTGACGCAGGTGCTCGAGCTGGTGCGCGCGGGTACCCGGCTGAAGGATGCCGCGGGCGAAGTAGCCGCGCACACCGGCCACTCCTCGCGCGAGCTCTACCAGGCGGCGCTGGCCGTCAAGGGCTGAGAACTGTTACGCGGGGCGCTTCCGGGGGGGTCGCAGACCGGCCCCCGGTCACACGGCGGAGCCGCGGCATCCTGCGCAACTAGAATTCTCGGGTGAGAACCGGCGAATCCTTCTACATCACGACGCCGATCTACTATCCGAGTGACGTGCCCCACATCGGCCACGGCTACACGACGGTGGCGGTCGATGCCCTTGCGCGCTGGCACCGCCAGGCGGGCGATGACACCTGGATGCTGACCGGCACCGATGAGCACGGCCAGAAGATGCTGCGGGCCGCCGCGGCCAACGGCGCAACCCCTCAGGAGTGGGTCGACCGGCTCGTCAGCGAGGCCTGGTTCCCGTTGCTGAAGACCCTCGACATCGCGAACGACGACTTCATCCGCACGACGCAGCAGCGCCACGAGGAGCGCGTGCAGAAGTTCGTGCAGGCCATCTACGACCGTGGCTACATCTACGCGGGCGAATTCGAGGCCCTTTACTGCGTCGGGTGCGAGGAGTTCAAGACCGAATCCGAGATCGTCGACGGCACGGGTCCGTTCGAGGGCCTCAAGGTCTGCGCGATCCACTCGAAGCCCCTCGAGCTGCTTCGCGAGAAGAACTACTTCTTCAAGCTGAGCGAGTTCCAGGACAAGCTGCTCGACCTTTACAAGACCGACTTCGTCCGTCCAGAGTCGGCACGCAACGAGGTCGTCTCGTTCGTCAAGCAGGGCCTGAAGGACCTGTCGATCTCGCGGTCGACCTTCGACTGGGGCATCACGGTGCCGTGGGACGAGTCGCACGTGATCTACGTGTGGGTCGACGCCCTGCTCAACTACGCGACCGCGGTCGGCTACGGCGCGGAACCGGAGGAGTTCGCCCGCCGCTGGCCGGCGTACCACGTGGTGGGCAAGGACATCCTGCGCTTCCACGCGGTCATCTGGCCCGCGATGCTGATGGCGGCGGGCGTCGAGGTGCCGCGCGGTGTGTTCGCGCACGGCTGGCTTCTGGTCGGCGGCGAGAAGATGTCCAAGTCGAAGCTGACCGGCATCGCCCCGACCGAGATCACCGACGTGTTCGGCTCCGACGCATACCGGTTCTACTTCCTCTCGGCGATCGCGTTCGGGCAGGACGGCTCCTTCTCGTGGGAGGACCTCTCGGCGCGCTACCAGGCCGAGCTCGCCAACGGGTTCGGCAACCTGGCATCGCGGACGACGGCGATGATCGACCGCTACTTCGAGGGGATCGTGCCGCCCGCCGGCGAGTACACCGCGCCGGATCTGGCGATCCAGAAGACCGTCGCGGATGCCGCCACCGCGGCGGATGCGGCCATCGATCGGTTCCGCATCGACGAGGCGATCGCGGCGATCTGGACGATCGTCGACGCCCTGAACCTCTACATCACAGAGAACGAGCCGTGGGCGCTCGCGAAGGACGACTCCCGGCGCGGACGCCTCGGCACCGTGCTCTACACGGCCGCGGAGGGTCTGCGCGCGCTTGCGGTGCTGCTCTCGCCGGTGACCCCGATCGCGACCGAGAAGCTGTGGGTCGCGCTCGGCGCGGCCGACACGCTCGGCCGTCTTGTCGACCAGCCGATCCGCGAGGCAGGCCGCTGGGGCATCCTGCCCGCCGGAGCGTCGGTGGGCGCGCTCGCCCCGCTGTTCCCGCGCGTTGAGCAGAGCGTATGACGGACCCGAGCCGGTACGTCCGCGAGCGCCACAACGACGGCACGCGCGACGTGCGCCGGCCGCCCGCGCCCGAGCCGCTCGCTGTGCCGGTCTACGACAACCACGCGCACCTCGAGATCGCCGACGGCGATGAGCCGCTCACCCTCGACGAGCAGCTCGAACGAGCCGGCGCGGTCGGGGTGATCGGCGTCGTGCAGGCCGGCGGAGATGTCGATTCGAGTCGCTGGTCGGCATGGGCTGCGGCATCCCACCCCGGCGTCCTGGCGGCCGTGGCCATCCACCCGAACGAGGCGCCCTCCTACGAGGCGGCCGGCGAACTGGATGCCGCGATCGGCGTGATCGACGAACTCGCGGCGCAGCCCCGCGTGCGCGCGATCGGCGAGACCGGGCTCGATTTCTTCCGCACTGAAGCGGATGGGCTGCCCGCGCAGTTCCGCTCGTTCGAAGCGCACATCGACCTCGCGAAGCAGCACGACATCGCGATGCAGATCCATGACCGCGATGCGCACGACGCCGTCCTCGAGACACTCCAGCGGGTCGGCGCGCCCGATCGCACCGTGTTCCACTGCTTCTCGGGCGATGCCGCGATGGCGCGGATCGCGGCCGACGCGGGCTACTATCTGTCGTTCGCGGGCAACCTGACGTTCAAGAACGCGCAGAACCTCCGCGATGCGCTCGCCGTGACCCCGCGCGAGCGCATCCTCGTCGAGACCGACGCCCCGTTCCTCACGCCCATTCCGCACCGCGGGCAGCCCAACGCTCCCTACCTCGTGCCGCTGACCGTGCGCTTCATGGCCGCCGAGCTCGACGCCGACCTCGACGAGCTGTGCGCTCAGCTCGCTGCCAACACCCTCGAGGTCTACGGCGCGTTCTGAGGGCTCAGCGAGCTCTGCCGCTCGTGGCGATTCGATGCGAGCGCTGCAGTTACCTGCGAGTGCTGCGTCGCGCGACGGCGCGGTCGCCGGAATGTGCAGCTCTGAGCCCTGGCGTGGACCGCGCGACCCTGTCAAGACAAGCGCCGCCAAGACAAGCGCCGCGACGTGCCGCACTACAGTGAAGTCGTGCCCGTGACACTTCTCGGCGCGGCCGAGATCCGCGCGCTCGCCTCAGAACTCGACGTCACCCCGACCAAGAAGCTGGGGCAGAACTTCGTGGTCGACGCCAATTCCGTGCGCCGCATCGTGCAGGTTGCGCGCGTGCAGCCGGGGGAGCGGGTGGTCGAGGTCGGCCCCGGCCTGGGTTCGCTCACGCTGGCGATCCTCGAAACCGGCGCGTCGGTGACCGCCGTCGAGATCGATCACCGCCTGGCCGCCCGGCTCGCCGGGACGGCCGCAGCGCACGGCGTCGCCGCTGGAGCCCTCGAGGTCGTCGATGCCGACGCACTGCGCGTGACAGAGTTGCCGGGCGATCCGACGGTGCTCGTCGCGAACCTCCCGTACAACGTCTCGGTGCCCGTGATCCTGCATTTCCTCGAGACCTTCCCGGCGATAGAGCGGGGCGTCGTGATGGTGCAGGCCGAGGTCGGCGAGCGCCTGGCCGCAGCGCCGGGCTCGAAGGTCTACGGCGCGCCGAGCGTCAAAGCGGCCTGGTACGGACCGTGGCGGCTGGCCGGCAGGGTCTCGCGCCAGGTGTTCTGGCCCGTGCCCAACGTCGACAGCGTGCTGGTCGCGTTCACCCGCGATGGGCAGCTGCGGGGGAGCGAGGCCGAGCGCGTGCGCACCTTCCAGATCGTGGATGCCGCATTCCAGCAGCGCCGGAAGATGCTCCGCCAGGCGGTGTCGGGAGTGCTCGGCGGAACCGCGGCCTCGGCATCCGAGGTTCTGGAGCGCGCCGGCATCGCGCCGACGGCGCGCGGCGAAGAGCTCGGCGTCGAGGATTTCCTGCGGATTGCGCGCGCCTCGTAGGGCGTCGACACCGGATGTTCGCGCGTCGGTGTCACCGTGTTCACGAAGAATGCCTGTAGTTCACGAAACATGCCTGTAACATTTCCCTCGACCCGTCACACTGGCGGAGATGGCAGCCGAGTCGACAACTGTGCGGCGCCGACCGGGGGAGGGTCCCATGCGCACGGCCGAGCATCCAGCGCCGGAACGGGTGCTGCTGCATCTGAGCGACACCCACCTTCGTGCGGCCGGCTCGAAGCTGTTCGACCTCGTCGATGCGAGCGATCGCCTGGCTCGCGCACTCGCGGCGATCGAGGCATCCGGCATCAGCCCTGACGGCATCGTGTTCACCGGCGACCTCGTCGATCTCGGTGAGGGCGCGGCATACTCCGACCTCCGCGATCTCGTCGAGCCGTTCGCCGCACGCCTGAGCACCCGCGTGTTCTGGGTGATGGGCAACCACGACGACCGCGGGCAGTTCCGCGCCCGCCTGCTCGACGAAGCGCCCGGCTCCGACCCGCTGCCCGTCGACCGCGTCGACGAGCTCGACGGCCTGCGGCTCGTGACGCTCGATACCAGCGTCCCCGGTCACCACCACGGCGAGCTGCGTGACTCGCAGCTGGAATGGCTGGCCGGAGTCCTCGCGACTCCGGCGCCGCTGGGCACGATCCTCGCGATGCACCACCCGCCGGTTCCGAGCGTGCTCCCGCTCGCCGGAAGCGTCGAACTGCGCGACCAGGCGCGCCTCGCGCGGGTTCTGGGCGGCACCGATGTCCGCACGATCATCGCCGGCCACCTGCACTACTCGACCTTCGCCACGTTCGCCGGCATCCCCGTCTCGGTCGCCTCATCGACGTGCTACGCACAGGACCTCACGGTGCCGGTCGGCGGAACCCGACCGCAGGACGGCGCGCAGGCGTTCAACATGGTGCACGTCTACGACGCCACCGTCGTGCACTCCGTGGTGCCCGTCGAGGCGCCGAACACGCTCGAGCACATCGATGCGGAGGAAGCGCGGCGACGTCTGGTCGAAGCCGGAGTCCAGCCCGTCAGCCAGACACGGCGGATCGCTCCGACGACGGAGCCGATCCGCGTTCTGCACTGACCTCGGCGCGCTCCCACGGGCCGGGCACCGGGAACATTCGCTCGAGGATGTCGGTGACCGTGCGCACGCGCAGGTCTTCGGGCATCTCGCCGGCGCCGCCGTCGTTCAGGCAGAACATGTCGACGTCGCGCCGCCGCGCGAGCCGCTCCATGCCGGCCAGCGACGCTGCCAGGGTCGTCTGCACGTAGCGCACACGCGGGCGCGTGGTGGCGATCGCCCGACCCGTGAACTGCGCGTAGTAGTGGTACAGGCTGTTGGTCACCGAGATGTCGGTGGCTGAGCGGAAGCGCGATGCGGCGGTGCGGGCGAAGTCCTGGGGGAACGCCTGTTCGAGCTCGTCCATGACGCTGCGGCGCAGCGGGGTGGCGCAGTGCTCGAGATCTCGCGTGATCGTGCGGCCGAACCGCTCGCTCAGGAGCGCGCGGTTCACCCGCAGCGCATTGTCGTGACCGCTGCGGTGCGCCGCGGATCCCCCCGAACCGATGCGGACGCCGCACTCGACGAAACGCGAGATCCCCGCGGGAGAGAAGAAGAGCTCGGGCTCGACGGGGCGACCGAAGAACATGTCGTCGTTCGAGTACAGGAAGTGCTCGGCCAGACCCTCGATGCGGTGCAGCTGCGCCTCGACGGCGTGAGAGTTGTGGATCGGCAGCGCGGAGGTGTCGCTGAAGAACTCCTCGCTGCGCACGATGGTCACCTTGGGGTGATCGAGCAGCCAGGCCGGCGTGGGGGAGTCGGTGGCGATGAAGATGCGGCGCACCCACGGTGCGTACATGTGCACGCTGCGCAGGGCGTATCGCAGTTCGTCCACGTGCCGGTAGCGCGCGGGCCCGTCATCGCCTTCGCCCACGACGTACTCCGCCATCTGCGCGGCGCGCTGCCGCTGGAAGTGGGTAGACGAGCCGTCGACCCACGAGAAGACCATGTCGACGTCTTCGGTGAACTCGGCCGGGTGCACGTCGAACATGCCTGAAATCGTGCGCCAGCGGCGTCCGTAGCGCTCGACGTCGGTGAAGTCGATATCGGATGCCGGTGTGAGGCGGCGCGTGATCGCATTGTCGTGCGGAGCCTCGACGAACTCCTCGCCGAAGCGCCAGAACTCGACCCGGATGCCGATCTCGTGGTTGTAGCGCAGTTCGCCGCTGCACGAGATCCGCGGACGGTACACGCGGATGGCGGCAGGCGCGGCCGAAGGTTCGTCGATCTCGGCAGCCAGGATCGTCGCGCGCGCTTTGCGCTTGATGTACAGCGGCTCAGAAAGCTCGCGCAGCGCGGCGACCGCGGCTGCGGCATCCGCCGTATCCACGACGATGGCGGGCAGCCGTACATCGTGACGAACGAGCAGGATGCGAACGCCTGCCGCTTCGAGCGTGCTCGCGGTCAGCAGCAGGTCTTCGGTGCGCGCGTCGTCGGGCGTGGTGCGCTCGTGCCGGAGGCGCAGAACACCCTGGTCGAGGACGATGTCGTCCCGTTCGAGAAGTGCGGTCCAGCTGCGGTGGTGGACGGGCAGTGCGGAAAGCGTCGCCATAGAATCCCCTCGAAGACAGAGGGCAAGCCTATGCGCTGCGCGTTTCGGCCAGATTTCGCGGCCGGACCATTGACTTCAGGTGCCCGATGTGCGCCACCACCGGCGACCCCCGTACCCTCGGTCCGCGGCCCGGGCTAGGCTCGGATCGTGACCGATGCACCCCGATTCCGCCCCGATGTCAAGGAACTCCACCGGCCGTATTCGGCGGCCGCGGACCGCTACGCGGCCGCCGAATACCGCCAGGTCGGGGCTTCCGGCCTTTATCTGCCGCCCATCTCGCTGGGCTTGTGGTGGAACTTCGGAGACAACATCCCGTTCGACAACCAGCGCGCGGTGCTGCGCCACGCGTTCGACATCGGGATCACCCACTTCGATCTCGCCAACAACTACGGCCCGCCGTATGGCACGGCCGAGACCAACTTCGGTCGCATGATGCGAGAGGACTTCGCCCCGTATCGCGACGAGCTGATCCTCTCGTCGAAGGCCGGCTACGACATGTGGCCTGGCCCGTACGGCGATCTCGGCTCGCGAAAGCACATCCTCGCCAGCGCTGAGCAGTCGCTCGCGCGCATGAGCGTCGACTACGTCGACATCTTCTACTCGCATCGCGTCGACCCGGCCACGCCGATCGAGGAGACCATCGGTGCACTCGACACTCTCGTGCGTCAGGGCAAGGCGCTGTATGTGGGCATCTCGTCGTACAGCGCCGAGCGTACCGCCGTCGCGGCGGCGGTTGCGCGGAGCCTGGGCACCCCGCTGGTGATCCACCAGCCCGCATACTCCATTCTCAACCGCTGGGTCGAGGACGGCCTGACCGGGGTGCTCAAGCAGGAGGGCATGGGGGCGATCGCCTTCACGCCGCTCGCGCAGGGACTCCTCACCGGCAAGTACCTCGCAGACGGCTCCGCCGACCGGGCGCAGAAGCGCTCGTCGCTTCCGCAGAAGCCGCTGCCCGAAAGCGGCCTCTCGGCGCTGCGCAGCCTGAACGTGATCGCCCAGAAGCGCGGCCAGACGCTCGCGCAGATGGCCATCCAGTGGGTGCTGCGCGACCCGGTGGTCACCTCGGCGCTGATCGGAGCCTCGCGGCCCGAGCAGCTCGACGAGAACGTGGCGGCGCTGTCCGGTCCCGCGTTCGACACCGAGGAGCTCGAGCAGATCGACGCGCTGTCCGGCCGTCTGGATGTCGACCTCTGGGCGGAGTCGGCGCAGCGGTGAGTCACGCCGTCGTCGATGGTCGCGTCCACGTGCGGGCGCCGGGCAAGCTGAACCTCTTCTTCGAGGTGGGCGATGCCCAGGACGACGGATACCACGAGGTCGCGTCCGCATATCAGGCGGTCTCGCTCTATGAGGACCTGTGGGCAGAGGGGGCCGACGAGTTCACGGTGTCGATCTCGGGCAGCGTCGATGTGTCCGGGGTTCCGGCCGATGATCGCAATCTGGCCCTGCGGGCCGCGCGGCTCGTCGCCCAGAGGATCGGGCACACCGGCGGAGCGCATCTCGAGATCGTCAAGCATGTGCCGGTGGCCGGCGGCATGGGAGGCGGGTCGGCGGATGCCGCAGCCGCGCTCGTCGCGTGCGACGCGCTCTGGGGGGCAGACCTCGGCAGTGCCCAGCTGCACCAGCTGGCGGCACGCCTGGGCGCGGACGTGCCGTTCTCGCTGATGGGCGGCACCGCGATCGGCACCGGCCGCGGCGATCAGCTGAGCCCCGCGCTGGCCAAGGGCCGCTTCGACTGGGTCGTGGTGCCGTCGGAGGCGGGCCTGTCCACGCCCGAGGTCTACGCGCACCTGGACGCCCTGCGCACCCGGCCCGACATCGTCTCGGCCACGCGGGCGCCCGCTGTCGATCCCGGCGTGCTGCAGGCCCTGCGCGCCGGCGATCCGGTCGTGCTGGCCGAGCATGTGCGCAACGACCTGCAGGCCGCGGCACTCTCGCTGCGCCCCGTGCTCAGAGAGGCCCTCGAGCTCGGCGACCGGGCCGGCGCCCTCGCCGGCATGGTCTCGGGGTCGGGGCCGACCCTCGCCTTCCTGGCCGGTGATCCGGAGTCTGCGCTGGAGCTGCAGGTCGTGCTTTCCGCGGCCGGCTACGAGGCCCTGCACGTGCACGGACCGGTTCACGGAGCCCGCGTCCTCTGAGCGTCGCGGCCGCGCGTGGCGTTCATCTCGGCGCAGTGAAACGATTTCGGCCATTCGGGTCCAGCGTCTGCGGGGTTCGCTACGCTCGAAAGGCGGCCGTCGTGCTGCCATCTGATCCGGCGCCGAGAGCGCCGCCACGGGAGGAAACATGAAGGCGCATCTGAACGGCACGGTCATCGCCGAAGCCGACGAGAAGGACCTGATCCGCATCGAGGGAAACTGGTACTTCCCGCCCGCCGGCGTGAACAGCGAGCTGCTGCAGCCGAGCCCCACGCCGTATACCTGCGTCTGGAAGGGCGAGTGCCAGTATTTCTCGGTCCTCTCGGAGGGCGGACTGCTCGCGGACCGGGCCTGGACGTACAACTCCCCCTATCCGACCGCGATCGAACGGGTCGGAAAGGACTTCACGGGATACGTCGCGTTCTGGAAGGAAGTCCAGGTCGAGCCCTGATCAAGGACACAGCGTGATCGAGTTCACGGGCGTCACCAAGGAGTTCCCCGACGGCACGCGCGCCGTCGAGGAGTTCAACCTCATCATCCCGTCCCGCAAGACCACGGTGCTGGTCGGGTCATCGGGATGCGGCAAGACGACGCTGCTGCGCATGATCAACCGCATGGTCGAGCCGACCCGCGGCGAGATCGAGATCGACGCAGAGAGCATCCTGACGAGGGATGCCGTGAAGCTGCGTCGCAGCATCGGCTATGTGATGCAGAACTCGGGGCTCATGCCGCACTTCACCGTGGTTGACAACGTCGCCACGGTGCCGGTGCTCAGCGGCGTGACCAAGCGCAAGGCCCGCGAGCAGGCGCTCGCCCTTCTCGACACGGTCGGGCTCGATCGCTCCCTCGCCAAGCGTTACCCGAGCCAGCTCTCGGGCGGTCAGCAGCAGCGCGTGGGCGTTGCTCGCGGCCTCGCGGCCGACCCCAACATCCTGCTCATGGACGAGCCGTTCGGGGCGGTCGACCCGATCGTGCGCGCCGACCTGCAGCAGGAGCTCATCCGCCTGCAGCGCGAACTCGGCAAGACCGTCGTGTTCGTGACCCACGACGTCGACGAGGCGTTTCTGCTCGGCGATCAGGTCGTGATCCTGCAGAAGGGTGCGCAGATCGCCCAGGTCGGATCCCCGAGCGAGATCATCGAGAACCCGGCCGACGACTTCGTCGCGAGCTTCATCGGCGTCGATCGGGGCACCCGGGCCCTGACGATCAAGAAGACGGACCGCGGCACGGTGGTGGTCGACAGCGAGGGGCGCACGCAGGGCGCGATCGTGGGGGAGACATCGCCGGAGTCAGCACGGTGAACTGGGTCGCAGGCAACCTCGACCTGATCTGGGAGCTGACGGTGGTGCACCTGCGGCAGTCGGTGATCGCCGTCATCCTCGGCTTCGCGCTCTCGCTGCCGCTGGGCTGGCTGGCCTGGCGTTATCGGGGCGCGCGCGGCGGCATCCTGACCGTGACAGGCCTGCTGTACACGATCCCGTCGCTCGCGCTGCTCATGATCATCCCGGTGATCCTCGGGACTGCGCCGTTCAACGAGATCAATCTGATCGTGGCCCTGACGATCTACGCGATCGCGCTGATGACGCGCTCCGTCACCGATGGGCTCGGTTCGGTCGACCCGGCTGTGCGGCTCTCTGCGACCGCGATGGGGTACGGCGCCGGACGACGGTTCTGGGCGGTGGAGTTCCCGCTGGCGGGTCCCGTCATCCTGGCCGGCCTGCGGGTCACGGCCGTGAGCACGATCGCGCTTGCCACGGTGGGGGCGCTGATCGGAGTCACCAACCTTGGCTACCTGTTCACGAACGGCTCACAGCGGCGCATCATCCCCGAGGTGCTCGCGGGCATCATCGCCGTGGTGATGATCGCGCTCGTGGTCGACGGGCTGCTGATCGCGGCGGGCCGGGCCCTGATGCCGTGGTCGCGCGCTCAGCGGCGCCGTGCACGTCGGGGCACGCTGCCGCTGGAGGTGAGCGTCGCATGAACCTCATCGGCGAAGCGATCGCCTGGATCTTCTCGGGCAACCCGGGCGCCGGCCTTGCGCCCATCCCGGTCGCGCTCGCGCAGCACCTGTGGTTCACGTTCGTCTCGGTGCTCGTCGCGGCGCTGATCGCCGTGCCGCTGGGCTGGCTCATCGGGCACACCGGCAAGGGACGCGACGTCGCCGTCGCGATCTCGGGCGCCGCTCGGGCGATCCCGTCTTTCGGGCTCCTGATCTTCCTCTTCCTGCTGCTCGGCGTTCTGCGGACCACCGAGGCGGCCATCATCACGTTCGTGCTCCTCGCGATCCCGTCGATCCTCGCGGGCGCCTATACGGGCTTCGAGGCGATCGACCGCAAGGTCATCGACGCCGCCCGGGCGATGGGCATGACCGAGTGGCAGATCCTGTGGCGCGTCGAGGTGCCGCTCGGCCTGTCTCTGCTGATCGCCGGACTGCGCTCGGCCACGCTGCAGGTCGTCGCAACCGTCACGATCGCCGCGTTCATCAACCTCGGCGGCCTCGGGCAGTACATCCTGGCGGGCATCCCGCTGCGCCGCTTCGACATCGTCCTGGGCGGCGCGCTGCTCGTGGCGGCACTAGCCCTCGTGCTGGACGGCATCTTCGCCCTGCTGCAGCGCGCGGCTGTTCCCGCAGGTATCCGCGCGGCGCATTCCCACCACTCCGTACCCCAGAGATCGGCAACCGCTCGCACAGCGGCTGTCGGCGCCTCCTGAATCCGAAAACACCACAACCAGAGGAAGATTCATGTTCACAGCACACAAGACCCGATTCGCGTTCGCCGCGGCCATTCTCACCGGCGTCACGCTCGTGGCCGCCGGCTGCGCCTCGAGTGACCCGCTCGCCCCCGAGACCGACGCCCCGGCCGCCGGCGGCGAGACGATCGTCATCGGCTCGCAGGCGTATTACTCGAACGAGATCATCGCCGAGATCTATGCACAGGCCCTCGAGAACGGCGGCTTCGAAGTGTCTCGCGATGCCTTCAACTCGGGCCAGCGCGATGCGTACATCCCCGCGCTCGAGGCGGGGGACATCACCCTGTTCCCGGAGTACTCCGGGAACCTGCTGCAGTTCTTCGACCCCGAGACGACCGCGCGCACCTCGGACGAGGTCTTCGCGGCTCTGCCGGACGCGTTGCCGGAGGGCCTGAGCGTGCTCGATCAGGCCAGCGCGACCGATCAGGATTCGTACACCGTGACCAAGGCGTTCGCCGACGAGAACTCGCTCGTCACGATCGGCGACCTCGCGGACGTCAGCACACCGCTCACCCTGGGCGGAGCGCCCGAGCTCGCCGAGCGCCCGTACGGCCCGACCGGCCTGCTCGACACCTACGGCGTGACCGTCGCGTTCTCGCCGACGGCAGACACCACGCTCGATGCTCTGCTGGCCGGCACCATCCAGGTCGCGAACATCTACACGGCCGACCCGAGCATCCAGACGAAGGACCTCGTCGTGCTCGAGGACCCGGAGGGCCTGTTCCTGGCCTCGAACGTCGTGCCGGTCGTCAGCGGCGAGCTGCCCGACGGCGCGGCCGAGATCATCAACGCGATCAGCGCGGCTCTGACGCCGGAGGGCCTGGTCGCGCTCAATGTGCAGAGCACGGTCGATCAGGAGTCCACGCCCGACATCGCGAAGGCGTGGCTGACCGAGAACGGTCTGATCTGACCCGCACCATCTCATCGCGAGGCTGCAACGGATCGTTCGTTGCAGTCTCGCGGTATGTGAACGCGTCGAACGTGACCGTCGTCGCAAGTGCGAAGCCCCTCGGTCCCCAGAAGATGCTCGGCCGCAAGCGCGGGACCTTCGACCCTAGCGGAACCTACGAGGGGGCAGGACTGTGGTCATGTGCACTCTCTGCACCCCGGGGAAAGGATCGATCATGACACGAAGCATCGTACGATCCGACGCGTTCGCCGACCTGGATGCGCTTCGCCGGGATCTGGGGCTGCTGAAGGTCACCGTTCCGCTTACGCGGTCCGCGACGCCACCGAAGATCGCGATCGGCACCGAGGGCTGAGCGGCCACCGGCTCTCACGGCGACCACCGGGTGAAGGACGCGCACGAGCATGTTCGAGGACCGGGAAGACGCGGGTCGCCGCCTTGGCCGCCATCTCGTGCAACTGGGCGTCACGGCTTCCGTCGTGCTGGGGCTTCCCCGCGGTGGCGTACCGGTGGCCGCCGAGGTCGCTACCGCGCTCGGCCTGCCCTTGGACGTCGTCGTGGTGCGCAAGCTGGGTCTGCCCTTCCAGCCGGAGGTGGCGATGGGATCGATCGGCGAAGGCGGCATCCGCATCATCGATGCCGACCTCGTGCGCAGAGCCGGTGTGACGCTCACCCAAGTGAGCGCCGTCGAGCGACGTGAGCGTGAGGTGCTCGAGCGGCGCGCGGCGACACTCCGGGGTGACCGGCCGCGACGCGACCTCACCGGGAAGACTGTGCTGATCGTCGATGACGGCATCGCAACCGGTGCGACCGCTTCGGCCGCGTGCCTGGTCGCGCGCAGCCTCGGCGCGGAGCGCGTCATCGTCGCGGCTCCCGTCGGCGGCCGCGATGCCGCGAACGTGGTCGAGGGAGCCGATCGAGTGATCTGCCTCGAGCAGCCGCTGGGATTCCAGGCGGTGGGCGACTCATACTGGAGCTTCGCGCAGACGACGGATGCCGACGTCATGCGGCTGCTCGAGAAAGCGGCGGCACGATCATGATCGGCCGCGATCGACGATCTGCCCAGCGAGTTCTGAGCGTGGCGGTGCGTGAAGGGTCAGTGGGCGGTGCGTGAAGGGTCAGTGCCCGAGTGACTCGCCGACCTCGAGCCAGCGCTCCTCGAGTGCCGCGAGGTCGACCTCGAGCGTGTGCAGCTCGGCGTTCAGCCTGCCGATGCCGACGTAGTCCGACTGGTCGTGGGCGGCCAGGTCGTCGTGCGCGGCCGTGATGCGCTTCGCGATCTTGGCGAGCTGCCGCTCGATCGCGCTGAACTCCTTCTCGACGCTGCGGCGATCCGCACCGGTGAGCCCTTCGACGGCGGATGCCGCCACCCCTGACCCCGCGCCGGCCGCGTCCCGTGCAGCGGCGCGTCGGCGCAGGTACTCGTCCACACCGCCCGGCAGGTGCCGCAGCCCGCCGCTCTCGATCGCGTACTGCTGGTCGGTCACGCGCTCGATGAGGTACCGGTCGTGCGAGACGACCAACAGGGTGCCCGGCCACGAGTCGAGCAGGTCTTCGAGCGCGGCGAGCATGTCGGTGTCGAGGTCGTTGGAGGGCTCGTCGAGGATCAGCACGTTCGGCTCGCCGAGGAGCACCAGCAGCAACTGCAGCCGGCGCTTCTGCCCGCCGGACAGATCGCGCACCGGCGTCGACAGCTCCGACGAGCGGAACCCGAGCCGCTCGAGCAGCTGGGTCGGGCTGAGCTCCTTGCCGCCGGAGACGTACGAGGTCTTCTGCAGTGCGAGGACGTCGCGCACGCGCTCGTCGGCGTACTGGTCCAGCTCGGTGAGGCGCTGGCTGAGCACCGCGACCTGCACGGTCTTGCCGCGCTTGACGCGGCCCGACGTCGGCTGCACTGCGCCCGACACCAGGCCGAGCAGCGTCGACTTGCCGACGCCGTTGGGTCCCAGGATGCCGGTGCGCTCGCCCGGTGCGATGCGCCACTCGACGTCTTTCAGCACCGGTCCGCCGCCGTAGTCGACCCCGGCGTCGAGCAGGTCGACGACGTCCTTGCCCAGCCGCGCGGTGGCGAGCTTGGCGAGTTCGACGTTGTCGCGCGGCGGCGGCTCGTCCTCGATGAGCTGAGTGGCGGCCTCGATCCGGAACTTCGGCTTGGCGGTGCGCGCGGGCGCTCCGCGGCGCAGCCACGCGAGCTCCTTGCGCAGGATGTTGCGGCGCTTGGTCTCGGCGAGATTCGACTGGCGCTGCCGCTCGACCCGCTGCAGGACGTAGGCCGCATACCCGCCTTCGAAGGGGTCGACCGCGCCGTCGTGGACCTCCCACATGCGCGTGCAGACCGCATCGAGGAACCACCGGTCGTGCGTCACGAGCAGCAGTCCGCCGGAGTTTCGCGCCCACCGCTGTGCCAGGTGGCCTGCGAGCCAGGCGATGCCCTCCACGTCGAGGTGGTTCGTGGGCTCGTCGAGGGCGACCACCTCCCACTCGCCGACCAGCAGCCGGGCGAGCCCGACGCGGCGGCGCTGGCCGCCCGAAAGCGACGAGACGACGGTGTCCAGGGGCACATCGCGCAGCAGACCGTCGAGCACATCGCGCACCCGTGCATCCCCGAGCCACTCGTGCTCGGGCCGCTCGCCGACGATCGCGTGGCGGACGGTCTCGTCATCGGGCAGGTCGTCGTCCTGGGCGAGCATCCCGACCCGCACTCCGCCGCGCAGGGTGACGCGGCCACCGTCGGGCTGCAGACGTCCGGTGAGCACTTTCATGAGCGTGGACTTGCCATCGCCGTTGCGTCCCACGATGCCGATCCGGTCGCCGCCGTCGACGCCGACCGTGACGTCTTCGAGCACGACTTTCGCGGGGAATTCGACGCGCAGATGCTCTCCGCCGAGGAGGTGGGCCATCCGTCCAGCCTAGGCCCGGGGGATCGGGCGGCCTGTCCGCGGGGGCGGAGGAGGCGGCACCTGCTTCGCCGCGATCACCGTCGCCAGCACCACGGTGTCGAGTCCGCGCTTCGTCTCGATCACCACGTGCTCGTCATCCCGCGATCGGAGATACCCCAGCGCGTCGGTCGCCTGACCTGTCTCCAGCAGGTACCGGGCCACCACCCGCGCGCCGATCGGCGCTGCACGCAGGAACTCCGCCGGCGCGCTATTCACTGGGGCTCCGCCCCAGACCCCCGGCTCGCTTGCGCGTCACCAGCTGCCGACCGAATAGTCCTTCAGGAACACACCGAACACGTCCTCGCCGGCCTCGCCCCGCACGATCGGGTCGTACACGCGCGCCGCGCCGTCGACCAGGTCCAACGGAGCGTGAAAGCCCTCCTCGGCCAGCCGCACCTTGGTGGGGTGTGGGCGCTCGTCGGTGATCCAGCCGGTGTCGACGCTCGTCATCAGGATGCCGTCGGTCTCGAACATCTCCCGCGCGCTCGTGCGGGTCAGCATGTTCACGGCGGCCTTGGCCATGTTCGTGTGCGGGTGGCCGGGACCCTTGTAGCCTCGGCCGAACACGCCCTCCATGGCGCTGACGTTGACGACGTACTTCCGTCGGGCGGGGCTCGCGGCCATCGACGGGCGCAGCAGCGAGACGAGCAGGAACGGTGCGGTGGTGTTCGCCAGCTGCACCTCGAGCATCTCGAGCGGATCGACCTGCTGCACGTGCTGGGTCCACGAGTTCGAGTCGTGCAGGTCGGGCACGAGGCCTCCGGCGTCGATCGCCGTGCCGGCCGAGAGCCGGTCCAGCGAGCTGGACCCGGCCGCCATCGCCTGCTCGGTGAGCTCGTCCGCGCGCGCGGCGGCTGCGGCCAGGATGGGGTGCGCGCTCACCGACTGAGCCAGGGCGAGCGGGTGCGGGTCGTTGGTGTGGCCGAAGGTCTTCAGCTCGGGGAGCGGGCCGTCGGGCAGCGGCGCGAGCTCGGCATCGACCAGGGGCTGGTACGCCCCGGGAGATCGGCGGACGGTCTGCGTCGCGTTGTTGATCAGGATCTCCAGCGGCCCCTGGGCGGCGACCGAGTCGGCCAGCGCGATGACTTGCGCGGGATCGCGCAGGTCGATGCCCACAACGCGCAGCCGGTCGATCCACTCGTGCGAGTCGGGCAGGCTCGTGAAGCGGCGTACCGCATCGCGCGGGAAGCGCGTCGTGATCGTGGTGTGCGCGCCGTCGCGCAGCAGGCGCAGCGCGATGTACATGCCGATCTTGGCGCGGCCGCCGGTCAGCAGTGCGCGCTTGCCGGTGAGGTCGGTGCGCGCCTCGCGCTTCGCGTGGCTCAGCGCCGCGCATCTCGGGCAGAGCTGGTGGTAGAACGCGTCCACGTGCGTGTACGGCTGCTTGCAGATGTAGCACGGCCGTGCCTTCAGGAGCGTGCCGGCCGTCGGTGCGGCCGCTCGCGTCTGGAGCGGGATGCCGCGCGTCTCGTCGTCGATGCGGTCGGGCGCCCCGGTCGCGGTTGCGGCGATCACCGAGCGGTCGGCATCCGCGATCTGCGCGCGCCTGTGCAGGCGGCGCTCCTTCTTGGCCGACTTGAACATGCTCGCCGTCGCGCGCCGGACGGTTCTGTAGTCCGGGTGCTCGGGGTCGACCTCATGCAGCTGGGCGAGCACTCTCAGGGTGATCTCGAGCTCGGTCGGGTCGATCCCGCTCGGATCCATCTCAGGAAGGTCGGCGGCGGATTCGGCGGAGGGCACACGGAATTCTACGCCGGAAGACCCGGGCAGCGCGTCGGCGGGAGTTCAGGCGTCGAAGCCGAGGCTGAGCTTGCGCAGCAGGCCGGCCAGCCGCTCGCGATCGGCGCGCGAGAGGGTGTCCAGCAGCTGGGCCTCGGCATCCACGAGGCGGGTGATCGCGGCGTCAACCCGCGTGCGGCCATCGCCGGTGAGGGTGACCAGAATGCTGCGCCCGTCGGCAGGGTCGGCCTCGCGGCGCGCGAGCCGGCGCCCGACGAGCCGGTCGATGCGGTTGGTCATCGTTCCGCTCGAGACGAGCGTCTGCTGCAGCAGGGCTTTCGGGCTCAATTGAAACGGCTCGCCGGCACGACGCAGCGCCGACAGCACGTCCCACTCCCACGGCTCGAGGTCGCTGCGGCGGAAGGCGTCGCGACGCGCGCGGTCGAGATGACGTGAGAGCCGGTCGACGCGGGAGAGCACCTCGAGGGGTGAGAAGTCGAGATCGGGTCGCTGCGCGATCCACGCTTCGACGATCCGATCGACCTCGTCCGACTCGTGCGCCATGAGCCCATTATCGCGTTCGCCTCCTCGCCTCCGGTTTCGCGGGCGTCACGGTGGACAGCGTCGCCCGAGCGGCCGTCTGGCAGACTTGACAGGCGGCCGTTCCCAGCGCGGCGGGGTCGCGGTCCGCCGTGGTGTAATGGCAGCACGACAGCCTTTGGAGCTGTGAGGTCTAGGTTCGAATCCTGGCGGCGGAGCATGTCTGAGAACACCACCGAACCGCAGCTCGCCGTCATCATCCTGGCGGCCGGTCAGGGAACACGGATGAAGTCCACGCTCCCCAAGGTGCTGCATTCGATCGGCGGGCGGCCTCTGCTCGGACACGTCCTCGCCACTGCACGCGGCCTGCAGCCCGAGAGCGTGCTCGTGGTCGTGCGGCACGAGCGCGACCTCGTCGTCGCAACGGTGCTGGACGATGCCCCCGATGTGGTCGTTGTCGACCAGGACGAGGTGCCCGGCACCGGTCGCGCCGTCGAGATGGCGATCGCGCAGCTGCCCGACTTCACCGGCGATGTGCTGGTGCTCAGCGGCGATGTGCCCCTGCTCGAAGACGAGACCCTGACCCGCCTGATCCACACGCACCGCGAGAGCGGTGCCGCCGCGACCGTGCTGAGCGCGGTCGTCGGCGACGCGACCGGCTACGGCCGGGTCATCCGCGATCCGGCGGGCGGCGTGGAGCGGATCGTCGAGCAGAAGGATGCCACCGGCGACGAGGCATCCGTCACCGAGATCAACGCGGGAGTCTACGTCTTCCAGTCCGCGCCCCTGCGGGCCCACATCTCCCTGGTCGGCACGGCCAACGCGCAGGGCGAGCGCTACCTCACCGACGTCGTCGCCCTGATGCGCGACTCGCAGCTCACGGTCGGCATCTCGCAGGCACCGGATGCGGCGGCCGTGCTGGGTGTGAATGACCGGGTTCAGCTCTCGGAGGCGGCGCGCACGCTCAATGCGCGCACCGTGCGCCGCTGGCAGCTCGAGGGGGCGTCGATCCTCGACCCGGCGTCCACCTGGATCGATGTGACCGCGAGCCTCGCAGTCGATGTCACGGTGCTTCCCAACACGCACATCCTGCGAGCCACGACGATCGCCGAAGGAGCCACGGTCGGCCCCGACACCAGCCTGGTCGACTGCGAGGTCGGCAGCAACGCCACCGTGCGCCGGGCGGACGCGACACTCGCGGTGATCGGCGCCGGTGCGACCGTCGGTCCCTTCGCCTACCTGCGTCCGGGAACGTATCTCGGCGACGGCGGAAAGATCGGCACGTTCGTCGAGACGAAGAACGCGACGATCGGCGAGCGCAGCAAGGTCCCGCACCTCTCGTACATCGGCGACACGACGATCGGCAGGGGAGTCAACCTCGGCGCCGGGGCCATCACGGCCAACTACGATGACATCGCCAAGCACCGCACCGAGATCGGCGACCACGTGCACACCGGGTCCCACAACGTCTTCGTGGCGCCGGTTAGGATCGGGGAAGGCGCGAAGACCGGGGCCGGAGCGGTGATCCGCAAGGATGTGCCCGCCGGTGCTCTGGCGCTCAGCGTGGCTCCTCAGCGCAACGTCGAGGGGTGGGTCGAGACGAACCGACCGGGCACCGCTGCGGCTGACGCTGCGGCGAGATCCCGGTCCGCACAGAAGGCGGACGATGGCGCGCAAGAGCAAGACGGTTGATCTCGACCGCGAGAACGACATCGCCCCCGGTCTCGTAGCCAAGACCAAGAAGCGGCTCGTCGTCGCTGGCGGCCGTTCGCACCCTGCGCTGTCGGCGGAGGTAGCCGAGGCCATCGGCACCGAGCTCGTGCCGACCGAGTACCGCACCTTCGCCTCCGGCGAGATCCTCACCCGGTTCGAGGTGTCGATCCGCGGCTGCGACTTCTTCCTCATCCAGAGCTTCGGGCCGCCGGTGAACGAATGGCTGATGGAGACGCTGATCATGCTCGATGCGGCCAAGCGGGCCTCCGCGAAGCGCATCACGGTCGTGGCGCCGTACTACCCGTACTCACGCCAGGACAAGAAGAGCCGCGGGCGCGAGCCGATCAGCGCCCGGCTGGTCGCCGACCTGCTCAAGACCGCAGGTGCCGACCGCATCATGAGCGTCGATCTGCACGCCGCGCAGATCCAGGGCTTCTTCGACGGACCCGTCGATCATCTGTTCGCCAAGCCGGTGCTGCTGGAGTACTTCGAGCGCACCCTGACCGGCGATGACCGCGCCAAGCTGACGGTCGTCTCGCCCGATACCGGCCGCGTGCGCGTGGCTGACACATGGTCCGACAGCCTCGGCGCTCCGCTCGCGATCATCCACAAGCGCCGTGATCCGAACGTCGCGAACGAGGTGACGGTCAACGAGATCGTCGGTGAGGTCGACGGCCGGGTGTGCCTGCTGGTCGACGACATGATCGACACCGGCGGCACGATCGTCAAGGCCGCCGAAGCGCTGAAGAAGAGCGGCGCGGAGCGCGTGATCGTGGCGGCCACCCACGCGATCTTCAGCGATCCCGCCGCTGAGCGCCTGCAGTCCGAGGCGATCGACGAGGTCGTGGTCACCGACACCGTGCCGATCCCTCCCGGGAAACGCTTCGCGTCGCTCACGGTCCTGCCGATCGCGCCCCTGCTCGCCCGGGCGATCCACGAGGTCTTCGAGGACGGGTCGGTCACGAGCATGTTCGACGGCGCCGCGTAGCCGGGCATACCGCCATGACCGCACCCGCGGACGAGGCATCCCTCTCCGTCGACCGTCCGTTCGCGGTGGGCGTTCCCGCGGTCGAGACCGCGCTGAAGACCGACATCGGCGGGATCTCCTCGACCGAGGCCGCTGTCCGCCTGGCAGCAGTGGGGCCGAATGTCCTCCCCGCGCCGCCCCGCAAGCCGGCGGTCCTGCGATTCCTGGCGCACTTCAACGACACCCTCATCTACATCCTCCTGGGCGCCGGCGCTGTCAAGGCGATCATGGGCGACTGGCTGGACTTCTGGGTCATCATGGCGGTCGCGGTGATCAATGCGCTCATCGGCTTCGTTCAGGAGGGGCGCGCAGAGACGGCGCTCGCCGGCATCCGCGGAATGCTGTCGGTGGATGCGAGCGTGCGTCGCGACGGCGGATGGACGACGGTTCCCGCAGCCGGCCTGGTGCCCGGCGACGTCATCCGGCTCGTGCCCGGCGACAAGGTCCCCGCCGATGTCCGCCTGTTCCAGGCGTTCCAGCTCCGCATCGACGAATCGGCGCTCACCGGCGAGTCGGTGCCGTCCTCGAAGGACTCCGACCCGGTTCCCGCCGACGCGGGAGTGGGCGACCGCGCCTCGATGGGCTTCTCGGGCACCATCGTCTCGGCAGGACAGGGGCGCGGTATCGTCACCGCCACAGGCGCCTCGACCGAGCTCGGCAGGATCCAGGCGCTCGTCGGCGACGCTGGAGCCCTGGCGACGCCGCTCACGAAGCAGCTCGACGACTTCGGCAGGAAGCTCACGCTGCTCATCCTCGGCATGGCCGTGCTCATGCTCGCGATCGGGCGCTTTGCGCACGGGATGCCGTTCGCCGACCTCATCTCGGCGACGATCGGATTCGCAGTGGCGGCGATCCCGGAGGGGCTGCCCGCACTGGTCACGATCACCCTCGCGATCGGCGTGCAGCAGATGGCCCGCCGCAACGCGATCACCCGCAAGCTGGCGGCGGTCGAAGCCCTCGGTTCGGTGACCACGGTGTGCTCCGACAAGACCGGCACGCTGACCAGGAACGAGATGACCGTGCGGCGCATCGTCACGCCGGTCGGCGCGTATGACGTGACGGGTCAGGGCTACCAGCCCGACGGTGAGATCATCGCCGAGGGCGGGCGTGCGGGCGGAGCCGATCTCGCCGCGATCCTGTCGGTGGCGACGCTCTGCAACGACGCGCACATCGTGCAGCAGGACGATGTGTGGACCTTGGTGGGTGAGCCCACGGAGGGTGCGCTCAAGGTCGCCGCGGTCAAGGGCGGTGTCCGCTCGGACGGCGCCCGTCGCGTCGGCATCGTGCCGTTCGACTCGGCGAACAAGCTCATGGCGACGCTCAACGAAGCAGCCGACGGCTCGCGTGCGATCCTCGTGAAGGGGGCGCCCGACCGGCTGCTGGAGCGATCGACCGCCCAGCGCGGTGCGGCCGGCCGCGAAGCGCTCGATATCGTGCGCTGGGAGGCGGTGATCTCCGACCTGAGCGGAGAGGGCCTGCGCGTGCTCGCGGCCGCACGCCTGCCGGTGGCCTCATCCCGTGACGAGATCGAACTGGATGACCTCACGGGCCTGGAGTTCCTCGGGGTGTGGGGCATTCTCGATCCACCCCGACCCGAGGCGATCGAGGCGATCGCGGATTGCCGCACCGCCGGCATCCGCGTGAAGATGATCACGGGTGACCACGCCGGCACGGCGCTCGCGATCAGTCGCGAGATGGGACTCGTGCACGACGCCGACGCGCGCGTGCTCACCGGCGCGGAGCTCGAGGAGATGACCCAGGAGCAGCTCAAGGCCGTCGTGCGTGACGTCGATGTGTACGCGCGGACGAGCCCCGAGCACAAGATCCGCATCGTGCGCGCGCTGCAGTCGCACGGCGAAGTGGTCGCGATGACCGGTGACGGCGTGAACGACGCGCCCGCGCTCACTCGCGCGGACGTCGGGATCGCGATGGGCATCAAGGGCACCGAGGCGACGAAGGAAGCCGCCGAGATCGTCCTCGCCGACGACAACTTCGCGACGATCCGCGGCGCGATCCGCGAGGGACGCCGCATCTACGACAACATCCGCAAGTCGGTCGTGTTCCTGCTGCCCACCAACGGTGCCCAGGCGCTCGTGATCCTCGTGGCCGTGGTGTTCGGCCTCGCCCTGCCGCTGACACCCGTGCAGGTGCTGTGGGTGAACATGGTCACGGCCCTCACGCTCTCGCTCGCACTCGCGTACGAGCCCGCCGAGAGGGGCATCATGAGCCGGCCGCCGCGGGCGGTCGGCGGATCGATCGTCTCGGCCCGCGAGCTCGGCTTCGTGCTTCTCGTGTCGCTGCTGATCGGCGGGGCGACGCTCGGGGTCTTCTACGGCGCCGGAGCCACGGGAGTGGACGTCGCCTACGCTCGCACCGAGGCGGTGGCGATGCTCGCGCTCGGTCAGCTCGCCTACCTGTTCAACTGCCGCTTCCTGAGCCGCTCGAGCCTCACTGTCGATGTGCTGCGGGGCAACCCGGCCGTGTGGTGGTCGGTCGGGGCGCTGCTGGCGCTGCAGCTCATCTACACCTACGTGCCGCTGATGAACGACCTGTTCGGCTCGCGCCCCCTCGCGATCTGGTCGTGGGGCCCGCCGATCGTGCTGTCGATCGTCATCTTCCTCACGGTCGAAGCACTCAAGGCCGTGCGCCGCCGCGGCGAGGCATTCGCGGGGTCTTCATAGCCCGGACGGGCTCGGCGCGCCGAAGGTCCTCGTATTAGCGTGGGAGCATCTGAGGCACTGCAGAGGGAGGACCCATGATCCGAACCGTCGCCGTACCCCGTACCGTGCGCATCGGCGTCGCCGCGCTCGGTGTCGCGGGTGCGTTCGCCCTGGCAGGATGCACCGCAGCCGACGCCGGGCGAGGAGGCATCGACACCGATTCCGACACCGGCCCGTCCGCGGCCTCCGACGCGGGCGCGACCGGTTCCTCCGGCGACGGCTCGTACACCGATGGCACCTACACTGCGGAAGGGTCGTACGCGACGCCCGAATCGGTGGAGACGATCATCGTGACCGTCACGCTGGAGGGCGATGAGATCACCGACGTCGAGGTCACCGGTGATCCGCAGAAGAGCGAGTCGGCGCAGTACCAGGGTCAGTTCATCGGCGGCGTCGCCGACGAGGTCGTCGGGCAGGACATCGACGAGATCGCGGTGAGCCGCGTCGCCGGGTCCTCCCTCACGAGCGGCGGTTTCAACCAGGCGATCGAGGCGATCAAGTCCGAGGCCGCCGCGTAGCGCGGATCCTGTGCGCGCCTCACCCGAAGCCGACCCG
>WOYI011318084.1_pt1 | contig 24027 bp, 22 predicted proteins | sample 6423411 | NCBI WGS metagenome assembly WOYI01 (sample SAMN13441803, study PRJNA592873) | oil field metagenome | biome: oil field; feature: oil-well bore; material: oil-contaminated soil; isolation source: oil-contaminated soil from oil-well borehole | place: Germany: Wietze | collected 2016-10-18 ... | reverse complement strand
TATCAGGCGGTTGCGGGATGAGTTCGGTGATGGCGACGGGCAAATCCAGATCGCATACCACGGTGACGAGTTTTTTGCCCAGTGGCAAAAAATCCAGGTGCTGGCGCAGGTTCTCGCCGACCGTACCGCCGATGTCACTGGCATGCGCGGTTACGCCGTCGAGCGAACCATACTGCGTGAGCCATTTCACCGCGGTCTTCGGGCCGACCTTGTTGACGCCGGGCACGCCATCCACGGTGTCACCGACCAGCGCCAGGTAATCGACAATGCGCTCTGGCGGCACGCCGAACTTCGCCAGCACGCCGGCTTCATCCAGCGTCTCGTTACTCATCGTGTTGATCAGCGTGACGTGGTGGTTCACCAGTTGTGCCAGGTCTTTGTCGCCCGTGGAAATCACACAGTCAATGGTTGCCTGGGTGGCGGCGTGCGCCAGGGTGCCGATCACATCGTCGGCCTCGACGCCATCGATCATCACCAGCGGCCAGCCTTCGGCGCGGATGCATTCATGCAACAGCGGAATCTGCGCCGCCAGGTCTTCGGGCATGGCCGGGCGATGCGCCTTGTATTGCGGATACCAGTCCTCGCGAAAGGTTTTGCCCTTGGCATCGAACACCACGGCGCGATAATCTGCCTTATAGTTGGCTTCCAGTACGCGCAACATCGAGAGCACGCCGCGTATGGCGCCGGTCGGCTCGTTTGCGCTGTTGCGCAAATCGGGCAGGGCGTGAAAGGCGCGGTAGAGGTAAGACGAGCCGTCGACGAGTAGTAAAGTAGGCATGGAGAGATAGAGTGAGTGCAAAAAACAAGTTGCCGAAAGGCTTCGAAGTACCCCCCGCAGCAGAGACCACAAACGATTCGCGCGAGGCGTGGCGGGTGTTTGGCATTATGGCAGAGTTTGTCGAGGCGACCCAGCGTTTGGCGACAGTACGGCCCGCCGTGTCGATCTTCGGCAGTGCGCGTCTCACGCCGGATTCCGAGATCTATCAGCTGACCGAAAAAGTCGCGCGCATGCTCTCGGATGCCGGTTTTTCTGTCATCTCGGGTGGCGGTCCCGGTGTGATGGAGGCTGCCAACAAAGGGGCCTTTGCGGGGAAAAGTCTTTCCGTCGGCCTTAACATCCAGTTACCGCATGAGCAAAAGCAGAATCCCTATCAAGATATTTCGCAGAGTTTTCACCATTTTTTCGCCCGTAAATACATGTTCGTCAAAGCGGCTGCGGCCTATGTGGTGATGCCCGGTGGTTTTGGCACGCTGGATGAATTGCTCGAAGCACTCACGCTGATCCAGACCGGAAAGAGCCCGCGCATCCCCATCATTCTTGTGGGCAGTGAATTCTGGGCGGGCCTGCTTGACTGGCTACATACCCGTCTGGTGGCTGATGGCATGATTCACGCCGATGATATGAAGCTGATTCAAGTGATTGATGATCCGCAAAGTATTCTGGATGCGATTTTTGATCATTATGAGGCGCGTGGATTTGCCTATCTGCCCGAAGAGCACGAGCTCTTGCTCAACCTTTGATACACTGCAACTTGATTCACTGCAATGCACTGCCCCCTTTAAGGAAACCGCCATGCGCCGTTATTTATTTGTCCTCTGCTCACTGTTTGCGCTGACTGTTGCAGCGCAAGGCACGCCACCAAAGCTGGAGCCGCTGCCCGAGCCACCGCCACCACCGGCCGGTGTCGTGGATGAATCGCTTGAACCTCAGGTGACCATTAGCCAACGTGGCGAAGACAAGGTTGAGGAATACCGCGTCCACGGCAAGCTGTACATGGTGAAGGTGACCCCACCGCACGGCGTGCCGTATTACCTGATCGATAATCGTGGCGATGGCAGCTGGGTACGCGACGATGCGATGGGTGGCACAAGATTGAGCGTGCCCATGTGGGTGATCGGCACGTTCTGATCTTCTGGTTTTGAAGCTGCATACTTTGCAAAAAATTCCCGCCGGCGACCCGAAGGTAGTGCAGAGCAGCGGGCGAAAAAATCGGCGCTGGTGATACGGCGATGAGTACACTCCTAGCACGCGATATCACTACACTGGGCCAGATATTCACGCCACCCTCGGTGGTAGAGCGCATGCTGTCCCTGCGCAAGAACACAGGCCGCGTGCTCGAACCCTCCTGTGGTGACGGGGCATTTTCTGCACGTCTTCCTGGTTGTGTGGCGATTGAACTGGATGCAGCACACTGTCCGCCAGACGCGCTCAATAGTGATTTTTTCAGCTATCCGGAGCACGAGCAGTTCGCTACGATCATTGGCAATCCGCCGTATGTCAAAGCGCGTGATATTGCGCCGACAACGCGCAAGTATTTACATTCGCGGTTGCTGGATGGGCATGCGAATCTGTATCTGCATTTCATCGAGAAATCCGTGCGTCATCTCGCCGTAGGCGGTGAGATGATCTTCATTACGCCACGTGATTTTTTGAAAGCCACGAGTGCCGCACGGCTGAATACCTGGCTGTTTGAGCAGGGCACGATCACTTATTTTGAAGACTTGGGCGATGCGCGAATTTTTGCCGGTGCAACGCCCAATTGTGCGATTTGGCGGTTCGAGAAAGGCGATCTGAGTCATCGGTTGCATGATGGGCGGCGTATGGTGCTGGCGAACGGACAATTGATGTTTACTCACGCAATTTATTCCGTGCCGCTCAAGCGCGTGTTTTTTGTCAAAGTGGGCGCTGTTTCGGGCGCGGATGAAATTTTTACGCATGCTGAACTCGGTAATGCGGATTTTGTCTGCTCGAAAACAGCACAAACCGGCGAAACGCGGCGCATGATTTATCTGGAGGATGGGGTGAGCGCAGGCCACAGAACAGCACCCATGGATTATCTGGAACCCTTCAAACAGCGTTTGTTGCAACGAAGGGTGACGACCTTCACCGAATCTAACTGGTGGCAATGGGGGCGTCGGCATCATGTTTCTGCTGCGCCGCGTATCTATGTGAACGGCCGTACGCGCAACGCGCGGCCATTTTTTCTGCATCCCTGCACTAATTACGATGGCGCCGTGCTGGCTTTATTTCCCCATCGGGCTGATTTGACCGTACAGCAATGCCAACAGCTGGCCGATTGGTTGAATGCAGTCGATTGGCGCGAGTTGGGTTTTGTCTGCGACGGGCGCTTTATTTTTTCACAACGCAGTCTGGAGCATGTCTTGTTACCCGAAGACTTTGTCGAGTTTGTCAGTCAGTGAGTCGTGTAACATCGCACAGCATAAAATATCAAAAGATCTGCGGACAAAGACATTGATGGTTCGCAGTGATCAAAGGAAGAAATAATCATGGTTCCACACCTCACGACCGCCCTGACGGGGCCGCTGCTTGATCTTGAGCGATGCTTTCTGGATAACGAAACAACAGTTGAACGTTGGCTGCGCACGCAATGGCTGGATCACACGCCGCCGTTTTATGCGTCAGTTGATTTGCGCAATGCCGGCTACAAGCTGGCGCCGGTGGATACCAACCTGTTTCCCGGTGGTTTCAATAACCTCAATATGGATTTTCTGCCTTTATGCGTGCAAGCCGCTATGGCAGCGGTTGAGAAAATTTGTCCTGAGGCCAGAAACCTCTTGTTGATTCCCGAGAATCACACGCGCAATCAGTTTTATTTGATGAATGTGGCACGGTTGGCAAACATTCTGCAACATGCCGGGCTGAATGTGCGCATCGGCTCGCTGCTGCCGGAAATAACCGCGCCAATACCACTTGATTTGCCTGATGGCCAGCGCCTCGTACTCGAGCCCTTGAAGCGCCTTGGCAGCGATGGTCGGCGTTTGGGTCTGGAAGGGTTTGACCCGTGCGCGGTGCTGCTGAACAATGATCTCTCCGCCGGCGTGCCGGAAATTTTGCTGAACCTGGATGAACAGTTTGTTATTCCCCCGCTGTGGGCGGGCTGGCATGTGCGGCGAAAATCGGCGCACTTTGCGGCTTATCGTGATGTCGCGCAATCGTTCGCGCGTGAATTAAATATCGATTCCTGGTTGATTGATCCGGACTTTGAAGTGTGCAGTGAAATCAATTTTCATGAGCGTGTAGGCGAAGAGTGTCTGGCGGGCAGTGTCGATAAGCTGCTTAACCGCATGCGCCTCAAATACAAGGAATATGGCATAACCGACGAGCCCTTTGTCATCGTCAAGGCCGATGCGGGCACTTATGGCATGGGCATCATGACAGTGAAGGATGCCAGCGAAGTGAAGCAACTCAACCGCAAGCAGCGCAATAAAATGGCGGTGGTCAAAGAAGGTCTGCAAGTCACGGATGTGATTATTCAGGAAGGCGTACCAACGGTTGAGCGTGTGGATGAAGGCACGGCCGAGCCCGTGGTGTACATGATTGATCGCTATGTGGTTGGCGGGTTTTATCGTGTGAATGCATCGCGTGGCACGGATGAAAATCTCAATGCGCCGGGTATGCATTTCAAGCCGTTGGGGTTTGCCACGGCATGTTCATTACCCGATGCCCGCATGGACTCGGATGCCCCTGCGAATCGGTTTTATGCGTATGGTGTGGTGGCACGACTGGCCTTGCTGGCCGCATCGCTCGAACTTGAACGCGCTGCACCGGCGGAGGTGGCATGATGACCTTTCCCCCACCCCCCTTCCCAAGGAAGGGGGTGACTAAGGTTCGCAAGCCTTGCTTGCTCCAGTTTGTTGACTTGCTGCCCTCGTGGGGCGGCCCGGCGGGGGCAGCATGAAGATCGCTTTTATTGTTGATCCGTTATCTACGCTCAAGGCTTACAAGGATTCCAGCATTGCCATGATGCGCGCAGCGGCAAAGCGCGGCCATGAGGTGTGGACCATACAGCGCGAAGCCTTGCATTGGCGCGATGGCCGAACCATGGCGCATGCGGTGAAAATCCGACTCACAGAAGATGATGCAGCATGGTTTTCAGTGACCGAAAAAACCTGTCTGCCCTTGACGGAATTTTCTGTCGTATTGATGCGTCAGGATCCGCCATTCGATTTTGAATACATCACGGCGACCTGGCTGCTCGAACGTGCTGAGGCCGAGGGTGCACGCATCTTCAATCGTCCCCGGGCGATACGCGATCACTCGGAAAAGGTGGCGATTGCAGAGTTTGCGCAACTTGCGCCAACGACGCTCATCTCGCGTCATCCCAAGGATGTGCATGACTTTATCAATGAGCTGGGCGAGGCGATTCTCAAGCCGCTGGATGGCATGGGTGGCAGCAGTATTTTCCATGTGCGGCGGCAAGACCCGAATCGGAATGTGATTGTCGAGATGCTCACCCACTTTGGCGCACGCAGCATCATGGCGCAACAATATCTGCCGGCCATCAGCGAAGGGGACAAGCGCATTTTGCTGATTGCTGGCGAGCCGGTGCCGTATTGTCTGGCGCGCATTCCTATGCAGGGCGAAACTCGTGGCAATCTGGCAGCGGGTGGCACTGGTGTGGCACGCGCACTGACCGCCCGGGATGAGGAAATCGCCGTGTCGCTAGCGCCGACTTTATGGGCGCGCGGCTTGCTGATTGTCGGCTTGGACGTGATTGGCGACAAGCTCACTGAAATCAATGTCACCAGCCCTACTTGTTTTGTCGAGATCGCGCAGCAGACGGGATTCGATGTCGCGGGTATGCTGGTGGACGCACTGGAGCGGGAGTGCGCAAGCGCCTGATATGGCTGTTTGCGCTTTGCGTTGCGGTGGCGCTTTTCACCGGCTGCGCACCATCCGCGCCTTGGCGGCAGGAATCTTTTGTTTTTGGTACCCGTGTTGAGCTGCTGATCACTGGCGTGCCCGAAGCACAGGCTCGCGCGGCAGGCAATCAGGTGCTGGCGGAATTTGATCGTCTGCATCGTACCTACCATGCCTGGCAACCGTCCGAGCTCTCTTCGCTGAATGCGGCGCTTGCCATGGGCAAGCCCTTTGATGTATCGCCCGAGCTTGCTGGTTATATTCGAGAAGCCCAGGCGATCGCAGCAGCCAGCAATTATCTGTTCGACCCCGGCATCGGTCGCCTGATTGCCTTGTGGGGGTTCCAAACCGATGAGATCGTACCGCATCTGCCGGATGAAACGGTGCTCAAAGCGCTGCTGGCACAGCGACCATCCATCGCCGATCTGCATCTGGAAGGGTGGCGTGTCACGAGTCGCAACAATGCCGTAGCGCTTGATTTTGGCGGTTATCTGAAAGGCGTGGCGCTCGACCATGCGGCGGCTATTCTTCGCCGAGCGGGCGTACATAATGCATTGATCAACATTGGTGGCAACGTCATGGCGCTGGGTACAAAAAACGGCACGCCATGGCGCGTGGGTATCCAGCATCCGCGTCCCGCACAGGTGGGAGGGGCGGCTCTGGCCAGCCTTGAATTACGCGACGGAGAGTCGATTGGCACTTCAGGCGACTATCACCGGTATTTCGAAAGCGGAGGCCGCCGCTATTGCCATTTGCTTGACCCGCGCACAGGCCGTCCGGCGGACGGCACACAGGCCGTGACGGTCTTGATTGCACCAGGTGCAGCAGCGGGCATGCGCTCTGACGCATTGTCCAAACCGCTGTTCATCGCCGGCAAGGATTGGTTGCAACAAGCCCGAAAACTGGGCATAGTAGCTGCGCTAAAAGTCGGCGCTGACGGTACGGTGGATGCCACACCCGCGATGCGCACGCGACTTAAAATGGAAACGTTTGACAACACGCGAGCCGATAACAGATCAACAGCGGATCAACAACGTCCTCTGCCTATCCCGAATGACAGGCTGTTAGAATAAAACCATGATTGGCCTTTTCCTCATTACCCACGCTACCTACGGTGAATCCCTGATTCAATGTGCTTGCCATGTGCTGAACAAGCGGCCGTTGCAGATCGCCCAACTCGGGGTTTCGCTGCAGGATGATCCGCTGGATATTCTGCCGCTGGCGCGCGACATGTTGCGGCTGGTAGACACGGGCGAGGGGGTGCTGATCATGACCGATCTGTATGGGGCGACGCCATCCAATATCGCCACCAAATTGCTAGTGCCTGGGCATATTGCAGGGTTGGCCGGTGTGAACTTGCCCATGCTGCTACGTGCGTTGACTTATCGTGATAAAGGCATGGAAACGCTGATTACCCGTGCGATTGCGGGGGGGCGTGATGGCGTGCTCAACATAATGGACCACTGATATGCCACAAGCGGAAGTTGAAATTGTCAATAAACTGGGTTTACATGCACGTGCCTCTGCCAAGCTGACGCAGCTGGCAGGCAGTTTTCCGTGCGAAGTCTGGATGGAAAGAGGTGGGCGCCGCATCAATGCTAAAAGCATTATGGGCGTGATGATGCTGGCCGCGGGCAAAGGGTCAAAAGTCATGGTGATCACAAGCGGCGAGCAAGAGGATGAGGCCTTGCAAAGATTGTTGTTGTTGATTGCTGATCGCTTTGGCGAGGCGGATTAAGCATCATGAGCTTTACTCTGCATGGTCTGGCGGTATCGGGAGGCATTGCCATTGGCCATGCGCATCTGATTTCGCATGCGGTGCTGGAGGTGACGCAGTATCAGCTGCGTGAGCGAGATGTCGCCGATGAGTTAAAACGTCTGGATGCTGCTCTAACTACTGCAGTAGACGAGCTGGATGCTTTGCGTGAAGAGGCGAATAATGCGGGCAGTCCGGGTGAGCTATCTGCGTTCATTGATCTGCATTCCATGTTACTGGCCGACCCGGATTTGATTGCTGGCGTGCATACATTGATCCGTGATGGCCGCTGCAATGCCGAATGGGCGATGGTGCAACAGATGCATGAAGTGGCTGCGCAGTTCGATGCCTTCGAAGACGCCTACCTGAGGGAACGCAAGCACGATGTTTCGCAAGTGGTTGAGCGCGTCTTGCGCATATTACAAAACAAACCGCGCAAGATTGCCAGTCGAAAGATCACACCGGATACTGAATTGATTCTGGTTGCGAATGATCTTTCTCCGGCAGATACACTGCAATTCAAGAATTTGAAAGTCGGCGGCTTTGTCACCGATACGGGCGGGGCGACTTCACATACGGCGATTGTTGCGCGCAGCCTGGCGATTCCAGCTGTGGTCGGCATGCAAAATGCACGGCCGCTGATCCAGGATAATGATTTGCTGATTCTCGATGGCACGCGCGGTATGCTGATTGTTGATCCGGATGCGCGCGTGCTGGAAGAATACCGGCTCAAAAAGGCAGGGATTGAGCTGGAGCGCAGCAAGCTCATGCGTCTTAAGACGGCGCGTGCCGCTACCCTGGATGGTGAGCTGATCGAGCTGCATGCCAATATCGAATTGCCGCAGGATGCTGAGCGGGCTAAAGAAGTGGGCGCTGATGGCATCGGTTTGTTCCGCTCGGAATTTCTTTTCATGAATCGCGATGAGTTGCCCGATGAAGATGAACAATATGAGGCCTATCGGCGGGTAGTGAAGGTGTTTTCCAGTAAGCCGGTCACGATACGCACTTTGGATATTGGTGCCGATAAAGAGGCGCGCGCATTAAGAAACCGCGCAGGCGATCATCTTTCTCCTAATCCCGCACTGGGTTTGCGCGCCATTCGATTTTGCCTCACGGAGCCGCAGATTTTTCTCACCCAGTTGCGCGCAATTTTGCGAGCTTCGCAACATGGCAGAGTCCGATTGTTGATTCCCATGCTGGCGCATGCACAGGAAATTGTACAAACGCTGGCCTTGATCGAACAAGCCAAAGCGCAACTACGCGAATCACGGCATAAATTTGCGGCGGATATTGAAGTCGGGGGCATGATAGAAATTCCTGCGGCGGCTTTGGTGCTTGGCCCGTTTTTACGGCATCTTGATTTTTTGTCGATTGGCACGAATGATTTGATTCAATACACGCTGGCCATTGATCGCAGCGATGGGGCGGTGGCCCACTTGTACGACCCATTGCATCCGGCCGTGTTGCAATTGATTCTCAGAACCTTGCAGGCTGGCGCGCGCGCCGGGCTGCAGGTTTCTGTGTGCGGTGAAATGGCGGGTGATCCCAAATTAACACGCCTATTGCTCGGCATGGGGTTGCGTCAATTTTCGATGCATCCAGCGCAGTTGTTGGCGGTCAAGCAACAGGTGCTGAAGTCAGATACAGCCCTTTTGGCTCCTCATGTCTCGCGCTTGTTGAAAATCGATGAGCCTGAAAAAATCGCCGAGCTAATGGCGCGGCTGTAAGGTGATTTAAGATAACAATGATGAGTGTCGGGTTAGTCTTCCCTCAGCAGGCGCATTTTTCTGCACCCTTGGTGCTGAAAAGCGGTGCGTTACTGCCCAGCTTTGATCTGGTATATGAAACCTACGGCACATTAAACGCGGCCAAATCCAATGCGATTCTTGTTTGTCATGCGCTCTCTGGCCATCATCATGTGGCAGGATATTACGCAGACCAAAAGGACAACATCGGCTGGTGGGACAACATTATCGGCCCTGGCCGCCCGTTGGATACAGATCGTTTTTTCATCGTCGGCGTGAATAATCTGGGTGGATGTCATGGTTCGACGGGGCCTGCTAGCGTCAACCCCGCAACCGGAAAACACTGGGGTGCAGACTTTCCAGTAGTGACGGTTGAAGATTGGGTGGCAACGCAAGCACGCTTGGCCGACGCTCTGGGTATTGATGCTTGGGCGGCCGTGATTGGTGGCAGCCTGGGTGGTATGCAGGCACTGCAATGGACGCTGAGCTTTCCTGAGCGGGTGCGGCATAGTTTAGTGATTGCTGCCGCCGCCAAGCTCTCGGCTGAAAACATTGCATTCAATGAAATTGCGCGGCAGGCCATTTTGAGCGACCCGGATTTTCATGGCGGCAACTATTATGCGCATGACGTGCGGCCGTTAAATGGCTTGCGATTGGCGCGTATGCTGGGCCATATTACTTATTTATCGGATGATCAGATGGCCGAAAAATTTGGTCGTCGTCAGCGTCCCGGTGCTGGTAGCTACAGTTTTGAGGTGGAATTCGAGATCGAATCTTATTTGCGCTATCAGGGGGATAAATTTGCGGGTCTGTTTGATGCGAATACGTATCTGCGCATGACTAGAGCATTGGATTATTTTGATCCGGCGTTAGCCTATGACGGACAACTGGCTGCGGCGCTGGCGCCTGCGCAGGCAAGCTTCCTGGTCATTGCTTTTTCCACCGATTGGCGGTTTGCCCCCTTTCGGTCGCGCGAGATTGTGCATGCGCTGGTGCATAACGGACAATCGGTCGCCTATGCTGAAAGCAATTGCGTCCATGGTCATGATTCTTTTCTCATGGATGATGCTTATTACCATGCGGTTGTGGCCGCCTATCTGCAACGGATAACTCTGTAATGCAAATTGTCGAACGTGCCGACTTTGATTTAATCGCGAGCTGGGTGAAGCCCAATGAACGTGTGCTCGATCTGGGCTGTGGCGATGGCTCGTTGTTGAAGCGCTTGATTGAAGAGCGCGGTGCCTTTGGTTATGGCATTGAGCGCGAAGAAGCGGGTGTTTTGGCGGCCATTGCGCAAGGTATTAATGTGATTCAGGGTGATCTGGAACAGGGCTTGGCAGGCTTTGACGATGACACGTTCAATCACGTGGTGCTGTCGCGCACATTACAGACTGTACGCCATACAGAACGGCTTCTGACGGAGATGTTACGTGTCGGTCGCGAAGCCGTAGTGAGCTTCCCGAACTTTGCCTACTGGAAGAACCGCGTGGCGGTGATGAATGGCCGCATGCCGGTTTCTGAAGACCTGCCCTATGAATGGTTTAATACGCCCAACCTGCGATTTTTCACACTACTCGATTTTGAGGCGCTGTGCGCCAAAATGCAGCTTGTTATCCGCGAGCGGCAGGTGCTCGACGAGGCTGGCCGGCTCGTCGTCGCAGGGCCTAATTTTCTAGGTAGTCTCGCCGTCTATCGGCTGGGGCGCTAGATTTTCCGGCTGCGCAGGAACATTGTCCACCGAAGTGTCCGGCGTGCCCTGCTTGCGCAGGCGTTTTTCTTCTTTTTTCTGCTTCTTGGCCAGATCACGCTGGCGCTTTTCAAAGGAATAGTTAGGCTTGGCCATCGGCGTTCGTTCCTCAATCAGGGAGTAAGTAAATAACAGGATAGGCCTGCAATTATACGGTAGCAGGCTATGCGCAAACTGCCGATTTTAAAAGGTCGCTGAAGCGGGCAGCAAGTTAGGTCAAAGCTGCAATGATCTCTCCGATAGGTTGGTTGCCAGTTAAAGAGCTCAATGGATAAAGTGGGATAAAGTGACTATCTGCACTGCATAGAATGGCTGACTCAAAGCGGCGGGCGAGAGTTAGTCGAGTCCAGCACGTTCGGCGTCACCGGGAGGGCGTGCTTCGAGTCTGTGGTCGCTTTGAATTTTCGCTTCCGGTTTCTGCTTGGCAGAGGTCATGCTTCAGCTTTATTTCAGCCGGTTCCTGGAGCGTATGTGACAACTCCAGCTCCAACTCGCTTGGCTGCACGTGCCGCCTAGATCCTCTTCGGTATCCGTTCCACCGGTGTCCGCGTTTTGCAAAATGACACGATTCGGTGGGCTCTATTTTTTGCAGATTACCAGCCTGCCTCAGTAACTGGTGGGTTGTGACAGATTCGAACTGTCGACCTACGGATTAAGAGTCCGCTGCTCTACCAACTGAGCTAACAACCCAAAGAAGAAGCGGGCTGGCAGTATGTTATTAAAAGTGGTGGGTCGGGCGAGATTCGAACTCGCGACCAACGGATTAAAAGTCCGCTGCTCTACCGACTGAGCTACCGACCCAGCGTCAAAGGCCGCGAATCCTACAAGCCTTACGTCATCCTGTCAAACAGAAAATGGGTTGTTTTATGCCATCCTGTTGTTGTCACAGATATTTTTGTTTTCTCATGAAAAAAATTATCGCGCGACTGTGCGAACAATTTTTCTGATGTTCATTCTGATGTTCATTGAGGTGCGCGAACCGAGCCCAGGTTGCATAAATATTCAGTGGTTGGAATGTGTCAATGCCAAGCAAACTCCGGTTGTTGAGCTGCAGGTAGTTTGTCGATTTTATTTACAATTAAACAATAAGAAAGTCATAAATTTTATTGTAATAACATGAATTAAAAAAATAAAATTTTTATGGAACGAAGTTTGCTTTATGTACGCCATGTTTCTTAAAAATACTTTCCTTGCTGGCTGTGAGGTGGTGGGCTATTGGATAGCCGCCCATGACGTTAGAGTATCCCATGACGTTAGAGTATCTAGAGTACCTTTTCCCGCCAGGGACGCTGCTTTTTTCCCTGCTGTCAATGGCTTGCTGAACAGCCTTTCTTGCGCTGTTTTTTCTAGCTCACCGTATCGCTAGCGCCGACTTTTCATGCCGCACTCATTACGAACTTATGGATTATTGGCGATAACACTAAGGCAACTGGGGGTTGCTGTTATACATGGGGCTTTAGTCTGGGTGTCGCTTGCTTTTTTTACACTTGAGCAGGGCAGTAGCGCTTTATTTCTAGCAAGTGGATTCGCGCTGGCAATGCTTTTGCTCAACCCACGCTACATCGGGGCGATTTTTCTGGGCGTATTCGCCTCTACTGCATTGCTGGGTTATTCGGCAGAGACTGTTCTGCTGGTGTCGATAGGGAGCACACTAGGCGCATATTTGGGTGCTTGGCTACTGTCCCGCGATAAGGTGTTTGATGCTGCCCTCGTGACTGCGCGCGATTATCTGTTGCTTATTGTGTATGGGGGCTTTATTGGTAGCGCTGTGAGTGCAGGGGTTGGCGTCACCGGGTTGTTATCGGGTGGTATTCTGGCGCATGAAACCCAGCTAAACAGTTTGTTTTTTGGATGGTTGATGGATGTGCTGGGGGTGATTTTTATCACCCCGTTGATTCTTCTCTGGGGCCATCCAGACAAGGAAGCATTTTCGAAACAAGAAATAAGCGAAGCATTCTGGACGGTTACCAGTGCACTTCTAGTGGGGCAAATGGTTTTGGGGGGGTGGTTTACTGAAGTAATTGGCCATTCAATTGATTTTTATTGGCTAGCGCTGCCTATCATCTGGGCTGCTTTACGCCTAGGCAAGCGCTGGGTAGCGTTGCTTCTGGCTTTGGCTGCGATGCAGGCAGTTTTTGCGGTGAAGTCGGACGTGGTTTTTTTTGCTCATGACATTTCATCAAGCACGCTAGGTAATGACTGGCTAATCATGGTGGTACTGGCGCTGGCGGGCATGTTGCTCGGCATTGACTATGAGCAGCGTCGGCAAACTGAAGTTAGGCTGCGTCAGCAGACTGAAGAATTAAATTTCCGCAACCAGATTCTGCAGCGCATTAACTGCGGAGCCTCTTTACCCCTGGTTCTGAGTGGCTTAACACAGGAGTTTGAACGTCTGCATCCGGGGTGTTGGTGCGCCATATTGCTGCTCGATAAAGAGGGCAAGCATTTGCACTATGGGGCAGCGCCTAGCTTGCCTGATTTTTATAAACAGGCAATTAATGGTTTGCCCATAGGTGAGGGTGTTGGTGCCTGTGGCGCGGCTGTGCGCCGTGGTGAACGGTTCATCATTTCAGATATGCAGAGCTATACCTTCTGGCCTGTGGGATTTCGCTTTCGTGATGCGGCCAAAAAAGCGGGGATTCGATCCAGTTGGTCCCAACCGATTAAAAATAGCGAGCATCAGGTTCTTGGTACTTTTGATATCTATCACGCTACCCATCGCGATCCGTCGGCTGAAGAAGTTGATCAGATGGAACGTATGGCCCATCTGGCAGGGCAGGTGATTGACCAGGCAAGCCTCCAGGAAATTCTGCATTTGAAGGATATGGCATTTAACACGTCCAGTAATGCCATGGCTATTACTGATAAAGACGCTCGCATCCAATGGGTTAACCCAGCCTTTGGTGAAATGACAGGTTATCCCCTGCGTGAGGTGATTGGATTGACTTTGCGTGATCTGGGAAAATCAGAAAAGCAAGATCCTGCATATGACCAGAGCATTTGGAAAACAATCCTTGCTGGGAATGGGTGGCACGGAGAGCTTGTCCATCGGCATAAAAATGGTGCTGATTATGATGAGGAAATGACGATAACGCCGATGAAGGATGCCGCAGGAAATCCAATCCATTTCATCGCGGTCATGCGCAATATCACCGAGCGTAAAAAGTCTGAAGAGCAGATCCGCACCCTGGCCTTTTATGACACATTAACGCAACTGCCGAATCGACGCCTTCTGGATGATCGACTCAGTCGCGCCATAATTGCAAGTAAGCGCAGCAATCGCTATGGCGCTCTCATGTTTCTTGATCTGGACAACTTTAAGCCGCTCAACGACAAGTATGGACATGGTACGGGTGATCTGTTGCTGATCGAAGTGGCACAGCGCATAACGCAGTGTGTCCGCGGCACAGATACTGTTGCGCGGTTTGGGGGGGATGAGTTTGTGGTGATGCTCGACGGGCTGAGCACTGACAGAAATGTGTCCATATCTGAAGCGGAAATTGTTGCTGAAAAAATTCGTCGATCGATCGCCGAACCTTTTATGCTCAGCGTGCATAAGGAGGACAGGGGGGAGGTCCGCATTGAGCACCGGTGTTCGACCAGCATCGGTGTGGCGCTATTTATCGGTGATGGGGTCAGCTCTGATGATTTGCTTAAGCGAGTGGACATGGCGATGTATCGCGCCAAAGACAAAGGCCGTAATCGCGTGCATTTTTTTGATACAAGGCACGCTTAGCCGCAGTACCTGTGGCAGCTATTGTTTCCACAATGGTTTCCACAATGCAGACTATCGCACATGAGTTTCGCGTATGAGTCCTGGGCAAAGCTCGCCTTGCTGATCACATCTGCATCGTCTTGATATTGGCAATGACATCAGCAATTGCCTGCTGTGCGCTGCCATAGAGTAACCGGGTGTTTTCGCCATAGAACAAGGCATTCTCAATCCCCGAGTAGCCTGCACCTTTGCCGCGCTTGTTCACAATCACGTTTTGCGCGTAATCGACATTCAGAATTGGCATGCCATAGATTGGGCTGGATTTATCCGTGCGCGCAGAGGGGTTGACGACATCGTTGGCACCAATCACCAAGGCGACATCCGTCTGGCTAAACTCTTCGTTGATCTCTTCCAGATCAAAAATCATATCGTAGGGAACCCCGGCTTCCGCGAGCAACACATTCATGTGGCCAGGCATTCGTCCTGCGACGGGATGAATCGCAAATTTGACTTCAACCCCGGCTTCCTGAAGTAGTTTTGCCATCTCCCATACCTTGTGTTGCGCTCCAGCCACCGCCATGCCGTACCCGGGCACGATAATGACCTTTTGCGCAAAACGCATCATCGCGGCAGCATCCATCGCGCTTGCTTCTTTCATGGTGCCGGTAATGGCTTCTCCCGCCTGGGCTTCGCCGGTTATGGGGGTGAAGATAATATTGGTAATTGGCCGATTCATCGATTTAGACATTAACTGAGTCAGCAAAGTACCTGATGCGCCAACCACAATGCCCGCAATAATCAGCGCTGGATTGCCCAGAACATAGCCCTCAAGACCAACCGCCAAGCCAGTGAAGGCATTGAGCAGCGAGATAACAACGGGCATATCCGCCCCGCCGATAGGGACTGTCAGAACAATGCCTAGTAGCAACGATACGATGAAAAAAGCGATTAGCGTCGTTGTATCGAGGACTACGCTCGTTGCGCCTGGTTCTGCTGCAGCACCTGCCATAACCAGTTTGATCGCCAGGCCAAGCGCAACCAGGGCTAGCATCATGTTGATCGCATTTTGTGCGGGCAATCGCCAGGCTTTTTTCATAATGCCCTGCAGTTTTGCAAAGGCAATGCATGAGCCAGAAAAAGCCACCGAGCCGATCAAGGCACCCAGTACAGCCAGCGTCGTGACAACCACGCCATGCACATGGCCGCGCGTAAATTCAAGCGCCGCAATCGCCGCTGCAGCGCCCCCCCCCATGCCGTTATAGATGGCGACCATTTGTGGCATATCGGTCATTTTGACCACGCGACCGAGATACCAGGCCAGGCCACCGCCCAGCACGATCGCCACAATCATCAGCACAAGGTTGTGCATCCCCGGCGTAGCGAAGGTAATCAGGGTTGCCAGCAACATACCGATGCCGGCCCAAACAATACCGCGTTTGGCTGTGACGGGTGAGGCCATGGCTTTCAAGCCGAGAATGAATAGAACGGCAACAACGAAGTAGGCAACCTGGATCAGTGCAGTCATTTTGCTTCCTTCTTGTTTAATTTGAACATCGCCAGCATGCGTTCAGTGACGACATAGCCTCCGGCCGCATTGGCAGCGCCGAGAAACACGGCAAAGAAACCGATCGCCAGCTGTAACGGATCATCTGGGTCCGCGTTGCCCAGCGCCACCATCGCGCCGACGAGTACCACACCATGTACAAAATTAGAGCCGGACATCAGTGGCGTGTGCAAAATCACCGGCACGCGTGAAATGATTTCGTAGCCCGTAAAGGCTGCCAGCATGAAAATATAAACGTAGATGAAATTTTCCATGTCAGATCTCTCCGAATACTTTTTTAACGCTTTCATGCATCAATTGGCCATCGCGCGTCAGGCAAGCTCCGGCTAGCACTTCATCGCTCCAGTCGAGATTAAGCACGCTGTCTTTAATGAAGGGGGAGATGAAGTTGTAGAGATTCTTGGCGAACATTTCCGATGCATGTACTGGCATCTGCGCGGGCAGATTAACGGCGCCGATGATTGTCACGTCCCCTACTTTGATTGTCCGCCCGGCCTCTGTCCCGGCGCAATTTCCACCCCCTTCCGCCGCCATGTCAACCACCACGGCACCGGGCTTCATGCCGGCAATCATGGCGGCGCTGATGATCAGTGGTGAACGTTTACCGGGAATGGCTGCTGTAGTAATCAGTACATCGGCATTGGCGACGGCGCGACCGAGTTTGTCGGCTTGCTGGGTTTTTTCCTCGTCAGTCAGTTCGCGTGCATAGCCGCCGGTACCGGCGGCCGAGACACCCGTGTCCACAAATTTCGCGCCCAGCGATTCAATTTGTTCGCGGGTTTCCGGGCGTACGTCATAGCCCTCAACAATGGCGCCCAGCCGTTTGGCGGTGGCGATGGCCTGCAAGCCGGCAACGCCTGCGCCGATTACCAGCACGCGCGCCGGACGGATAGTGCCGGCAGCATAAGTCAGCATCGGGAAAAACTTTGGGCAGTGATTGGCCGCAATCAGCACCGTCAGATAACCTGAAACCGCGGCCTGGCTGGACAGGGTATCCATGCTTTGCGCGCGCGAAATGCGGGGGATCAGTTCGGTGGCAAACGCCGTGATGTGTCTGGTTTTCAGTGCCTCAATGCGCTCGCGACTGGCATAAGGCGCGAGCGAGCCGATCAATATGGTACCCGGAACCATGGTATTAATATCGTCAAGGCAGGGCGGCTGAACAGTGAGCAGCACCTGAGCTATGGAAAATACCTGTGCGGCATTCATCGCAACAGCGTCTGCGCCAAAGTCTTCGTCACGCAGGTAACAGGCCGATCCAGCCTGCGTCTCAACACATACCGCTGCGCCGAGTGCTTTATATTTCTTTACCACATCGGGCACGCTGGCGACGCGTGTTTCACCAGCGAGACGCTCCCGAAGTATGCCAATGGTTAGTGTCATTATTTTGTTTCTCCTGACCCGGATCACTAGGATTTCAAGGGATGAATAATACTCAAATAAGTCATTATGAAAAGTCGGCGCTGGCAAGACGGCGAGAGAGGGTTGAAATGCCCGAAAAAGAAAGGATTTGCCGCAGCTTCTTTTTTAGCGGGCAAGCTTCTCTTATATAATCTTTTGTGTAAGCGTAGTTGTGTGTGTAGTGTGTGCGTAATCCTAGTGTGTGGCGAGATGTCGTGACTTTTTGCCGCAGCTTCCAGCAACTTATCAGAAACAATCCCTTTTTTAAAAAAAACATCTGACCCGAATCAATGGAAAACCTTTCCACAATTGAGCGTATTCTGGCTGCGAAGCAATCTTTGCCTGGAGCGCTGTTGCCTATCCTGCATGATATTCAGGATGCCCTTGGCTACATTCCGCCGGACGCTGTGCCGTCTATTGCCAGAGCACTGAATCTTTCGCGTGCCGAAGTACATGGCGTGATCACTTACTACCATTATTTTCGCCAGACGCCACCGGGTCGCCATGTGGTGCGTGTGTGTCGCGCAGAGGCTTGTCAGTCAGTTGGCTGCGAGGCGCTGGCTACGCATGTGCAAAGCGCATTGGCGTGCGAATTTCATGCCACAAGTGCGGATGGCGATGTGACGCTCGAAGCTGTCTATTGTCTGGGGCATTGTGCGGTGGGGCCGAACATTCAGATTGATGAAACCACATTGCATGCGCGCATGACGCCTGAGAAATTTGATCGGTTGTTAGCTGAATTAAGAAGCAAGCCATGAGCACAACATTTTATATTCCGTGCGATTCAACAGCGCTTGCGCTCGGCGCCGATGCAGTCGCCAGATCACTCGTTGCTGAATCAGCGCAGCGGCAATTGGATGTCACCATCGTGCGCAACGGGTCACGCGGCCTGTTCTGGCTGGAGCCGATGATCGAAGTGGTTACGCCTGGAGGCCGGATTGCTTATGGCCCGGTGGCGGCTACTGATATTCCCTCATTGCTCGATGCGGGTTTGCTTACCGGTGGTGCGCATGCGCTGTGTCTGGGGCCGGTTGAAGACATTCCCTATCTCAAACGGCAGCAACGCATCAGCTTGAGACGTGTCGGCGTGATCGATCCGCTATCGGTGGAGGATTATCTAGCACATGGTGGCACGCTGGGGCTGCGTCGGGCGTTGGACATGACGGCGGCAGAGATCGTCAAGGAAGTTACCGACTCGGGTCTGCGTGGCCGTGGCGGGGCAGCTTTTCCTACGGGCATCAAATGGAACACGGTGCTCAATGCGTCAGCGCCACAAAAATATATTGTCTGCAATGCGGACGAGGGCGACTCTGGCACATTTTCTGATCGCATGCTGATGGAAGGTGATCCTTTCCAGTTAATCGAAGGGATGGCGATCGCGGCTTTGGCCGTGGGCGCGACGCAGGGTTATATTTATGTGCGTTCCGAATACCCCCATGCCATCGTTGCGCTGAACACTGCTGTCGTCAAGGCAACACAAAATGGCTGGCTGGGCGACAGCCTGTTGGGCACCGGTAAACGTTTTCATCTGGAAGTGCGCAAGGCCGCCGGGGCTTATGTGTGCGGTGAAGAAACCGCCTTGCTGGAAAGCCTGGAAGGGCGGCGCGGCATTGTGCGCGCCAAGCCCCCGCTGCCCGCAATTTCAGGGTTGTTTGGCCAGCCGACGGTAATTAACAATGTGATTACGTTTGCCAGCGTGCCCGATATCCTGGCCCAAGGTGCTGCGGCGTATCAATCCTTTGGCAGTGGACGTTCGCGCGGCACCCTGCCTTTTCAGCTCACCGGGAACATCAAGCAGGGCGGGTTGGTGGAAGTGCCTTTTGGGTTGACCTTGCGTGAATTACTTTATGATTTTGGCGGAGGCAGTTTAAGTGGCCGCCCCTTGCGTGCTGTGCAAGTCGGTGGCCCGCTCGGGGCTTATATGCCCGAATCGCAGTTCGATACAGTGCTGGATTATGAAGCCTTTGCGGCGGTGAATGCGGTACTGGGCCATGGAGGCATTGTGGCATTTGATGACACCGTGGATATGCTGAAACAGGCCCGCTATGCGATGGAATTTTGCGCCATTGAGTCATGCGGTAAATGCACTCCTTGCCGTATCGGTTCCACCCGTGGCGTCGAAGTGATCGATCGTCTTAAAGCTGATCAACCCGGGCAAATTGAATTGTTGCGCGACCTGTGTGACACTTTGCAAAACGGCTCACTATGCGCCATGGGCAGCATGACCCCTTATCCCGTACTCTCGGCGCTGAATCATTTCCCTGAGGATTTCAGCAGGAGACAAACATGAACGCACCCATGAACTCATTGAATCATTCATTTAACGAGATTGATTACGGCACGCCTGCCATGCGTGAGGTTAGCGCAGAAGTCACGCTGATGATTGATGGTAAAGAAGTGACCGTGCCTGCCGGCACATCACTCATGCGGGCTGCAGTGGAGGCCGGCGTGATGGTGCCTAAACTGTGTGCGACAGATTCGCTTGAGCCGTTTGGCTCCTGCCGCCTTTGCCTGGTTGAGATTGATGGTCGTCGAGGTTTTCCTGCCTCGTGTACTACGCCTGCAGAAAACGGCATGACAGTGCGCACGCAATCGCCCAAGCTAGCTGATCTGCGACGCAATGTGATGGAACTTTACATTTCCGATCATCCGCTGGATTGCCTTACCTGCAGCGCGAATGGCAATTGCGAGTTACAGACCATGGCCGGCGTGGTAGGTCTGCGCGATGTGCGCTATGGCATTGGTGATGTTAAGGCAGCTGATGGCGGCAATGGCGGAGTGATCGGCAAGACCCATCTTGCGGAAGAGAAAGATGAATCCAATCCATATTTCACTTACGATCCGTCAAAATGCATTGTGTGCAATCGCTGCGTGCGTGCGTGCGAAGAACAGCAAGGTACGTTTGCGCTGACAATTTCAGGCCGCGGTTTTGAATCGCGTGTGTCTGCCGGGCAGGATCAGCCCTTTATGGAATCCGAATGTGTCTCGTGCGGCGCGTGCGTCAATGCTTGCCCGACGGCCACGCTGACCGAAAAAACCATCATCGCCAAGGGCCAGGCCGAGCACGCGGTGATTACCACCTGCGCCTATTGTGGCGTGGGTTGCGGCTTCAAGGCAGAGATGAAAGGCAATGAAGTGGTGCGCATGGTGCCGTGGAAAGACGGCGGTGCTAATGAAGGCCACGCTTGCGTGAAAGGTCGCTTTGCCTGGGGCTATGCGAGCCACCCGGATCGCATCACACGTCCGATGATACGCGCAAAAATTACCGATCCCTGGCGCGAGGTGTCGTGGGATGAAGCGATCAATCATGCCGCATCAGAGCTGCGCCGCATTCAGCAAAAGTTTGGTCAGAATGCTATCGGCGGGTTGGTCTCTTCACGTTGTACCAACGAAGAAGATTACCTCGTGCAGAAAATGGTACGTGCTGCCTTTGGTAACAACAATGTCGATACCTGCGCACGGGTATGTCATTCGCCTACGGGCTATGGCTTGAAGCAAACGCTGGGTGAATCTGCCGGAACACAGACGTTCAAGTCGGTGGAAAAAGCAGACGTCATCATGGTCATCGGCGCTAACCCAACGGATGGCCATCCGGTGTTCGCCTCGCGCATGAAACGGCGTATCCGCGAGGGGGCAAAGCTGATTGTGATTGACCCGCGCGCGATTGATCTGGTCAGTTCGCCGCATATCAAAGCCGCACACCATCTCAAGTTGCGGCCAGGCACGAATGTCGCCGTGCTCTCCGCCCTGGCGCATGTGATCGTCACCGAAGGCTTGGTGGATGAAGCCTTTGTTGCTGCACGCTGCGAAGCCAAAGCATTTGATCAGTGGCGTGAGTTTGTCGCACGGCCCGCCAATTCACCGGAAGCGCTGGAGGCGGATTCTGGGGTTCCCGCCGCTGAAATCCGTGCTGCAGCCAGGCTTTACGCTACTGCTGGCAACGGTGCAATCTACTACGGGCTGGGCGTGACCGAGCATTCACAAGGCTCAACCGCCGTGATTGCGATTGCCAACCTGGCCATGGCGACAGGCAACGTGGGGCGCGAAGGTGTTGGCGTTAATCCGCTGCGCGGGCAGAACAATGTGCAGGGTTCGTGCGATATGGGTTCCTTTCCGCATGAACTGCCGGGCTACCGGCATGTGTCCGATACGATCACGCGGACCTTGTTTGAAAGTCATTGGGGCGTGGCGATTCAACCCGAGCCAGGCTTGCGCATCCCGAACATGTTTGAAGCCGCATTGGACGGCAGCTTCCGTGGGCTGTATTGCCAGGGCGAAGACATTGCCCAATCTGACCCCAACACCCAGCACGTTACGGCGGCACTTCTCGCCATGGAGTGTGTGGTTGTACAGGATTTATTTCTTAACGAGACGGCCAAATATGCGCATGTCTTCCTGCCCGGTTCGTCCTTCCTCGAAAAAGATGGCACCTTCACCAATGCCGAGCGACGCATTTCGCGTGTGCGCCAGGTGATGCCACCGCTTTCTGGCAAAGGAGATTGGGAAGCCACGATGGCTTTGGCCAATGCCATGGGCTACCGCATGCACTACACGCATCCCTCGCAAATCATGGATGAGATTGCACGCTTGACACCCACGTTTGCCGGTGTGAGCTACGACAAGCTCGACCGGTTGGGCAGCTTGCAATGGCCGTGCAATGCAGATGCGCCAAGCGGCACGCCGACCATGCATATAGATACCTTCGTGCGCGGTAAAGGCCGGTTTTTGATTACACAATATGTGCCGACGGACGAAAAAATAACGCGTCGCTTCCCGCTGCTGCTCACCACGGGCCGCGTGCTGTCGCAATACAACGTCGGCGCACAAACCCGCCGTACTGCCAACACCGAGTTTTATGCGGAAGATGTGCTGGAGATTCATCCGCACGATGCAGAAGAGCGCGGTATTCAAGAGAATGATTGGGTGGGTATTGAATCGCGCGCCGGGCAAACCGTGCTGCGCGCGATGCTCACCGAACGGGTGCAGCCTGGCGTGGTGTATACCACCTTCCATTTCCCGGAATCCGGTGCCAATGTAATTACGACGGATAATTCCGACTGGGCAACGAATTGCCCCGAATACAAGGTGACGGCAGTGCAGTTGGTGCGAGTGGCGCAAACTTCGCAAGCGTCAGAATGGCAAAAAGAGTTTGCCCGCTTCACTGCCGAGCAGGAACATTTGCTGACGCAAGCACACGAGGCAAGCCTTTTGTCGTGAAGGCTTATGTTGAGTTGCCGGTCATTCGGCTGCACGGCTCAGAGGGAAAAGCACAGGAAGCCAAGATCGACAGTATTGCCGAAGAAATACCTGTGGCCTTTGAGTACAACGGGATTGCGCATACCGTGATGCTCGCAACCCCCGCTGATCTGGAAGATTTCGCGCTGGGCTTTAGCTTGAGCGAAGGGATTGTTGAACAGTGCAAAGATGTTTTTGATATTGACGTTGTTTCTTCTGAATTAGGCATCACCCTGCGCTTATCTGTGGCAGGCGATACTTTCGCACGATTGAAAGAGCGTCGCCGTAGCCTGGCGGGGCGTACGGGATGTGGGTTGTGCGGCGCAGAAAGCCTGGCGCAAGTCATGCGTGATTTGCCCCCGGTATCGTCGCCTGCTGTCATGCGACCTGGTGCGCTTTATCAGGGCATGGCCCAGCTGTCGGCACATCAAAAACTGCAACAGGTGACCGGGGCAACCCATGCCGCTTGCTGGGTGAATAACGTGGGTGAAATAAGCCATGTGCGCGAAGACATCGGTCGTCACAATGCGCTGGATAAAACCATCGGTGCGCTGGCAAAAACAGGGTTCGAGGCGCAGTCTGGCGCCATCATCATTACCAGTCGAGCTAGTTTTGAGATGGTGCAAAAATCCGCTGCGATGGGCATCGGCATCGTGGCAGCTGTTTCTGCGCCGACTGCCGCTGCACTACGTTTGGCTGGACGACTGAATGTCACATTAGTCGGCTTTTTGCGCGATGCGCAGTGCGTGATTTATACCGGAAACCATCTGCTGCTGGAGAACACAGAATGAATGCTGCAAACCTGATCAAAATGGCCAACCAGATCGGCGCTTTTTTTGAGGCCATGCCGGACCATGAACAAGCGGTGAGCGATGTTGCCCTTCACTTGAAAAACACATGGGATCCCCGCATGCGGAAAATCTTGTTAGAAGACATCGCAACACAGGGTGACAGTGAACTCAAACCCATCGTGCGTGAGGCTGTTGCGCTCCTCCGTGCTGGCTGAGTCAGGCAGGCGAACACCTTCGGCGCGTATTCGCCACACATTTGCCGTATCACCAACGCACCCCGCAGGCTTGAGTCCGTTTCTGGAAAGTACCCTTGGGGTGCCGGGTTTTCAGCCGCCGGTCAGAGCCGTTCGAAAATTGCCGCGATGCCCTGGCCGCCGCCGATGCACATCGTGACCAGCGCATAACGGCCGT
>WOYI010500281.1_pt1 | contig 24036 bp, 21 predicted proteins | sample 6423411 | NCBI WGS metagenome assembly WOYI01 (sample SAMN13441803, study PRJNA592873) | oil field metagenome | biome: oil field; feature: oil-well bore; material: oil-contaminated soil; isolation source: oil-contaminated soil from oil-well borehole | place: Germany: Wietze | collected 2016-10-18 ... | reverse complement strand
GCCCGCCAGGAATTATCTGGTGATGAAAGTAAAATACAACTGGCTCAGCTCGAGTACGAAACATTTTCTAAAATCATCGAGACAGCATATTTAGCCTACGATCTGAATGGTAATGCAGATTATCTTGAACTTGCATTTTCGAACTCGGAGCAATTAAAGAGCAGTGCGGTTTTTGATAAAATATCCACCGATATCGCACAGGAAAACAGCCTTATCCCGGATAGCCTGCTTGAACTGGAAAGTAAACTTAATAACACAATTTCCTATTGCAACGAGAAGATTTTCGAAGAAAGCAGCCTTGATGAACCTGACTCTTCGTTAGTAAATGAATTTCAAAGTAAGATTTTTGAAGCCTCCAGGCAACGCGATGAACTGAATCGTTTCCTGGAAGATAATTATCCGGACTATTACGACCTTAAATATTCGAAATCGATGTTGGGCATTTCGGATATCCAGGCAAAACTTCATAAAAAAGAAGCCATCCTGGAATATGTCCTGAATGAATCAGACTCTACCCGAATGCTATATACTTTCCTGATTACTAAAGAGAAAAGCAGCTTAATTCAACAGTCGATTTCTGCCGGGACCGAGCAATCCATGGAATACATTTTTCATTTCATGACTACCCCCAATTACATTTTCACCACGAACGAAGATTCCAAAGAATTTTGCGTGGCAGCCGGGAATATGTACAAACTGCTTATCGGGCCGGTTAGCGAAGAAATAAAAAATAAGAACCTCATTATCATCCCGGATGGGAAATTGAATTATATCGCCTTTGACGGCCTGCTGAGAACCACTCCCGACACTAATCAGGTAATTGACTTTACAAAACTCGATTACCTGGTGCGCGATTTCAATGTAAACTATGCTAATTCGGCGAATATTTTAATGAAGTACCGGCATTCGGACCGAAATGTACAAAACCGCATCCTGGCTTTTGCCCCGGAATACGAATCTGAAAAATTTGAACTCTCAAATGCTTCTTATACTCTCCTGCCATTGCCGGGAGTTCAAAAAGAAGTAGATGCAATTGCCAGGACTGTTAAAACAAAAATTTTCCGTGCGAAAGAAGCATCTGAACAGAATTTCAGGGAGAACAGTCAAGATTATGATATTCTGCACCTGGCCATGCACGCTTACATCAACGACTCGCTTCCGGCGTTCTCAAGACTCGCCTTTTCTCCCGAACCAAATGAGGATGACATTCTGAAAGATGGCTGGCTAAATACAGCCGATATATACAACCTTAAATTGGACAATGTTCGCCTGACTGTCTTAAGCGCCTGTAATACAGGAGTTGGGAAGATGCAAAAAGGGGAAGGGTTGATGAGCCTTGCCCGTGGCTTTTTGTATGCGGGCTGTCCTTCAATTGTTATGTCGTTGTGGGAAGTGGAAGACAATGCCGGGACTCAAATTATGACATCGTTTTATAAAAACCTGAAACGTGGTAAAACCAAAGACGCTGCGCTAAGAGCTGCCAAACTGGAATACCTCGGAAATGTTAATTCGCGCCTGGCACATCCACATTACTGGATGAGTTTCAAAAGCATTGGCGATAATTCTCCGGTTTACACAAGTAATGATATTTACTTTTTTGCTATACTGATGGCGCTTATTCTTTTCTTCTCAATCGACCAGGTTATCAGAATAAGAAAAGCCCGCCGTAAAAGGCAGGCTTCCTGAATGTGTATTACGAATTTATCTATTTTCTTGAATGTGTATTTTGTTGTCGATTCAATCTAAATGGTGAATGTGTATTTATAACCGAATCAACCTAAATAAAGTCAGATGAACTATTTGATGGTATATTTCAATTTTCGGACAATTGCTTTGGCATTATTCTCGTAGTGGCCTTTTCTTTCGATAACAGCCAGTAATTCATTTTTAGCTTCATTTTTTTGGTTCAGCTTAAGGTAACACAGGGACTTGTACCACTCAGCTTCTTCAATAAAAAGGTTATCTCCATGATCGATGACTCTTGTATAAGCTTCAATTGCCTTATCGTATTGATTTAGATTCTGGTAACTTAATGCCAGGTAGAAGTTTTTCACAAAGGCCTCCTGAGGAGTTGTTGTGGTATGTTCAAGTAATTCGATCGTTTTGGTATAATCTTCTTCGGCAAAGTACTGTCTGACTTTTTGATATTCATCAACGCTACTTGTGTTTATCGAACGTTCGGAAGCCCATGTTGGCGTATCGAAATATTTATTGTAGGTTTTGTCAACCGATTGTAGCCCGGTATTCAGTGCTCCCATCAAACCAACCAACACAATAATCATCGCCACACTGTTTCTCCAAAAACGGGTAGATTTTAAGTCGAATTGCGGCATCACTATCGATTTTACTTCCTTCTTCTCCGATTCTTTTCTTGCGTGGGCCAGTTTTGCACGAAGCGACAGTATATCGGATTCTCCAATGGCTTTGTTTATGTGATTACGAAGTGAAACTTCGGCCATTAAATCCGTATTCTCTTTTAACTCAGCGTTAAATTCCATTAACAGATCTTCTTCAAGCATCCCATCAATGAAATCCTCGATGGTTTGTTCGCTAACATTCCATGAAGTCTCTGCTGACATTATATTCTTCATTTTATCCCTCAGGTTCATCACGTCAAATTCTCCTAAGGCGTTATCCAACTCATTGTGAAGATTAACTTCGAACTGAAGATCCTGGTTCATTTCAAGTTCAGCTTCAAATTCAGCTAAAATTTCGTCCCCCATCTCACCGTTTAGGTACGAGTCGATATCTTCTGCCGAATACTGAGGTTCGACTGATTTGGCAACTTGTTTCAGTGTATCGCGTAAATTGAGAATATCGGATTCAAGGATTGCTTCTTCCAACCCATCAAGTTCTTCCAGTTCAATTCCTTCCAACTCATCTTCAAAACCGTTCATTTCCGAACCGTTTTGTTCTTCATAGAACCGATGAATGTTTTCGTTTGCTGTTTTTCCGTGTTGATAAACGTGTACTTTTGGAAGGGATTCAAAAGTATCGATCAACTGTTCGAAGGTTAATTCTTCTTTTAAGTCCTTGATTTCATCGAGTTCTTCGAGTAATGCGAAGGAGCCGTTTTCGAAACTGTTAAGCGTGTTTTCTCTTTGGATTTTTTCGAGGGAAGCTTTAAGGGCTATAACATCCAACTCAAGTACTGCGTCCTGGATGTCATGGTGAAGTTTAACTTCATCTCTTAATTCTTCGTTGAGGGTCAACTCTTTTTCAAAATCTTCTTTTTCTCTCGCGTCCAATAAATTGAGACAGTAGTCTTCAATGCGTCCAAATAATTCTGTTTTAGGTGTCATCTTCAAGTATCTTTTTAAATTCTGTATCTTGCTTAATGCGCTTGATAAGTAGTTCTTTACACTTGAATTTTCGGGTTTTTGCGTACTTCTCTGTTTTATAGCCCATGATTCGGGCAATTTCCTTAAGGGGAACTTTCTCAAAAAACAGTTGCAACAACTTTTGACAATCAGAACTAAGGGTTTTAAAATGCTTCTGATACAAACCGTACTTTTCGTTTTTTTCAATTAACTCAATCAGGTTATCATCGTAAATGTCTTCCTGATAGGGTAACGAATCGTTTAGTTTCTCTTTTTCAATTCTTCGTTTCTCCAGTTGTTTCAACCAAAGCAGCCTGCAAACCGAAAATAAATAGCCTTGAAAAGAACTCTTCTCGAAAATCAAATCGTTTTCTTTCAATTTTCGATAAATTACGATAACTGCTTCCTGAAAAATATCGCTGGCATCATCTTCACTTCCCTGGTTCTTCTTGATAAAGTAATTTACTTTGTAGTAATACTGTTTGTATATGTACTGTAAAATTAAATTATCATGTCGTAAGATACCTTTCAGGATTTGCGCATCCGTATAACTTATCATGTTCTATTATATTAATTCGATTAATGGGTAAAAGGTAACCCTCAATTTAAAATTATTCTATTCACAACTTAATTAACAAATAGCACTCATTGTGGCAATTTCGCTAATAAACAATGCTTTACATCGTGTGCTAAAGATAAAAATTAAATTAAAAAGAAAAAATAAATATGGGAAATTGCTGTGTTCAGAAAAACAAAAAGGACAGGTTCAACAACCTATCCTTTTCTCATTAAACTAACTAACCTAACTAAACCTAAACTTATGAAAATAAACGTACTGCAAATATAACGGCACAGGATTTACTCAACAAAAAAAAGTTGTTAAATCATGTTAAAGATGAAAAATACTTAACAATTGATTTTATTGAGCTACAAAAGTATAGTGAATGCTTCCTTTTTGTGAAACGGGCGCCGAGTTATCGCTGTTGAAGAGGGTCCGTGAGGCGGCTTCTTTTGCGTACAGAAAAATCTGATTGTCGCGAATAGCCGGATTGGGGCGTGGAACTGCTTCGGTTACTCTCCCATTTCGGTTGACTTTGATGTCAACTATTACTGTGCCCCCGCCTTGTGCCAGGTAAACCGGAACAGGCAAACTCACGTGATAACGGTTCTCAAGGTAATACACAATATTACTTTCTCCGACGTAAATTACATTCCTGATCGAGTCACGATCCATATCTTGGGTGGTTTCAACCGGCATTTTCACTTCACTCATATCCACAATCTCTTCAGATAACTGGGCGCTAACATTTGAACGTAATTGTTTAGCCGCCTCAACTTCTTTCAAATAATCGTTGTCAAAAAATTTATCAGGTGATGACGTCGTATTTTCTTTTGCCAGTTGGTTTGAAGCCGTATTTGTAAGGTTGTTGATCCGGTCCTCAGCCGGAGGTGTTTCTTCGACAGGCTTTTCTTCCTTTGCCTCAGGCAACTCCGGCTCAAGCATATCTTCAGGAAATTCAACCAGAATTTCTTCTTCTTTAACATTGCCTTTAATATCTACATCAGCCAGTAAAAAAAAGAATAATAACAGGATATGAAAAATTAAGGTGCCCATCACCCCGTAAATATTTCGCCGGTATATTTTACTTAGCTTTTGCACTCAACAAATGTAAAAAATTAAGTTGTACCAAAGTCTTTGTAAATGGCGATGACAAAAACTTATTTACCGGATTCTAAACAAAAAGCGCCGACCAAATGGTCAGCGCTCGTTAAACGCTAACTTCATAACTTTTATACATATTGTTAATCTCCAACAGTTGAATGTACTAACCAACATGCTCATTTCGTGGCAACAAGCATTGCCCGAAAATAACCTAGCGATTCGGCAATCCCCATAAAAGGATCATCCATATTTCTTTCGTGCTCGAGACTAACACAGCCCGTATAATTAACTTCGCGTAGCATTTTAACAAACGAGGGGAAATCGATGATTCCGCGCCCTACTTCCACAGAATAACCTGATTTTGTAGTTCCGGTTACATCTTTTAAATGAATGTCGAAAATACGGGTGTGATATTTTTTAAGATCGGCTACCGGGTCTTTTCCGTTTCGTGTATCATGTCCAATGTCTAAACACATCCCGATTCGGGGATCCAGGTTTTTGGTCTTTTCCCAAACTACTTCGGCATCCTGATAAATTTCCTGGTCAGGACCGTGAAGATGAATTGCATACGTAAAGCCATATTCTTTTACTTTCTGGTCGACATATGGAAGCAAATCGTAATTCGGAACTCCCACGATGGTAGTAACCCCCACGCGTTTTGCATATTCAAAATCTTTATCGATCTCCTCTTTCGAACGCATGTATAAAGGTCCAACGGCATATCCTTTTACTCCATATCCGGCACACTTGGCATGGAAGGCAGCAATTTCTTCATCGGTACTTTCAACAGGCAAATGAAAATCTTTTATACATAAATAATGAATATCACAACGTTGCAAGGTTTTTAGCGCTGTTTCCAAGTCGAACTTTACAAAGGTATAACCGGCTACCCCTAATTTAAATGATTCACGAGTTTCAGGAGCCGGTTGCGGATCGGGTCTTTCCTGGGCATTCAACATGTTCGGTACAAGGAAAATCCCGATCAAAACAAACATTAAAAAAGTCTTTTTCATAATTAAGATCAAATTGGTTTATTGCTGCTAAGGTAGTTAATTCAAATTGTAGAAAAGCCAACACCGTGCAACAAAATTAACTCATCAGTTGAATTTAATACTTTGAGCCTAACTTCTCAGACTGTTTGCCAGCGAGTAGTTACGAGATATTCCTCCACGCCGTTTTCACCAACTCCGGCATTTAACTCGTCGGCAATTTTTTTCCACTGTTCGTATGCCTGATTTTTTTCGTGTTTATTACATTTAAAGAATTTATTCTTTATTTTACCTTTCACACAATTTAAAAATATTACAATTGTTTTCATGGCTTTGAGTTTAAATTATTCTTCAAGTGAATCGTTAAATCGTCGTAATAGAACGGCGGCAAAACTGCTCATCGATGTGTTTTCCACAATAATTTCCCCTGGCAGGTCGAGGTTGGTCAAAGTGAAGTTCCAGATTGCCCTGATACCGCAACTGACCAGATCCTCGGCCACATCCTGCGCAACGCTGTTTGGTGTCGACAGGATCGCAATTTTAACATTCAATCGGTCGGATAGTTGAAAAAGCTTGTTGTAGTCGAAAATGTGGGTGCTGCCGATTGTTTTGCCGACATATTCCAACGCTGTAATCTGCACATTACAACTATAGCAAAAGGGATGCTAATTGAACAAACAAAAAGTTTTAGAAAGTGGGTTTTGCAGGTAACAGTTATAGCAACCTTCGATTAAAGTTTTTTTTATTAAGAACTTGCTCCGATACCAGGAATACAACCGGTTTACCTGAAATTGGATTGGTGCGTGTTATTACGACTGTTTTATAAACCGCCTCGATATCTTCATAATTGAGTACTTCTGCCGGCGCTCCAACCTTTCGAACTGTACCATTCTCCATCATAATTAGCGAATCGCAGTATTCACCAGCCAGATTCAGGTCGTGAATGATCATCAGAATCGTAAGTTTTAAATCGTGGCTCAAGCGTCGTATCAAATTCAAAATCTGCACCTGGTGTGTAATATCGAGATGTGATGTTGGCTCATCAAGTAAAAGTAACTGGGGCTCTTGTGCCAAGGCCCGCGCAATTCCTGCCAGTTGCTGTTCTCCCCCACTCAGCGCATTCATGGGTTTATCTTTTAAATGAACGACACCCACTTGATTCATGTACTTCTGGGCGATCTCCAGATCGTCAGCAGTTTCAAAAAACTGAAATCGCCTGCGGTATGGAAAACGACCCATTAAAACATATTCTTCCACCGTAATATTTCCGGCTTCGATGGTTTGGGTTACCACTGCCAGGTTCTGGGCCCGTTCCCTCAGTCCCATTTTCTGCAACAATTTTTCGTTGAGGATACATTTACCTTTTATTGTACTTAACTCCCCGGATATTCCTTTAAAAAGCGTGGTTTTACCTGAACCATTCGGACCGATAATTCCAACAAAATCTCCTTGTTTGATTTCAAAACAAATATCCTCCAGAACGAAGCGTCCCGGATAGCCGCACGAAAAGTGATCGATTTTTAAGAAACTATCCATCTAATTCAGTTTGAAATGCGATTTTGAACGGCTCAAAACGGCGATAAATACAAGTCCTCCCGCAAAACCAGTGATCACGCCTATTGGTAATTCGTTGGGTGAAATAATGGTGCGTGCAACGGTGTCGCAAAGAATCAAAAAAACAGAACCGCCTAAAAATGAACCCAATAAAAGAATACGGTAATCATTACCTATGATTAAACGTATGAGATGCGGAATAACTAAACCTACAAAACCGATGACACCGGCAACAGCCACCGCGATTCCGGTAAGCAGCGATGCCAAAAAAAATAAAATCCGGATGGTTAAATTGGTATTAATTCCTAAATGTTGTGCTTTTGCATTTCCCAATCGAAGCGCGTTTAAAGGCTGGGCAAAAAAGTAGCTCAACAATAAACCACTGAGTGATGCATAAAAAGCAATTTTTATCAGTATATAATTAGTTTCATCCAATGACCCCATAACCCAAAACACAATACTTTGCACGTTATCAGTGGTAGTTATCGACATCAAAAACATCATGGCCGAAGATGAAACAAAACTCACCATCACACCTATCAGCAACATACTGTTGATGCTCAATCCACCGCGTTTAATGCTTAAAAAATAAACCAAAAAGAGAGTTATAATAGCGCCTGCAAATCCAAAAAGTGGCAAGGCCAGAAAAGAAATGGCATTCAGTCCAAAAACGATGGCAATCGATACTCCAAGCGCAGCGCCTCCTGAAATTCCCAAAGTATATGGTTCAACAAGCGGGTTCCGATAAATACCTTGCAAAACAGCACCTGAAAGACTCAGCGCCCCTCCCACAGATGCAGCAAGAATTAATCGTGGAATACGAATTTTGGTAAGCACCACATACGAAATCGATTCGGGACTGGCAAGTATTTCAGGAAGACGCAAAAGTGATATGTTCACTTCGCCCGACGACAGAGAAATGGCAACGGAAGTTAATAAGAGCAGCAGCAAAACCGCTGTAAAAACAATCCATTTAAAATACCTGTTTCTCATTAATCACTTATTGTCCAACTATTTCGTTCTTATTCCATCAAACACATCTTCGAGTGCGCTCACAAAGTTAATGGGTGTTGGGCTGCACGATGTTTCCGAATCGATCAGAAAAACCTTATTATTTTTCACTGCTGTAATTCCCGTGTATGTTTTCCAAACATTCATTTCTTCTTTGCCAAAACCGCCCATGGTTGCTATAAAAATATAATCCGGGTTATTTACCACCACACTTTCACGGGTAATAGTTCCCTTGGTAAGTCCTGCGGCAACGTTTTCGCCATTACAAAAAGTAATATAATCGTTCATAAATGTATTCTCCAAAACTGTAAAAACGGGATTAGCGCCTAACTGAAAAAATATTTTTGAACGTGGGAGTTTCGAAGACATTTGTTTAATCTCATTAACTTTCTTTTCGGCCTCAGCAACCGCTTTTTTTGCCTCGTCAAGGTTTCCGATCAACCCGGCAATGTGTAAGGTCTGTTCACAAATTTCTTTGAAATTACGCGGCGAATCCATCACCTCCACGTTAATGCCCAGCCTTTCCATGGTGGCAATATCCTGTGGTTTTGTCAGTTTCATAGCTAAAACTATATCGGGGTTTAACTGGTACAGGGCTTCAATATTGATATCGACTGCCGAACCAACCTGCGGCACCTCGTCGCGTACTGCATCGGTACAGTAACTCGTGCAGCCCACCAGTTTTTCCTGTGCCCCGATCAGATAAATATTTTCAGTAATCGACGGAGCCAGAGAAACAACCCGACTAACTTCCTGGGCAAAACCCAAAAAATTAATCAGTAAAAGTACGAAAATGGCAAAGCCTTTAATTTTCATGTCGCACAAATAATTTTACGGGAAGAAACAGGATCAAGTGAATGATTCCCGAAACTTTGATCCCGAAGTTCGTTCATCTAAAATATTACTGGCAGGTTTTCTGGCTTGCCTTTTCTGATTGCAGCCTTCCCATCTCGCGTGAAACGAGAAAGTGGCATAGTTGCAATCAAATTTTTATGGCTTACAGCTGCGGGTACAGCTCCGGATTTGAACCGGATTCCCTTTAGTGCTTTCGCATCACCAATTGTCGCCAAAGGTAGAAAAACTTTTATGGCAAATTCAAAAAAATAAATACTGAAATTCCGGAGTGAATCAGGAAAACAGATTCTTATCTCGATCGCCAAAGAAAATGCCTGCGTCGATGCGGATGCGGTCGAGGACCTGCATCAGGCCGAGGCTCAATTTCCAGTTCATTAACGGACTTTCGATAATCCCCCGATCAAGGCATTCCATTACGTGAGCAGCTTCGTACTGGTAACCCCAGCCTTCGAAATGTTCTTTCGGAAGGGTTTGCGGTTCTTCTCCTTCTTTAAAAATAGTGATGTTGGTGGGTGCGTACCACCGGGGATTTAGAACCAGGTAGCCTTTTTCGCACCAGTATTCAGTTTGCGTTGGCGAATATGCCGAAAAACTTGAAGTGAGGTTGGCCATGGCTCCGTCGGGATATTTAAAAATCATACTAATGCTTTCTTCTGAACCTGTCGGGCTGAACTCGGCAAAAGTTTTAATGAGCTTAGGCACACCCAACGAAGTAAGCGCCGCAAAAACCGTGTAAATGCCGATATCGAGCAGTGAACCACCACCCAATTCAATATTGTATAATCGGTTGTATTCAATAAACGGGGCATTAAAAGCAAAATCAGACCGAACAATTTTTAGATTGCCTAATTCGCCTGACTGTAAAATATTCTGTGCCTGCCGGAAACTGGGCTGAAACATTGTCCAGAAAGCTTCCATCAAGAAAGTATTGTTTTCCCGGGCTGCATGAATCATTTGTTGCACCTCGTTTACATTTAGCGAAAATGCCTTTTCGCACAATACCGCTTTTTTATGCTTTAAACAAAGTAAGGTATGTTCGAAATGATGCGAATGTGGCGTTGCAATATAAACGATATCCACTTTAGGATCGGCCACCATCTCCTCATAGCTTCCGTAGGCTACTTCAAATCCCCACCCGGTTGCAAAATCCTGCGCTCTCTGGCAGTCTCTTGACGCAGCAGCATATAAACATGCATTTGGAAGCAACTTTAAATCGTGCGCCATTTTATTGGCAATCTTTCCACATCCCAATACTGCCCAATTGTATATTTTCCTGTTTTCACTCATAATACGCGAAACTAATATTTTCCCGCGTTTTTATCAATAAGTTCATTTATGGCTTGAACGCTGGTTGCCGAACGTCCCTTATCTTCAGGCGTATTCAAACAGTAATCAACCAACTGATCGACGGTACTTGTAGCCACATGCATACGCGTATCGGAAGAAGCGTAATAAATAAACACCTCATCGTTTTCGTTGCAAATCCATCCATTGGCAAACAGTACATTCGAAACATCGCCAATGCGTTCTTCCCCTTCAGGCGCCAGGAAATACCCTCCGGGCCGTGCAATCACTTTTGAAGGATCCTCGAGATCGGTCATGAACATGAACAGCGTATAACGTAACCCTGCGGCACAATTTCTAACACCATGGGCCAGATGCAACCAACCTTTTGTAGTTTTGATAGGCGCCGGTCCCTGTCCGTTCTTTAGTTCTTTTATGGTATGATAGATTTTCTCGTCGATGATCTCCTCAACCGGCGCTTCCGCTTTGGTAACATCATCAACCAACGCCCATCCGATTCCTCCACCACCGCCAACTTCGATAAACCCATCCTGTGGACGGGTGTAAAAAGCATATTTTCCATCCACAAATTCGGGATGTAATACAAGGTTACGCTGCTGACCGTGATGCGAAATAAAATCGGGTAACCGTTCCCAGTCCGCAAGATCTTTTGTACGGGCAATGCCACCGCTGGCTGTCGCCATTGATGTATCGCCTGACGGTGCGTTTTTGTCTTTTCGTTCCGAACAAAAAACGCCGTAAATCCAGCCATCCTCGTGCTGGGTTAAGCGCATGTCGTAAACATTGGTTTCAGGATCTTCGGTTTCGGGCATGGTCACCGGACGCTCCCAAAATCTCCAGCCGTCGATTCCATTCGGGCTTTCTGCCACTGCGAAATACGACTTTCTGTCCCACCCTTCTACGCGCACCATCAGCAGGTATTTCCCGTCGATATAAAGTGCACCACTGTTAAAAGTGGCATTTACGCCAATCCGCTGCATCAGGAATGGGTTACTATCGGGGTTAAGATCGTAACGCCAATGCAAAGGTGCATGTTCGGCGGTAAGAATAGGTCGTTTATAACGATAATAAATACCGTTGTATGCTCTCGTAACTTTCTTATTTTTCTTATTTAATAACTTTTCGTGGTCCTTCTTTAACTGAACCAGTCGTTTCTCAAATTGCTCTTTTGCAGATGTCATATTTCGTCAAATTTTTTACTGAAAGTATTAGCTGAATGAGTACAGCGATTATTCCTCGGGTAATGTATCCCACCATGTTTTCTTTAATATAAAACCCGATACTATTGTTATACCGATAGTGATCCATATTGGTAAAGTGTCTTTCAATATTACATATATGGGTAAAGCAACCAGCGCTGTTTGCGCGATAACACCTACCACAACGTTGAACATGTCGCGTTTGAAAGTACGGTTCGGGACAAAGCCCGGATTTTCGGCTACCACTTTATCACGGATGGGCCCCCAGAATCCCCAGGGGTTAACGGTCCTGTAAAATTCCTTCAACGTTTTTTCATCGGTTGGTTTGGTTAGCAACGTGCCCAGTAAAGCACCCGCGATGGAAATAATCAGCAGCCAGGGGAAGTAATAAAGGTCGAGTGTGTCGGTAATCCGCGGAAATACCAGCGCCGGAATTAAACCAAAAACCATTCCCCAGAAATAACCGTAACCGTTAAAACGCCACCAGTACCATTTCAACACATTCGAAACCACATAACTGCCATACAATCCCGAAACGATCCACTGCAACATGCTGTTGACATCTTGGGCGAAAACACCAAAAATAATACTGATGATCACCACCACTACACCAGTTATGTAGTTCATGTTTCTGATTTGGCGGTTATCGGCTTCAGGTTTTAGATATCGTAAATAAATATCGTTAACAATGTAGGCCTGAGCGGCATTCAAGGTTCCGGCAAAGGTTGAGTTGAACGCTGCCAGCAGACCGGCCAGTAATAAGCCCATAAAACCAACAGGTACAAATTCGGCAATGGCAGACGGTAAAATTTGTTCAAAATCAATTTCACCGGCTACCAACAAATTGAGGCGATCGTAATACAAGATAGCCAGCACGGCAAAACCCGCGATCATGAAATAACGAATAGGCATTAAAACTACCGATACAAAACCACTCATTTTTGCAGCATCCTTTGGCGATTTTGTCGACAATATCTTTTGCATATCGTAAGTTGGGGCTGGCCCGGCCATCGAAACCAGCACTCCTTTAAACAACATCATCATAAAGAAAATAGAAAAAAACGAATATCCGTCGCTTGAGATTTTGCTGTTCACTTCGTCAATGATTCCGCTCCAGTCGAGATCGTTGAGCTTCCAGCCAAAAAACGGTGAATGCCAGCCTTCTGGCACATTCAGTGTTTCAACGGCGAGTGCTTTCATGGCCAACACGCCAATCAGAATGGCCGAGATTGTCATTATAAAATATTGTAATACATCGGCCCAAACAATGCTGGTCATCCCTCCAAGCACCGCATAAAATACCGCAAACATGGTGAAAGCAATTCCATAAATGTGCGGAACATATTCTAAAGGAACATTAAACGGAATATGAGGAGCCACAATATCCCACGGAATAAAAATCATCATAAATTTTCCTAAGCCAATAAATCCGTAGGCAAGGTACCCCAGGCACAGGATAAGGGCGAAAACCACTACCACACCGTGTGAAAGGCTGCTTTCAAGCGATCGGCCAAAGCGGGTGTTGATCCACTCGGCACCCGTGGTTACCTTCGAACGACGCAACCAAATACTTAAGAACACCATTAAAAAAACCTGGTTAAAAACCGGCCACAGCCAGGGAATCCAAACACTTTTTAGCCCGTAAACAAATAGCAGTGTAACCAACCACATGGTCCCGGAAATATCGAACATCCCCGAGGCATTCGACAAACCCAGCATGTACCAAGGTAGCTTGTTTCCTCCAAGCATGTAATTCGATTTACTTTTTTGGGCTACTTTTTTGAGAACCAACCCGATGACAACCGTCGAAACCAGGTAGGCAAAAATGATAATGATGTCGATTAGGTTTAATTTCATAGTCGGCCTTTGAGTTTTTGATTTAGATCGTGCTACACTTCAATTGTGTTACAATAATTGCGGAGTAATATTACTGAAAACAACTTACAGAAACAAGTCTCATTTTATTTTTGTACATATTACAATATCGTCATAAAATTGCCATTTAGAATTCCATATTAAAGGAAGAATATCCCGAGTGTTTTAAGTTTACTCTTCTGAAATTTCTTAATTTTGCAACCAGTTCAAATAAAAAATATGCGGAATTTATTTTTCATTCTCATTGGCGTCGTTCTGATTCTGACAGCATGTTCAAATCCGACAACAAGTTATGTGGCAAACAACGGTACGGTTTACGGAACCTATTACAACATCAAATACGAAAGTCCGGGCGGGAAGGACCTGAAAGAAGAAATCGACAGGGAACTGGCGCGTTATACTCAGATTTTTTCGCATTACGAAAAGAACTCGACAATTTCGAAAATCAACCGTAACGAAGAAACTGAACTTGAGCCCGAATTTGTAAGCTGTTTCAACAAAGCGATGGAAGTTTCTGAACGAACTAACGGAGCGTTCGATATTACTGCAGCACCACTGATCAACGCGTGGGGTTTTGGTCCCGAAGACCGGATAAAAATGACACAGGAGAAAGTAGATTCTCTTAAAGCTATTTCAGGTTACAAAAAGATTCGTTTGGAAAACGGAAAAGTTGTAAAAGAAAATCCAGCCATGCAGTTAAACATGAGCGCTATTGCAAAAGGGTATACCTGCGATCTTGTCGGAGATTTTCTTGCTCAACAAGGTTGTGAAAATTACATGGTCGACATTGGCGGCGAAGTGGTAGCAAAAGGGAAAAACAATAAAGGCAACACCTGGACCATCGGAATACGAAAACCCAATGAAGATCCTTTTGCAAGTGACCTGGATGCGGCAATCGAACTACCTGATCATGCTTTGGCTACCTCGGGCAACTACCTGAATTTTTACGAAGAAGATGGGAAAAAATATGCGCACACCATCGATCCGGGTTCAGGCTATCCGGTTCAGCACAGTATACTAAGTTCCACTGTTTTGGCGAACGACTGCATGACTGCTGATGCTTATGCCACCGCGTTTATGGTTCTTGGTAAAAAAGCCGGTATCGAAGTTTTAAAAAAGGTTCCGGGCCTGGAAGTGTATTTTATTTATGCCGACGAAGAAGGGAATAACCAGGTGTATATGTCGGACGGATTTAAAAACTACATTAAAAACTAACAAAAACCGGCTATTTACCAGCTTTCATATTTGGTGTTAACGAAACTTTCTTGTAGTTTACTTCTCTCCAGGCATCGCGTTGTGCAATTCTGTCCTGGGTTTGTGCACATGGAATTTTCTGGCTCTTGAGGTATTTGTTCCCGCTCACATGAGTATTCGGAAATTTACCACCTTTTTTTACTAAAATGGTAATTGCCATCCCTGCTATCCCGAGCGCTACCAAAACGATCGCTGCCAATATCACTTTAAAAATTGCCATTTTGTTTTCTTTATTCTATTGCGTTGCAAAATTAATGTTTGTAACAAAATATAAGGTATCATTATAACCATTTTAACGAGAAATTGTTGTCGTTCGTCTAAAACTTGCAGTAACTTATCACTAATTGTGTAACTTCAAGGTACAAAAACAAAAAACAATCTAATCATGGAAAAACATGTAAACGTCATCGCTTCTTTGCAGATCGGCTTGAGTATTTTACGCCTGATCATAGTAGCCGTAGTTTTCGCAATCCTACATTTTGTTGGCGATTTTGCCGACGATCCTGAAGCAGAATTTGTTTTATCGATCATTGCCAACATTATTATAATCGTTTTGCTACTTTTAAGCCTTCCCGGCATTTTGGCCGGAATCGGGTTATTTAAACGAAAAGAGTGGGCACGTATTCTGACTTTGATTATTTCGGTGCTCGACCTTATTAATTTTCCGATCGGTACCGCGGTGGGTGTATATTCGATTTGGGCGCTTTCGCAAACCGAAACAACAGAATTATTCAAAACGGAATAATCGCTTTTTAACGTTGAGATGGTTCAATATGAAATAAGAATAAGAGGCCGGGTACAAGGCGTTGGATTCCGTTATTACACGCAAAAACAAGCACAGCTTTTTAACTTAAAAGGGTGGGTGCGTAATACATCCGATGGTGGTGTACTGGTGATGGTACAAGGCGACAAAGAAGTGATCGACACTTTTACCGACTACCTTCGGATTGGACCGGCCATGTCGAGGGTTACACACATTTCAGCCGTTCCTGTTACTCCCGGCGAGGTATTTTCCGATTTCAGAATCAAATAGTAATTGCCTTCAACTAAACAAAATATTGCATCTTGAAAAGCTTCACCCGCTTTTATTAATATCTTTACATTTCAACCATATTTTTATCGAAGAAGTGGAAAAGAAAAACTACCATATGAGCCCCGGGCAGTTTCGGGAAGAAGGAAAAAAAGTAATCGACTGGATTGCCGATTATTACGAACAAATTGAAAAGTACCCTGTGCTATCGCAAGTAAAACCGGGAGAGATTCTTTCGTCGCTACCAGAAAACCCTCCTGAAAAAGGAGAACAGTTGGATGTTATGATGCGCGATTTGGATGAAAAAATAATGCCTGGGATAACCCACTGGCAATCGCCTGATTTTTACGCCTATTTTCCTTCCAACACTTCCTTTCCATCTATTTTGGGAGACCTCGTTTCATCCGGATTAGGAGTTCAGGGAATGATCTGGGCTACCAGTCCGGCAGCCACCGAACTCGAAACCCGTGTACTCGACTGGTTGGCACAAATGATGGGGATGCCTGGAAAATTCAAATCGACTTCAAGCGGCGGAGGTGTTATCCAGGATACCGCATCTACCTCAGCGCTTACAGCGGTTATTGCGGCGCGCGAACGGGCTACCAATTTTCAAGCCAATGAAAAAGGCATTCGTCAAAAACTTGTGGCATATATTTCTACGCAAACTCACTCGTCGTTGGAAAAAGCTATAAAAATGGCCGGGATTGGAAAAGAGAACCTGCGGTTGATCGATGTGGACGAAGAATTTGCCATGCGTCCCGATTTACTGGAAGCACAGATTCGACAGGACAAAGAAGCAGGGTTTCAGCCTTTCTTCGTGTGTGGCGCACTCGGGACAACATCATCAAATGCGATGGATCCCTTGCGTAAAATAGGGGAAATTGCCCAAAAAGAGAATTGTTGGTTTCATATCGATGGCGCCATGTCGGGAACAGCCATGCTTTGCCCCGAATTTCGTCATTTAATGGATGGGGTTGAATTGGCCGATAGTTTTGTTTTCAACCCTCACAAATGGATGTTTACCAACTTCGACTGTGATGTTTTTTGGGTTGCGAACCGGAACGAGTTGATAAAAACATTTTCTATTCTTCCTGAATATTTAAAAAACAAGGCAACCGAATCGGGGGCCGTTTTCGATTACCGCGACTGGCATGTTCAATTGGGCAGACGTTTCAGGGCGCTAAAACTCTGGTTTGTGATCAGACATTATGGTGTTGAAGGCCTCCAATTTCACATAAGAAAACACGTCGAGATGTCGCAAATTTTCACCCAATGGGTAAATGAATCTGAAGAATTTGAATTGCTTGTACCACCGCCACTGAACCTGGTTTGCTTCCGGCATAAAAACGGCGATGAGTTTAATCTGAAACTGATGAACACCATTAATGAAACCGGGAAAATATTTTTTACCCATACAAAATTAAACAACCAGGTTGTTTTACGCATGAGCATTGGGCAAACCAACACCGAATTAAAACACCTTGAAGCTGCCTGGAAAATCATCAGGGAAACCGCGGCAAACCTTCAATAAATTAAAACTTCGAAGCTCAAACACAAATGATTGAAAAATCTTTGCATTCATATAAGTGTAATTTTCACGCTTTAATATTTTTTTATACTTTAGCTTCAAAATTAAATCAATAAAAAATGACAGAAATTAAACATATGGAAATATGGTTCGTAACAGGCAGCCAAAATCTGTACGGAGCTAAAACTCTTAAACAAGTTGACGAAGATTCTGCTAAAATAGTGGAAGGTCTGAATGGTTCGGGAAACTTACCTGTTAAAATAGTATTTAAGCCCGTTGTAAAATCATCTGACGAAATCCTGGATATTTGCGTACAGGCCAGCGCTGATAAAAAATGTATTGGGTTGATTACCTGGATGCACACCTTTTCACCCGCTAAAATGTGGATTGGCGGACTGAAAGCTTTGAGCAAACCATATATGCATTTGCATACACAATTTAACCGCGACTTACCCTGGAGCGAAATCGATATGGACTACATGAACCTGCACCAAAGTGCACATGGCGGCAGAGAATATGGTTTTATTAACGCGCGTATGCGTAAAAACCGCAAAGTGGTGGTTGGCCACTGGAAAGATAAAAAAGTACAGGAGCAGGTGGCCATATGGTGCCGTACTGCCATTGGCTGGGCCGATTCGCAAGGACTGAAAGTAGCCCGCTTTGGCGACAACATGCGCGAAGTAGCTGTTACCGAAGGAGATAAAGTTGAAGCGCAAATTAAATTTGGGTGGCAGATTAACGCTTACAGTTTAGGCGATTTTGTTGAAGGCGTTGAAAAAGTGACTGAATCCGAAGTAGATAATTTATATAAAGAATATGAAAAACTTTACGAAGTAGCTGAAGATTGTAAACCGGGCGAAAAATTCCACGAGAATGTGCGTGTTCAGGCTCGCTATGAAATAGCGCTAAAACAATTTATGGAAGAAGGCAACTTTAAAGCCTTTACAACGAATTTCGAAAACCTGGTTGGATTGAGCCAGTTACCCGGACTGGCATCGCAACGTTTGATGGCTGCCGGTTATGGCTTCGGTGCCGAAGGCGACTGGAAACAAGCTGCCCTGCTCCGCATTATCAAAACCATGTCGGCAGGAATGAAAGGCGGAAGTTCGTTTATGGAAGATTACACTTATCATCTCGATCCGGCCAACGAAGCAGTGCTCGGAGCCCATATGTTGGAAATCTGTCCGTCGATTGCTGCCGCGAAACCCAAACTGGTTGTTCAGCCCCTTGGAATTGGCGGCAAAGACGCCCCCGCCCGACTCATTTTTGAGAGTGCCACTGGCAATGCAATAAATGTTACTTTAATTGACATGGGCAATCGCTTCCGTATTATTGTAAACACCCTGGATGTGATCGAGCCACTCGAAAAAATGCCAAAATTACCGGTTGCCTCGGCTTTCTGGAAACCGATGCCAAACCTGGCTGATGGTGCTGCTGCGTGGATTTATGCCGGTGGAACGCACCACTCGGTATTTACCCTTGCACTAACACCCGAATACATTGAAACATTTGCAGAATATGCAGATGTTGAATTTGTTGTGATCGACAAAGACACAAAAGTTCCTGAATTCAAAAAAGAATTAAAATGGAACGAAGTGTATTACCTGCTAGCAAAAGGATTATAGATTATTTGTTAAAACGATAGTAATTAACACCCGGTGTACCGTTCATTGGGTGTTTTTATTTGTTTTTCGGAGCAATTTCCTTCGTATAATATTTACAAACTTCGGTAAGACCACATTTAGCACATTTGGGATTTCGTGCCACACACACATAGCGGCCGTGCAAAATGAGCCAGTGATGGGCTTTGGGGACCAAATCCTTCGGAATGTACTCCATCAGTTGCATTTCGGTGGCCAACGGAGTTTTGGCATTGGTACTTAATCCAATCCGGGCAGCCACCCTAAATACATGCGTATCTACCGCCAAAGCTGGTTTGTTGTAAACCACCGATGCAATTACATTCGCAGTTTTTCGACCAACACCTGGTAATTTTTGTAAATCATCCACATCGTCCGGAACCACACCATCATACAATTCGATGAGTTTTTGCGCCATGCCAACCAAATGTTTGGCTTTGTTATTTGGATACGAACAACTTCGGATATAATCAAAAACCTCTGCCGGATCAGCAGCAGCCATCTTTTGGGGAGTTGGGAAACGTTTGAGCAATTCAGGAGTTATTTGGTTCACACGTTTATCGGTGCACTGTGCCGAAAGTATTACGGCTACAATCAGGTCAAAAGGATTTCCGTATTCGAGTTCGGTTTCCGCGACCGGCATCTCTTGTTCAAAATATTGAATCACATAGGCAAATAGCTCTTTCTTTTGCATTCTTTCTATTTTATTTCAAAAATAATTGATTTTTTTTGATAGCTAGGTGTAACAAAACAGGCAAAGCTTAGTCTATATAAGTATAATGCTTGAACACCATTTCTCCCCTTTTTAAAGAAATGGTTTTAAGTTAACAATTAACAGACTTAAAAGCCGGCGTTGGCCGGCTTTTTTTATTTCCACTTTCATGGGTTATGAAAACGTTTTGGTTTATAAAAATAATAAGTCTGTAAGCAGAATAGCTTTCATAGTATCGGATAAATTCTATTTTTGTGAAACAAGTTGAAGGGAATTTAGAGGATGATGCAGAAAAAACACTTATTCATATTGGTTTTGGCGGGATTGACAATTCTCGCCTTCAAGCTGCAATCCTTTGTAAACAAAGAGGATACCCTTGATGCTCAAGTTGAAGGACCTCAGACCCCATCCTATAATCCTGTTGATGAAATCGAAAGTACTCTTCAGCAATTCGACAGTTTGCTCGAAGCAAATTTAAAACAGTCAGGAATTGTTGGAGCAGCGGCAGTAATTAGTTACAAAGGCAAAATAGCGCTTTTAAGATGCTACGGGGTGCGCAAAGCCGGGGAAAAAGATCCGGTTGATGAAAACACGATTTTCCGGCTGGCTTCGGTTTCAAAACCAATTACTGGCGTTTTAGCTGGGATTCTCGACGATGAGAACATCATCAAACTCGATGATAAAGTAACAGATTATCTCCCCTCTCTTCAATTAAAAAATGAAGAAAATACACAGGAACTCAAAGTCAGGCATTTGTTGAGCCATACATCGGGGCTGATTCCACACACTTATGATTTGATGGTGGAAGACCACGTTCCACTCAATCAGATTTTAGCTAAACTGAACGAAGTTGATATTACTTCTCCACCAGGAGAAACGTATGGTTATCAAAACGTACTATACAGCATTTACGACCCGATTACGCAGACAAAAACCCATAAAAGTTTCGACGCCACTATTCACGAAAAGCTGTTCGAACCTTTTGGTATGAAAGATGCATCAACAGGTTTTAAAGCGTTTAAGAATAACCAAAACAAAGCATATCCGCACTTTAACCGCGGCCACAATAAGTTTAGCGCAATGCGACTAAACGACCGCTATTACAATACTACTCCTGCCGCCGGTATTAATGCAAGCATTTCCGATCTTGGGAACTTTTTGGTGAATCTTACCGACCCCGACTCGAAAGCGATCTCGGAAGAAACGCGCGAAAAGGTATTTACCCCGCAAATAAAATCCCCGTTGGGCAGCACCTATTTTAGAAGCTGGGGAAAAGGCGTACAATCGAAACAATATTCAATCGGATGGAGAATTGTTGATTACAGGGGGCACCGCGTGGCTTATCACGGTGGATTTGTTGAAGGGTACAAGGCTGAAATTGCTTTTTGCGAAGAAGAAGAAATTGGAATTGCCCTGCTTTGTAACTCACCCAGCGCCGAAACCGCCAAGAATATCCCTGCTTTCCTGAACATGCTTTTCCGTGAAAAAGAACGAATTGCACTCGAAGAAAAAGAGGAACCCTCGGATATCGATAAATCCTGAATCAATTTATGAAACCATATATTCAAGCAGAAAATCTCTCGAAACGCTGGGGTGAGCTGCTATTATTCGAAGATATTTCGTTCACCGTTTTTGAAGGACAAAAGGTGGCCCTGATCGCCAAAAACGGAACTGGAAAATCAACCTTGCTGGACCTGCTGGCCGGGAAAGAAACGCCCGACAACGGGTTAATCACACTTACCAACGATATTAAAACGGGTTATTTCGAACAGATTCCACACCTTAATCCCAACAACACCGTAATCGAAGAAATATTTGAAGCGGAAAACGAGCAGTTAAAAACCATCAAGGCTTTCGAGCTGGCGGTAGCACACAATAACCAGGAAGAAATTACAGCGATTTCATCAAAAATGGATGAGCTGAATGCCTGGACTTTCGAAGTGGAAATTAAGCAAATCCTTACCCAGTTAAAGATCAGCTTCCTTGAACAAAAAGTTTCCGAACTTTCGGGAGGCCAGAAAAAAAGACTGGCGCTGGCTAAAATTCTAATCGATAAACCCGATCTGTTGATTTTGGATGAGCCAACCAATCACCTCGACCTGGAAATGATAGAATGGCTCGAAGATTACCTGGATAAAACAAAAGCCACACTGCTGATGGTAACGCACGACCGGTATTTTCTTGACCGTGTTTGCAACGAAATTTTAGAAATGGAGGATAACCAGATTTATCGTTACCTGGGAAATTACTCGTATTTTCTGGAAAAACGTGAAGAACGGATTGAGATGCAGCAAGCCAGCGTAGCCAAGGCAAAAAACCTGCTACGCACCGAAATCGAATGGATGCGACGAATGCCACAGGCACGCAGTCACAAAGCCAAATACCGCATTAATGCATTTTACGATCTGCAAAATAAAGCCTCGCATAATTTTCGCGAAAACAAAGTCGATATCGGGATACAATCGGCTCGTCTGGGAAAAAAAATAGTTGAATTGGAAAATGTTTCCAAATCGTACCCGGGTGTCCGGTTAATCGAAAATTTCTCTTACAAGTTTCAACGTTTCGAGAAAGTAGGGATCATTGGAAAGAATGGAACCGGGAAATCTACTTTCCTTAATGTCATCTCAAATTCGATAACTCCCGACTCGGGGAAGGTGGATATTGGAGAAACTATTAAATATGGTTATTATCGTCAGGACGGGATCAGTTTTAATCCAAAGGAAAAAGTAATTGAAGCGGTGCAGAAGATTGCCGAATTCATTCAATTCGAAGACGGAACAAAAATGAGTGCTACACAAATGCTTACGCGTTTTTTGTTTCCGCCCGAAACCCAGTATAATTTTATCGAAAAACTAAGCGGCGGCGAGCAGCGAAGGTTGTATTTGTGTACAGTTCTTATGCAAAACCCGAATTTTCTAATTCTCGACGAGCCGACCAATGACCTCGATATTATGACACTCAACGTGTTGGAAGATTACCTGAAAGCTTTTGGCGGTTGTGTGGTTATTGTTTCGCACGACCGCTTTTTTATGGATAAAATCGTGGACCATTTGTTCGTTTTCGAAGGCGAGGGAAAAATAATCGATTTCCCCGGGAATTATACCATTTACAGGAACAAGCTTGAGGAAGAACAGGAACGGGTAAAAATAAAAGAAAAGGCAAGGCAAGAAGGAAAATCCGTAGCGCATGTAAATAAATCAATTGCAGATAAAAAGAAACTTTCGTTTAGCGAAAAACGCGAATTTGAACAGTTGGAGAAAGAAATTCCGGAACTCGAAAATCAAGCGCTGGAACTGGAGAAACTTTTAAATACCGGGAATTTGCCGCACGACAAGCTATATGAGAAAGCGCTGGAACTGGACAAAATAAAAACTCTTCTCGACGAGAAAGAGTTTCGCTGGCTCGAATTAAGTGAACTGGGTTAACATTTTATCCGTTACATTCTAAATGTCTTCAAACTCGACATTGGTGTATTTTTTTATCGGTTCATTCTCTTCGAAACCATCTTTTTCAGTCACATCTACAGCCCGGTCACCTCTGTCTTCCTTGGGTTGCTTGCTGTAAATAAAATCGAATACTTCCTGCAAACTTCCAATGAATTTTTCAAAATCTTCCTTATACAAAAAGATCTTGTGTTTCTCGTAATTAAACTTCCCATTATCGTCGAAACGCTTTTTACTTTCGGTGATGGTTAGGTAATACTCATCATTTCTGGTACTTTTTACATCGAAGAAATAGGTTCTTTTCCCTGCACGAATTACTTTTGAATGAATCTCTTGTCTGAATTTGCTATCTGAATAGTCAACTTCCTCCTTGTTATCAGCACTTTCCATTCTATACCTTTTTTGATTTTTGATTTAGTTTAACTCAAAAATAGAAAAATATTTTAGAAATGTTAACAAATGACCAGAAAGCTGAACATAGTCTGAGAGATTTTACCCGGAAGTTTTAATTCCGTATTTCGACAGAATACCCTCACCTGCTTGTTCTCAGAAACAAAAAAGGCGGGAATATCCCGACTTGTATAATTTACAATTAATTATAAATTTTCACTATTATCCGACTAATCAGAAAATTGGGAAACTTTGACTCCTAATTTCC
>WOYI011005953.1_pt5 | contig 24073 bp, 18 predicted proteins | sample 6423411 | NCBI WGS metagenome assembly WOYI01 (sample SAMN13441803, study PRJNA592873) | oil field metagenome | biome: oil field; feature: oil-well bore; material: oil-contaminated soil; isolation source: oil-contaminated soil from oil-well borehole | place: Germany: Wietze | collected 2016-10-18 ... | reverse complement strand
CGCGTACCTGAACGACACGATCCCGTCGAAGGAGCGGGTGGCCGATGTCGGAGGCTACGGCGCCTCCATGCTCTGGGGCGGCGTCATCACCGCGATCGCCATCCCGTTCATGCTGCTCGGCCGCGGCCAGCACTCACCGGCGGACACCGCCCGGGATGTCGGGGAGCATGCGCAAAGCTGAGGAAGTCCTATTCGCCGCGTGAGATGTCCACCATCTCGTCGCGCGGGACGACCTTGATGCGCGCGCGGCCGTGGCGGGCACCGAGCCGGGCCTCGTGCTCGTCGAGCCGGTGCCAGCCTTCGAGGTCGGTCCACCGCACCCCGCGCTCGGCGAGCAGAGCGGGGATGGCCTCCTCGGAGGGGTCGGCGGGCTGCCACCAGGAGCCCTGGTCGTTGATGATGTGGCGCACGGTCTCCATCGCATCGGACTTGGTGTGACCGATGAGGCCAACCGGCCCGCGCTTGATCCACCCGGTCGCATACGCACCCGGCACGCGGTCGTTCGAGTCCCTGCGCAGCACCTGGCCCTCGTGATTCGGGATCACGCCGTGCCGCTTGTCGAACGGCACGCCCGGCAGCGGCGAGCCGAAGTACCCGACCGCGCGATAGATGGCCTGGATCGGCAACTCGCGGATCTCTCCGGTGCCGATGACGCCGCCTTCCCCGTCGGGTCGCGTGCGCTCCCAGCGGAACGATGAGACCTTGCCGTCGTCGTCGGCGATCACGCCGAGCGGCTTGGCGAAGAAGTGCAGGTGAAGTCGACGGGATGCCGCGCCGCCGGCATTGTTCGCCGACGGCCGTCTGCGCCACGACTGCAGCACGCGGTCGATCACCAAGACCTGCTTGTTGCTGGCGATCGCGGCCTTCGAGGCATCGTCGTAGTCGAAGTCCTCGTCGTAGACGACCATGTCGACGTCGCGCAGCTCGCCGAGCTCGCGCAGCTCGAGGGGGGTGAACTTGACCTGCGCCGGTCCGCGACGCCCGAACACGTGCACGTCGGTGACGGCGCTGGCCGCGAGCCCGCGGTAGACATTGTCGGGCAGTTCGGTGGCCAGCAGGTCATCGGCATGCTTGGCAAGCATGCGCGACACGTCGAGCGCGACGTTGCCGTTGCCGATGACCGCGACGGATGCCGCATCCAGGGGCCACTCGCGGGGAACGTCGGGGTGCCCGTCGAACCAGCTGACGAAATCCGCCGCGCCGTACGAGCCGATCGCGTCGATGCCGGGGATGTCGAGGCCGGCGTCGCGGATCGCTCCGGTGGCGAAGATCACGGCGTTGTAGTGCTGCTTGAGATCTTCGAGGGTGATGTCCTCCCCGAACCGGACGTTGCCGAAAAGGCGGATGTCACCGCGGTCGAGCACCTCACGCAGGGCGGTGATGATGCCCTTGATGCGCGGGTGGTCGGGTGCGACCCCGTAGCGGACAAGGCCGTAGGGCGCCGGAAGCTGCTCGAACAGGTCGATCGAGACGCCGAACTTTCGCTCCGCTTTGAGCAGGATGTCGGCAGCGTAGATGCCTGCCGGTCCTGCACCGATGATGGCCAGCCTGAGCTTGGTCATGGGCAATCCTTTCGTGTCTCGGCAGCCGGCTTCGCCGCTACTCGACAACCGCATGTTCTACGAGCTCCGCAGTGCTCAGGAGGAACGGTCCGCGACGGCCTGGGCGAAGCGCGTCAGCGCTTCGCGGACCGCGCCATCGGGAAGTGGCGCGAGCGCCTCGACAGCTTCGTTGGACCAGGCGTGAGCCAGATCGAGAGTGGCCTGAGTCGCCGCATGCTGACGCAGCTCGGCCAGCTCGGCGTCCAGGATCGCGGGGTCGGCGCCCGCGGCGATCCGCTCGACGCCGTCGTCGATGCTCTCGCGGAGGGCGACGGATGCGGCATCCGTCCGCTGTCCGAGCACGAGGTACGGCATCGTCGGCACTCCCGCGCGCAGGTCGGTGCCAGGCACCTTGCCGGTCTCGTCCGGGTTATCGGACAGGTCGATCACGTCATCGAGCAGCTGGAACGCGACGCCGACCTTCTCTCCGAAAGTCACGAGGGGCTGCTCGAACTCGGCCGGAGCGTTGGAGAAGATGATGCCCGATTGCGCGGCGGCCGCGATGAGCGAACCGGTCTTGTCGGAGAGGACGTTCAGGTAGAACGCGACCCGGTCCTCACCCTCTCGCGGTCCGACCGTCTCGTGCATCTGCCCCAGGACCAGTCGCTCGAACGTGTCGGCCTGCAGCCGGATGGCCCGGTCGCCCTGACGGGCCATGATCTGGCTCGCTCGTGAGAACAGCAGGTCTCCGGTCAAGATCGCAACGCTGTTGCCCCACACTGCGTGCGCACTGGGCACACCGCGACGCTTGTCGGCGGCATCCATCACGTCGTCGTGGTACAGCGTGCCGAGGTGGGTCATCTCCAGCGCGGTCGCCCCGAGGATGACGTTCTCGTTCGCACCGTCGCCCAGCTGAGCGGTGATCAGGGCGAGCATGGGACGGACGCGCTTTCCCCCCGCGTCGTACAGATACCGGCTCGCCGCATCGGCGATCTCATCGGTCATGTGCAGCTCGTCGGCGAGCACGCGATCGACCTCGACGAGGCCGGCGTTCACGGCGGATCTGAGCTTGAGGGACCGCGGTCCCGCGAATGTGCGGTCGGTGAGGCCCAGCTTGCCCGCAACTCGCGAGCCCGACGCTGAGGGAGTCACCATACCAGCCTATCGGGGTCGAAGGTGTTCGCCTCTGCCGGCATCGCGCGGATCACTTCGCAGAGGGCGTGGCGGTCAGCCGGGGCTTGGTCGCGCGGTGCAGCGCCACGATGCCCATCGACAGGTTGCGGTGGGCGACGTCGGTCCACCCGGCCTGACGGATCCACCTCGAGAGCGTGCGCTGATCGGGCCAGTCGCGGATGGACTCGTTGAGGTAGTCGTACGCGTCGGCGTTCGAGCTGACGGTCTTGGCGACGACCGGCAGGATGCGGTCGTTGTAGAACCGGTAGAGCCCGTTGAAGGAGGGCGACGGCGGGTGCGAGAACTCGCAGACCACGAGGTGTCCGCCGGGCTTGGTGACGCGGAGCAGCTCGAGCAGGGCCTTCTTCGGGTCGTTCACGTTGCGCAATCCGAACGACATCGTCACGGTGTCGAACTCACCGTCGGCGAAGGGCAGAGCCGTCGCATCGGCTTCGACGAACGTGAGGTTCGCGATGCCGCTGTGCCGCCTCCTGCCTTCGGCGATCATGCCCGGCGAGAAGTCGGCGGCGACGACCTCGGCGCCGCTCCCCGCGAGAGCGACCGAGCTGGCGCCGGTGCCCGCCGCGAGGTCGAGGATGCGCTGACCGCGGCGCGGTGCGACCGCGCGGGTCGTCGCGACCCGCCACATGCGATCGTTGCCCATGCTCAGCACGGTGTTCGTGCGGTCGTAGTTCTTCGCGACCTGATCGAACATGCCGCTCACGCGGGCTGGATCCTTGTGCAGATCGGCGCGGTTGTGCTCGTGATCGTTCATGCATCGGCTCCCGACTCAGTCGGTTCGAGCGGGGCGATCTCGAGGGAAGCCAGGCGGTCGAGCCAGGCGTCCGGCGTCGCATCGTCGAAGGGCGCAGTGCGGGCGCGGACGAGCGCTTCGAGGTCGATCGCCAGCGACTCGAGCTGCTCGACGACATCGAGCGGGTAGCCGTAGGCCATGCGGTGCTCGTCCCACTCGTCGCGGTCATCGATCCAGATGCCGCGGCCGTCGACGGCGCTCACGACGTCGAGGTCCATATCTATGCCGGTCGGCTCGAGGTGCCCATCTCGCTCCGCCCAGCGCAGATCCCACCCGAGGTCGATGTAGATGCGATACGTCGCCGGCGGTGCGACATTGACCGTCAGCGCATACTGCCCACTCGGCGGCAGGAGCGTGACGTTGTCCGCCTCGACGAGGTAGTCGCGCTCGGGGCGGGTGCTGCGCCAGCCGGCGCGCTGCCCGAACCAGTCGCCCCATCGGTCGTGGCCGAGGTAGACGCACTCGTGCACCCAGTGCGGGCTGGCGTCCCATTTGCGCCACCGGAACAGCAGCCGGGTCCCCGGCTCGGGCCGGGCGGGCGGGATCTCGGGCGGAACGCTCATCACTCCTCAGTTTATGTCGGCCCGCGTCGGCCCGGCTCGCGCCGCCGGTGCGGCCCGGGACGCACCCACGCCCTGCCGCCCGACTCTAGGCTTGAGGGGTGACCGATGTGCGCGAGCTGCCCCTGGTTCGGTTGCGGGTCGTGACGCGTGAGGTGCAGACGCTCGACGATGTGCTGGCGTACGCCGACCCCTCGAATCCCACATTCTGGAGTCGCCGCGGCGATGCCATCGCGGCGTACGGCGAGACGGCGGTGCTGCACGGTGGCGCATCCACCCTCGGCGCCGAATGGCGCGCGCTGGCCGCGAGGGCGAAGATCGACGATCCGCTCGGTCTGCCCGGCACGGGCCTGCTCGCGTTCGGTGCGTTCCCGTTCGACCCGCGGTCGGCAGCGCCGCATACGCTGCGGGTGCCGTCAGTCATCGTCGGCCGTCGCGGAGATCGCTCGTGGGTCACCCGCATCGCAAGGCCGGACTCGACCGAGGATGCCTCCGCACTGCCGCCGCGCACCGAGTACGGACCGTACTGGTCGGCATCGCTCGGCCCTGGTGCCCTCGATCACAGCGGATACCAGGCGGCCGTGCGCGGTGGGCTCGCCGCGATCGCCGCGGGGGAGGTGAGCAAGGTCGTGCTCGCGCGCGAGCTCGCCGGCTCGATGCCGCCGGGATCGGATCTGCGTCGCCTCGTGCGGGCCCTGGCCACCGGCTACCCGGACTGCTGGACGTACGCCGTGGACGGCATCATCGGAGCCAGCCCCGAGACCCTCGTCACCGTCTCGGGAGGCACGGTCACCGCGCGCGTCCTGGCGGGCACGGCGCCGCGCGGTGCCGACGCGGATGCCGACACGGCGGCATCCGTCGCCCTGGCCACGAGCGCGAAGGACCAGGACGAGCACCTCTATGCGGTGCAGAGCGTGCTCGCCTCGCTGCGCCCGCACACCACTGCGCTGGCGGCCAGCGAGCAGCCGTTCACGCTCAAACTGCCCAATGTCTTCCATCTGGCGACCGACGTCGAGGGCGAGCTGAGCGGCGGCGCCTCAGCGCTCGATCTGGTCGCCGCACTGCATCCGACAGCGGCCGTCGCCGGCACGCCGACGGATGCCGCCCTCGACGTGATCCGCCGACTGGAGCCGTTCGATCGCGGGCGATACGCGGGTCCGGTCGGGTGGGTCGACGCGAACGGCGACGGCGAATGGGCGATCGCACTGCGCGGCGCCCAGTTCGACCTCGATGCGAGCGGCAGCGGCCGCCGCATCGCCCTGCGCGCGCACGCGGGTGCCGGTATCGTCGCGGGCAGCGACCCAGAGGCGGAGCTGCTCGAGACACGAGTGAAGTTCCGGCCCATCGTCGACGCGCTCGCCTGAGCGCTGCCGGCGACGGTGCGGCCTTACGTCGCGGCCAGCCGCTTCTTCTCGGCCTGGACGTCGGACTCAGCGCGGGAGGGGCACCTCGATGAGCTGGCGGCCGCCGGCCGGCGCCGTGAGCGCCTGATCGAGCGCGGCGCGGGTCGTGACCCGCGTGTACTCCCAGCCGTACGCGAGCGCGAGGTGCTCGAGCCGCGTCGTGTGCGGCGTGTAGAGCACCCGGTCCATGGCGGCGGCAGGGGCGACCGCGGCGACTTCGAGGCCGTCGAAGATCGTTCCGCCGCCGTCGTTGCCGACGATCACCTGGATGCGCGGCTCGTCTTCTGCGGGCGGCAGCAGCATCGCCCCGACGTCGTGCAGCAGCGCGAGGTCGCCGAGCAGCACGCGCGTGATGCCCGGCCGGTCATCGGTCTGAGAGGCGAGCGCAATGCCTGTGGCGGTCGCGATCGTGCCGTCGATGCCGGCGAGCCCGCGATTGGAGTGGACCGGCACCTTCTTGCCGCCGAGCACGGCGTCGGCGACCCGCACGAGACGGGACGAGCCGAACATCAGCCGGTCGTGCGGCCAGGTGGCTCGCCAGACCGCATCCACCAGCGCCGCGCGATCGAGCGGCGCACGGATCGCGGCCAACTCGGTCTTGATCGCCCCGAGGCGCTCGGCGGGCACGGCCGACGCGAGGGCATCGGCGTCCGGCGCCGGCGGACTCAGATCGACGGATGCCGCACGCGACGCCTGCAGCCACGCCCCGAGCCATTCGCGATCGGCCTCGCCCGGGCCCACCGCGATCGCGTCGATCGCGATTGTCGCGCCGTTCAGATTGAGCGGCTCTCCCGGCCCCCGGACGGCGAGCACCTCGACCTCCGGAGCGGTCAGCAGCACGGTCGACTCCCGGCTGAGGGTCGGGTGCCCCAGCACGATCGCGCGCTCCACGCGTCCGCCGAGCTGCGGGTCGGCCAGCAAAGCCCGGTAGCCGTGGACGAGGTTGCGACCGAACCGCGCCCCGCTGACGATCTCTGCGATCAGCGGCCAGCCGCCCAGGTGGGCGAGCGTCTCGGCATCCGGTCCTGCGTCCGCGCCGGCGATCACCACCGTCCGAGGCCCGCGCACCAGCACGTAAGGAAGCGCGTCGGGCGCTGTGGGCAGGTCGGCCTCGCCGATGCCGCCGCCGCCCTGGTACAGCGCGCCGGAAGCGTCTTCTTCGGTCGTCTCCTCGATCGGGGCCGCATCGGGGTCGACGTCGGCGGCCACCGTGAGCTCGGCGGTCGGAACGCCGAGCCACGCGGGTATGTCGCCACCCAGGGGTTCGCGCAACGGCAGGTTCAGGTGGACGGGCCCGGGTGCACGTGTTCCCGCGCCGAGTGCCGCCTCAACCGCGTCGGCGGCGACCTGGCGCAGCATCAGACTCTGCTCGCCATCTCCCTCGGGGTCTGTCGCCTCGGGGACAGGCAGGTCGGCTTCGAGTCGCGTGCTGGGCGTGAACATGCCCGGCTGCCGGGTCGTCTGGTTCGCCCCGACACCGCGCAGTTCGGGCGGGCGGTCCGCCGTCAGCAGCAGCAGCGGCACACCGGCGTGATGCGCCTCGAGCGCCGCCGGAAGGAGGTTGGCCGCGGCCGTGCCCGACGTGCAGACCACGACCGCCGGCATCCGCGTCTCGCGTCCGATGCCGAGTGCCGTGAAGCCTGCAACCCGCTCGTCGATGCGCACATGCAGGCGCACCGCCCCGCGGGTCTCCAGTTCGGCCGCGACGAGCGCGAGGGCTTGAGACCGGGATCCGGGACTCAAGACGATGTGCCGGATGCCGAGATCGACCAGCGCGCCCAGAAGGGCGGCCGCGGCATCCGTTGCCGGTGACGCGTGCCGTTCTGCCACGACTAGCCGACGATGCCGCGCTGGCCGCGCGTGTCGTCATCGCCGTCGGCGGGCCGGTCGGTCGCCCGGCCGGGAGCGTCGGGCGCCGGCTTGCCCGACGTGGGTGTTCCCGCCGCCGGGGTTCCCGATGCCGCTGTGCCGGCAGTGGCCGCGCCGCCGGGGATCGTCCACCGCGGGTCGTCGTCCTCCGCGTCGAGCAGGGCGAGCTCCTCTTCGAGACGGCGGATGCGCTCGTCCTGATCGCTCAGCGTGCCGATCTGCTCGAGGAACTCGGGATCGTCGTCCGGGGCGCGACGCGCGATGATCGCTGAGCGGCGCACGCGACCGACCAAGAGCCAGAGCAGTCCGCCCAGTACGGGCAGGAGCACCACGATGAGGATCCAGATCGGCTTGTTCACGCCACGGTGACGACTTGCGGGCTGCACACTGCAGTCGACGATGGTGTAGACCCAGAAAGCGGTCAAGACCAGCGCCAGAATCAGCAGCACTCGCGTCACGGTTCCATCCTAGGCGCGCAAACTGTGCGCGGCCCCGCCCGTGACCGTACCGAGCCGTCGGCGATCTACGATTGAGGAGTGAAAGCCCGCTCCGCCCTTCTCTACACGGTGATGAGGCTGCTCGCATTCCTCGTGCCATTCGGCATTCTGATGCTGTTCCCGGTGTTCCGGGAGCTGTACTGGCTCGCCGCCGTCTTCGCCGCGCTCATCGGCCTCAGTCTCTCGCTGCTGTTCCTGCGGCGCCCGCTCACCGAGGTCACAACCGGCATCGCCGAGCGGCGAGGCAACACCAAGGCGACGACGACGGACGAGGACGTCGAAGATGCCGCGGCCGATGCGACGGCGAATGCGGGCTCAGCCGATGAACGCCCACAGCAGGAACGCCCCGTAGGCGACTGAGGTCAGCGACGTGAGGCTGAGGGCGACGACCAGTTCGCGCGGCAGCCGGTAGGTCCACACGATCAGGACCGCAGGAAGCGCGGCCAGCAGCGCGAGCAGGGTGAGCCATGCGACCGGATAGAACAGCGCCAGGTACGACGAGATCACGAACGGCACCAGGATCAGCACGGTGAACAGCACGCGCGTCCATCGGCGGCCGATCAGCACGGTGAGGGTGCGCTTGTGCGCGGCCCGGTCCTGGTCGATGTCGCGCAGGTTGTTCGCCAGCAGCACGGCGCATGCGAGCAGCCCCGCGCCGACGCCGCCGAACCACGCCTCCTGCGGCACAGCCAGCACCTGGACGAACGTGGTCCCGACCGTCGCGACGAGACCGAAGAAGACGAACACGAACAGCTCGCCGAGGCCGTAGTACCCGTATGGCCGCTTACCGCCGGTGTAGAACCACGCCGCGACGATGCAGGCGGCGCCGACCAGCAGCAGCCACCACTGTCCGCTGTGGATCACGAGCGCCAGACCCGCCCCCGCGGCGATCGCGAAGAAGACCAGCGCCGCCGTCAGCACCGCTTGGGGCGTCGCCTTCTTCGACGCCGTGAGGCGCGCCGGACCGACGCGGTGATCGTCGGTGCCGCGGATGCCGTCGCTGTAGTCGTTCGCGTAGTTCACCGCGATCTGCAGGCTCACCGAGACGACCAGGCACAGCAGCGAAAGCACCCAGTGGAACAGTCCGTCCACGATCATCGCGGCGCCGGTGCCGATCAGGATCGGGGTGACGGCGAGGGGCAGGGTCCGCAGGCGTGCGGCGCCGATCCAGTCGCCGAGAGTCGCCTTCCCGCCATGCCGGGGATCACGCGACTCGCGTAGCTTCTGCGGGTTGCCGCGAGAGGGCTGCTTGCGCGGACCGGGACGCTTGCGCTTCTTGCTGGGAGTGCCTGCCACGAGCAGTCATCCTACGGCCCCGGTGCCGATGTTCCGCGTGCACAATGCAGGAACACAGCGTCGGACGTCTGCGGAATCAGCCCCTTCCGGTCCCCTGCCGACTTCGGTTCCTGCGTTGTGCACACGCGGGTCCGCGGGCCGCGTGAGCGCGGTCAATGCAGCGCAGCGACCGCCGCCCTGATGGTCTCGCGATCAGGTTTACCGCTCGGCAGCGTCGCGATGTCGTCGACGAGCAGGAGCCGGGTCGGGCGGGCGTGTGCGCCGATCTCGTCGGCGACCGCGGCGCGCGCCGCTTCGAGCTGGGTCGACTCGCTGCGTCGGAGAGCCTCGCTGCGCGGGACGACGACGACGGATGCCTCGCCCCAGCGCTCGTCGGACACCCCGACCACGACAGCGGACTCGAGCCCGGGGACCGTGCGCACGACGCGTTCGACACGGTCCAGTGAGACGTTGATGCCGCCGGAGACGATCACGTTGTCGATCCGCCCCCGCACCCGCAGGATGTCGTTCTCGATGATGCCCGCATCACCGGTGCGGTACCACCGCGTGCCGGCACCGTCCGATCCGGCGCCTTCGCGCAGGAACGCGGCCTCGGTTGCCGCGCTGTCGCCGAGGTACCCGTCGGCGAGCGTCGGCCCCGAGACCTGCACCTCGCCGTCGGCGATTCGCACCGCGACGCCGCGGAGCGGCCGCCCGTCATAGACGCATCCGCCGCTCGTCTCGGTCGACCCGTACGTGCGCACGACCCGGACGCCGGCGGCCTCCGCCCGCTCCAGGGTGACCGCCGCGATCGCCTGCCCCCCGACCAGGATCGTCTCGAAAGACCGCAGCGCCGCAAGCACGGTCGAATCGTGGGCCGCGGCATCGAGCAGCTTCGACAGCTGGGCGGGGACCAGCGACGTGTAGGTCGGGATGCGCGAGCCATGATCGGTCGAGACCATCTTGAGCGCGGTGGCCGAGAACGCCTGAGGCGTGAAGGCTCCGGTGAGCCACGCGGGCTCGCGGCCGGCGACGATCGAGCGCACCAGCACCTGCATGCCGGCCACATAGCTCACCGGCAGCGCGAGAAGCCACGCACCGTCGCCGATGCGGCCCGAGACCGCGAGCGCGCTCGCGGTCAGCGCGTCGCGACTGAGGACCACGCTCTTTGGCACGCCGGTCGAGCCCGACGTGGTGATGACGACGGCCGTGCCGGCGTGCACCTCGGCGGGCAGGTCGTGGACCAGCCCGAGCCCGAGCGCGGGGCCGGCGCCGTGCAGAGCACCGCGAAGGCCGCGCAGGATCTCACGCGGATCATCGTCGAGGACGGGTTCGAGCCTCATTCGCTGCGCATTGCTCCGGCACGCATCAATAGTGCCAGGGGTACGGCGACCAATCGGGCTCGCGCTTCTCGAGGAACGAGTCGCGCCCTTCGACGGCTTCGTCGGTGCCGTAGGCGAGGCGCGTCGCCTCGCCGGCGAACACCTGCTGGCCGACCATGCCGTCATCGACCGCGTTGAAGGCGAACTTGAGCATGCGGATCGCCGTGGGCGACTTCGTGAGGATGGTGCGCGCCATCGCGACCGCCTCTCGCTCGAGCTCGGCGTGCGGTACGACGCGATTGACCGCGCCCATCTCGTACGCGCGCTGAGCCGAGTACTCCTCGGCGAGGAAGAACACCTCGCGCGCGAACTTCTGGCCGATCTGGCGCGCGAAGTACGCCGAGCCGTACCCGGCATCGAACGAGCCGACATCAGCATCGGTCTGCTTGAACCGGCCGTGTTCGGCGCTGGCGATGCTGAGGTCGCACACGACGTGCAGCGAGTGCCCCCCTCCGGCGGCCCACCCCGGGATGACCGCGATGACGACCTTCGGCATGAAGCGGATCAGTCGCTGGACCTCGAGGATGTGCAGGCGGCCCATCGCCACGAGGCTGGGGTCGCGCTTGTCGGCCGCCGGGTCCTGGGCATCGTCGTACTGGTAACCCGACCGCCCGCGGATGCGCTGGTCGCCGCCCGAGCAGAACGCCCAGCCGCCGTCTTTCGGACTGGGACCGTTGCCGGTGAGCAGGACAACGCCGATGCGCGGGTCCTGGCGGGCGATGTCGAGCGCACGGTAGAGCTCGTCCACGGTGTGCGGACGGAACGCGTTGCGCACCTCGGGACGGTCGAACGCGATACGCGCGATCCGCCCGTCGCTCGAGACGTGTGCGGTGATATCGGTGTAGGCCTCGGATCCGGGGGCCGGCATCCACTCGTTCTCGTCGAACAACTCGGAAACGCTCACTCGCACAGCTTACGCGGGCGCCGCCGACGCGGAGCGTCATCCGGCGGGAGCTGAGGGCAGCGCGGCTCTACGCTGGAGCGATGAACTCATCGCCCCGCGCATTCGCGACCGCAGCGGCGTTCGCCGCCCTGCTGGCCGCCCTCGCCGCCTGTGCCCCCGCGGCTGCGCCCGCTCCGACCACCTCGTCCTCGACCGGGGCCTCGGCGGAGGTCGCCGAGTGCGCCGGAGTGCGGGTGATCGTCGAGACCGGCGACCTCGCGGTCGAGGACGGACCGGCCGGGGCGACCTGCATCGACACCACCGAGGCGATCGCCGCGAGCGACGCACTCACCGAGGCCGGCCTGACCACCGAGGGCACCGACCAGTACGGCGACCAGGTCGTGTGCCGCGTGAACGGCGTGCCTGCCGAGGACTTCGCGTTGACGGCCGAGGACGGCTCCGAGTACTTCGAGACGTGCGCGTCGATGCCGGCCGCTTTCGCGTACTGGTCGCTGTGGGTGCAGCCCGCGGGCGGCGAATGGGCCTACGCGGAGGAGGGCCTGTCGACCCTTCAGCTGGAGCCCGGCGAGAGCCTCGAGCTGCTGTTCACCCTCAACGGCGAGCCGGCGGAGCCCTCGGTGTGACCGGCCGCGTGACGCGATGAACCCGTGACCTTCCGACCCGCGCCGCTCAAGGCGGCGGCCGCCCTCGCGGCCGGCTTCATCGCGGTCCGCGTGATCTACCGCGTGCTGTTCCACGGTGCGGACGGGTCGGGTGCGGTCGTGCTGGCGCTGCCCGAGGTGCGGCTGCCCGCGCCCTTCGCGCACGTCGTGATGTTCGGCCCGGTGACCACGGGCGGACTGTGGGATGCCGCGGCGAGCGCGGTGCCGATCGCGCTCACGATCCTGGTCTTCGGGCTGCTCAACGCGGTCATCGACATCGCGCGACTGTTCGCGCGGGGCTCGCGGCGCGGACCTCTGCGTGGCATCGCGCGCACACTCGCGGTCGCGTGGGCGACGCTGCCTGCGCTGGCGGACGCCGTCCGGTCGGTGCGCTTCGCGCAGCGCCTGCGTGGCGAGCGCGGCGGCGTGCGCATCCTCGCGCCCGTGCTGCAGCGCACGCTCGAGCGGGCGACGGCTGTCGCGGCGGCTCTCGAGCTGCGCGGACTGGCGGGCAACCCGGTGGACGGCGACTGTGCGGCACCGGTGGTGCTGCACGACGCAACGCTGACACACCGAGGCGGCGCGGGGGTGCGGGCGCACGAGCTCGTGCTCGCACCGGGCACGCTGACGGTTCTCGCCGGTGCGACCGGGTCGGGCAAGTCGACGCTTCTGCGCGCCCTGAGCGGCCTCCACAGCCACCTGGATGGCGGACAGATCGCCGGAACGGTGACGGTGGTCGGGCATGATCGGGCCGCGGTCCCGCCCCGCGACACGGCGCAGCGCATCGGCGTGGTGTTGCAGCATCCGCGTGAGGGCTTCACGACGGAGCGGGTGCAGGACGAGATCGGGCTGGCCCTCGACCTGCGCGGCGTCGCGCCCACGATCGTCGCGGCGCGGGTCGCCGAGGTGGCCGAGCGCATCGGCATCTCTCCCCTGCTCGGCCGCCGCCTGCGCGGGCTGTCGGCTGGCGAGGCGACCCTCGTCGCGATCGCCGCGGCGATCGTCGAGCATCCGATCCTCCTGCTCGTGGACGAGCCCCTCGCCGACCTCGACACCGCCTACCGGCGACGCGTGGTCGACCTGCTCGGGGCTCTCGCGCACGAGGCCGGAGTGTGCACCGTGGTCGCCGAGCACCGAGCGGCCGAGCTGGGCCGGGTGGCCGACCGGCGCCTGTGGATCCGCGACGGCGTCGTGGTCGACGGCGAGGACACCGTTGCCGTCACCGCTGAGTATCCGCGGTCGCGCCTCGTGGGCGAGCCGGTGCTGCGGGCGCGGGAACTGACGGTGCGGCACGGGAGCGCGGTCGCCGTCGATGCCGCGGCGCTGACGCTGCGCTCCGGTGAGATCGTCGCCCTGGTCGGACCGAACGGTGCGGGCAAGTCGAGTCTGCTGTCAGCCCTGGCGGTGCCGGATGCCGAGGCGGACGTGACCGTCGACGGAGTTCCCCTCGGTCGCGGGCGCAGAGTCGCCCTCGTCCCCGATGCGTCGGATGACCTGTTCGTCTGCGACACCGTCGCGGCCGAGTGTCGTCGCGCGGATCGTCGCGCCGGCGCATCGGGGCCCCGCACGGCCGATCGGTTCGCGGCCTTCGTCGGGCGGGATGCCGGCGGCCCGGGCCCCGCACGGCTGATGGCGCAGCATCCGCGCGATCTGTCCGTCGGTGAACGCCGCGCCCTCGCACTCGCCGTGCAACTGGCCTGCGCACCGCGCGTGCTGCTGGTCGACGAGCCGACCCGGGGGCTGGACGCCGGCGCCTGCGATGTGGTCGCCGCGGCGCTGTGCACGTTCGCCGACGAGGGCGCCGCGGTTCTGGTGGCCACGCACGACGCAGACTTCGCCGCAGCCCTGGCCGACCGCATCGTGCCGATCGCCGGCGGGCGGCTGGGACAGGAGAGCCCGATGGGGCACCGGCGCTCCATGCCGGTCGGCACGCCTCCTCGCTCGAGGACCGAACCCGTCCATCGCCCTCAGTCCCCGTTCGTCGAGCAAGCGAACCGAGCCGAAGCGCCCGCGCGCCGCCGGAAGCCCCCTGCCCCGGCATCGCTGGTCGCCCTGCTCACCGCCAATCTCGCCGCCCTTGCGGCCTTCGGCTGGCCTCTCGTGGCGAGCGCAGTGCCGGCACAGGCGCAGTCTGCGGTTCCCGTGGTCGCCGTGGCGCTCCTGCCGCTCGCGGCGATCGTCGTGCTCGGGCTGCTCGACGGTACCGTTCGCTCTGCCCACAGCCTCGCCCTGCTCGGCACGCTCGCCGCGATCGGTGCCGCGATCCGCATCGTCGGCACCGGCGTCGGCGGGGTCGAGGCGGTCTTCATCCTGCTGATCCTGGCCGGGCGGGCCCTGGGCGCCCGCTTCGGGCTGCTGCTCGGCATGCTCACGATCGCCCTGTCGTCGGTGATGTGGGGCGGCATCGGTCCGTGGACGCCGTTCCAGATGTTCGCCTGCGGCTGGGTCGGCGCGGGTGCCGGGCTGCTGCCGCGACTGCGCGGGTGGGCGGAGGTCGCACTGCTCAGCGTGTACGGCGTCGTGGCGTCGTATGCGTTCGGGCTCGTGATGAACCTGTGGTTCTGGCCGTTCGCGGTGGGCGGCGGCACCGACATCTCCTACGCACCGGGCGCTCCCCTGCCGGTGAACCTGGGCAGCTTCCTGCTCTACTCGCTCGTCACCTCTACCGCGACCTGGGACACGCTCCGCGCGATCACGACCGTCATCGGCGTCGTCGTGGTCGGGCCGGCGATCATCTCCGCGCTGCGCCGCGCGAAGCCGGTCACGCCGATCACCCCGGTCGCGGCGAGGGGATCCGGTTCGCCGGTCAGACCGAGAAGTACTTCGCCTCGGGGTGGTGGAACACGAACGCATCCGTCGACTGCTCGGGATGCAGCTGCAGCTCCTCACTGAGCTCGACGCCCATCCGCTCCGGACGCAGCAACTCGACGACCTTGCGCCGGTCCTCCATCTCGGGGCAGGCGGGGTACCCCAGCGAGAACCGCGCACCGCGATAGTTCAGTTTGAACAGGCCGGCGGTGTCGGTCGGGTCTTCGTCGGCGAAGCCGAGCTCCTCGCGGATGCGGGCGTGCCAGTACTCGGCGAGCGCCTCGGTCAGCTGCATCACGAGCCCGTTCAGCTCGTAGTAGTCGCGGTACCTGTCCTCGGCGAACAGCTTCGCGGTGAAGGTGTCGATGCGTCCGCCGGCGGTCACGAGCTGCACCGGCAGCACGTCGATCTGCCCGGACGCGCGCGACCGCGCGAAGTCCGAGAGGCACAGGTGGCGGTCGCGGCGCTGCCGCGGGAACGTGAAGCGCAGTCGGTCGGTTCCGATCGGACCGCCCGACCCGCCGTCCGGCGCGAGCAGCCCCGGCGCCCCGAGCACCCCGGCCGGGTCGTCGCCGTGGTGCAGCACGACGAGGTCCTCGCCTTCGCTCACGACGGGGAAGTATCCGTAGGCGACCGAGGCATCCAGCATCCCCTCGGCCAGAATGCGGTCCAGCCAGTACCGCAGCCGCGGGCGGCCCTCGGTGTCGACGAGCTGCTCGTAGGAGAGTCCGTCGTCGCCGCGTCCGGGCTTGAGTCCCCACTGGCCCATGAACGTGGCGCGCTCGTCGAGGAAGGCGGCGTAGTCGGCGAGCGCGACGCCTCGGACGATGCGCGTGCCCCAGAAGGGCGGCGCGGGAACGGCATTGTCGGATGCCACATCCGATCGCCCCGGCATGGCCTCGGGCTCGGTGAGGGTCAGGCGGGCTCCGGCTGCGTGGATGCGCTTCTTGAGCGGCGGGAGCGCGACATCCTCGGGTGAGGCGCCGCGGGCGAGCGCCACGAGCGGCTCCATGAGCGCGAGTCCCTCGAACGCGTCGCGGGCGTAGCGCACCTCACCGTCGAACAGCGAGGCGAGGTCGTCTTCGACGTATGCGCGGGTGAGTGCCGCGCCTCCGAGGATCACCGGCCAGCGCTTCGCGAGACCCCGCGCCTGCAGCTCCTGAAGGTTCTCCTTCATCACCACGGTGGACTTCACGAGCAGTCCCGACATGCCGATCACGTCGGCGTCGTGCTCCTCGGCCGCAGCGATGATGTCTGCGATCGGCTGCTTGATGCCGAGGTTGATCACGTCGTACCCGTTGTTGGTCAGGATGATGTCGACGAGGTTCTTGCCGATGTCGTGCACATCGCCGCGGACGGTGGCGAGGATGATCTTGCCCTTGCCGGCGTCGCTCGACTTCTCCATGTGCGGCTCGAGCAGCGCGACGGCCGTCTTCATGACCTCGGCCGACTGCAGCACGAACGGCAGCTGCATCTCGCCCGATCCGAACCGCTCGCCGACGACCTTCATGCCCTCCAGCAGATGATCGTTGATGATCTGCAGCGCGCTCAGCCCGCCTGCGCGCGCGAGGTCGAGATCGCCCTCGAGCCCCTTCGCCTCTCCGTCGATGATGCGGCGCTCGAGCCGCTCGTTCACCGGCAGTGCCGCGAGTTCGGCGGCACGTGCGTCCTTCAGCGCGGCGCTGTCGACGCCGTCGAACAGGTCGAGCATGGCCGAGAGCGGGTCGTAGGTGACCGCGCCTTCGGTGTCGTACTCGCGTCGGTCCCAGACCAGGTCGAGGGCGACCTTGCGCCGGTCATCGGGCACCGAGGCGAGCGGCACGATCTTCGCGGCGTCGATGATGCCCGAGGTGAGGCCGGCCTCGGCGGCCTCGTGCAGGAAGACAGAGTTCAGTACGCTCCGGGCGGCCGGATTGAGGCCGAACGAGACGTTGCTGACCCCGAGCGTCGTCTGCACGCCGGGGTACTTCGCCGAGATCTGCCGGATCGCATCGATCGTCTCGATCGCGTCGCGCCGGGTCTCCTCCTGACCGGTCGCGATCGGGAAGGTGAGGCAGTCGACGATGATGTCCTCGACCTTCATGCCCCACTCGCCGACCAGCGCGTCGATCAGGCGGGAAGCGATCCGCACCTTGTCGACCGCCGTCCGGGCCTGACCCTGCTCGTCGATCGTCAGCGCGATCACGGCCGTGCCGTGCTCCTTCACGAGCGGCATGATCCGACCGAAGCGGCTCTCCGGGCCCTCACCGTCCTCGTAGTTGACCGAGTTGACCACCGGCCGCCCGCCGATCAGCTCGAGCCCCGCGCGGATCACCGCCGGCTCGGTCGAATCGATCACGAGCGGCAGAGTGGATGCCGAGGCGAAGCGCGAGACGACTTCACGGATGTCGGCGACGCCGTCGCGGCCCACGTAGTCGACGCACACGTCGAGCAGGTGCGCGCCGACCCGGATCTGATTGCGCGCGATCTCGACGCAGTCGTCCCAGCGCTCCTCGAGCATGGCCTCGCGGAACGCCTTCGACCCGTTCGCGTTTGTCCGCTCGCCGATCGCGAGGTACGAGGCATCCTGCTGGAACGACACGTGCTGGTACAGGCTGGCGACCCCGGGCTCGGGAACCGGCAGAGCTCGCTGAGCCTGTCGAAGCGTCGTCGACCCCTCGACAGGATCGGGGGCCGCGGAATCGCGAAGCCGGTCGACCACTGCTTTGAGGTGCGCGGGGGTGGTGCCGCAGCATCCGCCGATCAGTCCGAGCCCGAACTCCCGCACGAACTGCTCGTGCGCGGTCGCAAGCTCGTCGGGGCTCAGCGGGTAGTGCGCACCGTCCTTGGTGAGCACCGGAAGACCTGCGTTGGGCATGCACGCCACCGGCACCGAGGAGTGCTTCGAGAGGTGGCGCAGGTGCTCGCTCATCTCGGCCGGGCCGGTCGCGCAGTTCAGCCCGATCGCGTCGACCCCGAGCGGCTCGAGTGCGGTGAGCGCGGCGCCGATCTCGCTGCCCATGAGCATGGTGCCGGTCGTCTCGACGGTCACCTCGACGAAGATCGGAAGACGGATGCCGCGGCCCACGACCGCCTGCTTGCATCCGTTGACCGCCGCCTTGGTCTGCAGCAGGTCCTGCGAGGTCTCGATCAGGAATGCGTCCGCTCCCCCGTCGATCAGGCCCGCGGCCTGCTCGGCGAAGGTCTGCTTGAGGTGGTCGTAGGTGGTGTGGCCGAGGCTGGGCAGCTTCGTCCCGGGACCCATCGAGCCGAGCACCCAGCGCATGCGGCCATCTTCGGCCTCGGCCGCCTCGACGCGTTCGCGGGCGATGCGTGCGCCCGCGGCGGCGAGCTCGGTGATGCGGTCCTCGATGCCGTAGTCGCCGAGATTCGACCAGTTCGCCCCGAAGGTGTTGGTCTCGACGGCATCGACCCCGACCGCGAGGTACGCGTCGTGGATCGCCCCGATCATGTCGGGCCGGCTCACGTTGAGGATCTCGTTGCAGCCCTCGAGTTGCAGATAGTCCTCGAGGGTGGGGTCGTGCTCCTGCAGCTGGGTGCCCATCGCGCCATCGGCGATCACCACCCGCGTGTGCAGCGCGCTCAGCAGCGCCTCGGCCCGGGCCGGTCGGGCGACGCTCTCGATGTCGAGGTCGAAGCGGGGCGCGGCATGCTGGGCGGTCACCCGGGCGATTCTAGTCGCGGGGCGCCGCGCGCCCGTGTTGTGCGTCATTCGCGGACCCCGCGCGACCCCGCGCGGACCCCGCGCGGCCACCGCGCGGCCACCGCCGGCGGCAGTCAGCCGTTCTTGCCGTCGCGCCAGGCGAGCCACGAGCGCACGCGGTCGTAGTCGTACTCGGGTCCTGGGAAGCCGAGCGTGAACAGACGCACGCCGCCGTCGAACAGCTCGTCGGCGACCTCCTCGCCACGACGCTGCAACTCGTTGGACAGGATCAGGGTCGACGTGTCGCGACCCTCGCGCTGCGCCCACTTCTCGATGACCGACAGCTTGTGCGGCAGCTCTTCCGGTGTGACGAAGCTGTGCCAGTAGTCGGCGTAGCGCGCGACGAGCCGCAAGGTCTTCTGCTCGCCCTTCCCGCCGATCATCACGGGGATCTTGCGCGTGGGCGCCGGGTTGAGCACGTCCCAGCGGGCGTGGATGCGGGCCAGGCCCTCGGCCAGATCGTCCAGGCGCGTGCCCGGCGTGCCGAACTCGTAGCCGTAGGCGTCGTAGTCCTTCTGGAACCAGCCCGCGCCGGTGCCGAAGATGAACCGGCCTTGTGTTGCTCCCTTGGCGCTGATGTGGTCGATCGTGCGGGCCATGTCCGCCTGCAGGTCGGGGTTGCGGTAGCTGTTGCAGTTCACCAGCGCGCCGAATTCGACGCTCTCAGTCTGCTCGGCCCACGCGCCGAGCATCGTCCACGACTCGTAGTGCCGGCCATCGGGGTCACCCGACAGCGGGTAGAAATGGTCCCAGTTGAACAGGATGTCGACGCCCATGTCCTCGAGGCGGCGGACGGCATCGCGCATGTCGGAATAGGAGACATGCTGGGGCTGAAGCTGGACGCCCAACCGGACGGGGGTATCGGTAAGCATCCGGCAAGCCTAAGCGTCATTCACTGGCGCGCAGCCAAGGCACGAGGGACCATGATGGAGCGGTGAGCACCGACGCCGCAGCATCCCTGCCCGCCCTCGCCGACCTTCTCTCGACGTTCCGTGTCGTCTCGCTGCCGCTCGTCACCCGATTCCGCGGCATCGATGTGCGCGAGGCCGTTCTCTTGGAGGGCCCGGAGGGCTGGACCGAGTTCTCGCCGTTCCTGGAGTACGACGACGCCGAGGCAGCCGCCTGGCTCGCCGGCGCGATCGACTACGGCTGGATGCCGACCCCCGCAGCGCTGCGCGACCGGATCCGCGTCAACGCGACCGTGCCGGCTGTGGATGCGGCATCCGTCGCCGGCATCCTGGCGCGATTCGACGGGTGCCGGACGGCGAAGGTGAAGGTCGCCGGGGCCGGGCAGCGGCTTGCGGATGATGTCGCCCGGGTGCGGGAGGTGCGCGCCGTGATGGGTCCGGAGGGCTGCATCCGCGTCGACGCGAACGGCGGCTGGAACATCGACGAGGCCGAGCATGCGATCCACGCGCTCGCCGAATTCGACCTGGAGTATGTCGAGCAGCCGTGCGCCAGGGTCGATGAGCTCGCCGAGCTGCGTCGCCGTGTAAAGTATCTGGGCATCCCGATCGCCGCCGACGAGAGCGTTCGCAAGGCCGCGGACCCTCTCGATGTGGCACGGGCCGGGGCCGCAGACATCCTGGTCGTGAAGGCTCAGCCGCTCGGCGGGGTGCGGCGCGCGCTTGAGATCGTGGCGGAGGCCGGCCTGCCCTCGGTCGTCTCGAGCGCGCTCGACACATCGGTCGGCTTGGCGATGGGCGTCGCCCTCGCGGCGGCACTCCCGGATCTGGACTACGACTGCGGCCTCGGCACCGCCGCGCTTCTGGCCGCGGACGTCGTCTCACCGGGGCTCGTGCCCCGCGACGGTTCGCTTCCGGTCGGGCGCGTCACGCCCGACCCGGCGCTCATCCGGCGGTATGCGGCATCCGAAGACCGGCGGGAGTGGTGGAAGGCACGCATCGCGCGCTGTCATTCCGAGCTGGCGCGCGGCTGATCCGCGGGCACCTCGATCACGAGCTGCGCGACGCGGGCGAGTTCCTCGCTCGTGCGGCGGCAGACCGTTTCGTAGTCCAGTCCGGCCATCGTGCCGCGCACCGATTCGCCCTCCCACACCGTCAGCATGAGGCGGGCGACCTCGTCGGCGGGCAGCCGCAGACGCAGCGACTTCGCGGCCGCGATATCGTGGACCACCTGCGCGACGCTGGTGCGGATGTCCTCGTTCTGCGCGAGATACGCGGCTCCCAGCTGCGGGTCGCGCAGCGCGTGGATGCGGATCTCGCTCATCAGCAGAATCGCGAGGCGGTCATCTCCCGAGACATCCAGCACCTGCTGCACGATCGACAGGGCATCCACGGTGACCTCCCGCAGGTCGCCTTCGCTCTCCAGCAGTGCGACCCGCTCCCGCGCCGAGTCGACACGTGACCGTGCGACGCGGCCGGCGAGCTCGAGGAAGAGCGCATCCTTCGAGTCGAAGTTCGAGTAGAAGGCGCCTCGCGTGAAGCCGGCGCGCTCGCAGATCGCCTCGACGGATGCCGCATCCAGTCCCTCTTCGGCGAATACCTGCGCGGCGGCATCCAACAGCTTCTGCCGCGTCGCCTCGCGACGGCGCGAGGTCATCGCGCCCGCGGGCACCTCCACTGTTTCGGTCATCGAGCCTCCTCTGGAACCCCGGTCGCCTCCCTCGCCCGAACACACACGCAGTACTCAGGTTGAGCCAGGCCGCCCGCCCTACGATACACTCATGTATCCGATACAGCGCTGTATCCGTTCTGTCTGATTCCGGCTGATCGGATCACCCCCGCGGAGGCGCTGTGTCCACTTTCCTGTATGCGCTCGGACTCTGGTCGTACCGGCACTCGTGGCGCGTGCTGATCGCGTGGCTCCTGCTGCTCGGCCTCGGCGGCGTGGGCGCGGTCACCCTCGGACAGGGCACCGACAACTCGTTCTCGATCCCCGGCACCGAGTCGCAGGCGGGAATCGAGCAGCTGAACCGCACGTTCCCGCAGGCGAGCGGCACGAGCGCGCAAATGATCGTCGTCACCGCCGGCGGCGCGCAGATCGAAGGGGAACCTTACTCCGGCGCGATCGCCGACACGATCTCCGGGCTCGAAGACCTCAACGGAATCCTCGCCGTGACCGACCCTTTCAGCCAGACCGTCAACGGACAGGTCTCCGATGCGGGCGATGCCGCGATCGTCCGCATGCAGTTCGACGGGCAGGCGACGGATGTACCGCCCGCGACGAAGGACGCACTGCAGGCTGTCGCGGCCGAATTGCGCGACGCGCTCCCGGCCGGGTCGCAGGTGAAGCTCGGCGGCGACCTCTTCGCGATCTCGGTGCCCGGCGTCACCCTGACCGAGGCCGTCGGCCTGATCATCGCGCTGCTCGTGCTGATCGTGACATTCCGGTCATTCGTCGTGGCCGGTCTGCCCCTCATGACGGCGATCATCGGCGTCGGCCTGTCGATGGCGCTGATCTTCCTCTCGACCGCGTTCGCGAGCATCTCCTCGACCACTCCCCTGCTGGCGCTCATGCTCGGCCTCGCCGTCGGCATCGACTACGCGCTGTTCATCGTCGCCCGACATCAGGACCAGGTGCGCTCGGGGGTCGCTCCGGAGGAGTCCGCTGCACGCGCCACCGGGACTGCCGGGTCGGCGGTGGTGTTCGCGGGCATGACGGTGCTCATCGCCCTCATCGGACTCTCCTTCGCCGGCATCCCGTTCCTGACCACGATGGGCATCGCCGCAGCGGTCGCCGTCGCGATCGCCGTGCTCGTCGCGCTCAGCCTCACCCCCGCGATGCTGGGATTCCTCAAGGGGCGCGTCGCCGGGCGCCCGCGTCGCGTGAAGAAGCGCAAAGCGACCGCCGAACCCCGCCGCAGCTTCGCCACGCGCTGGGTCGGGCTCGTGACGAACCACCCCATCGTGACGACGGTCGCAGTCGTGCTGACCCTCGGCATCATGGCCATCCCCGCCGCGAGCCTCGCGCTCGCCCTGCCGAACGCGGGCATGCTGCCCGAGGAGAACGAGGCGCGGCAGAGCTACGACCTGGTCGCCGAGGAGTTCGGTCCGGGCTTCAACGGGCCGATCATCCTCACCGGCACGATCGTGACCTCGACCGATCCGGTCGGGCTGATGGACGACCTGGCCGCCGATGTCGAAAGCCTGCCGGGAGTGGAGCTGGTCGCCCTTGCAACGCCCAACATGAGCGCCGACACCGGCATCGTGCAGCTCGTGCCGACCACCGCCCCCGACGACCCTGCGACGGCCGAGCTCGTGCGCGAGCTGCGCGCCCAGCACGACCGGTGGCTCGACGAATACGGCGTCGACATCAAGGTGACCGGCTTCACCGCCGTCGCGATCGACATCTCCGATCAGCTGGGCGCCGCCCTCATCCCGTTCGGCATCTTCGTGGTGGGCCTCTCGCTCGTGCTGCTGACGATCGTGTTCCGCTCGATCGCCGTGCCGATCAAGGCCGCCCTGGGCTATCTGCTCTCGGTCACCGCCGCATTCGGCGTTGTTGCCGCCGTATTCGAATGGGGCTGGCTGGCCGATGTGCTGAACGTCACCCGCACCGGACCGATCATCAGCTTCATGCCGATCGTGCTGATGGGGGTGCTGTTCGGCCTCGCGATGGATTACGAGGTGTTCCTGGTCTCGCGCATGCGCGAGGACTACGTGCACTCGCGCAAGCAGGGTGCCACACCGGCGGAGGCTCGCTCGATCGCGCTCGGCGCAGTGAAGTCCGGCTTCACTTCTTCGGCGCGCGTGGTGACCGCAGCCGCGCTCATCATGTTTTCGGTGTTCGCGGCCTTCGTGCCCGAAGGCGACGCGTCGCTCAAGCCGATCGCCCTCGGGCTCGCCGTCGGCATCGTGATCGATGCTTTCCTGGTGCGCATGACGCTGACGCCCGCTGTCATGGCGCTCCTCGGCGACCGGGCGTGGTGGCTGCCCCGCTGGCTGCAGCGCACCCTCCCGCACTTCGACATCGAGGGTGAAGCGGTCGTGCGCGAGCTCGCGCTCGCCGACTGGCCCGAGCCGAACACGACCGCGGCGATCGTCGCCGAGGGCATCGGCGTGAGCGCCGGCGACGTGCGGCTGGCTGACGACGTCGCGTTGCGCGTCGAGCGCGGCGACGCCCTGGTCGTCACTGCGAAGGATGCCCGCGGCCCGCGCTCGCTGCTGCTCGCACTCGCCGGCCGCGCCGCCCTGAGCGGGCAGGCGCGCGTCGGCGGGCACCTCCTGCCCGGCCGCGCAGCCTGGGTGCGCACGCACGTCGCCGTCGCCCTGCTCGACGGGTCCGCCCAGCCCGTGCAGGACCTGCGCCGCGCGCTGAACGGACGCCCGCGAATCCTCGTGATCGACGGCGTCGACGTGCTCATCCCGGACTCGACCCATGATCGGGCCGCCGCCGCGCTGCGCGATGCCGCTGCTGCCACACCGGATCTGACCCTCGTCGTGTCGTCCATGCATCCGGATGCCGCGCGGGCGCTCCTGGCAGATGCCGGCTGGCCCGGCACCTCCGTGCTCGACATCACGGTGCACGCAGACCCGGACCC
>WOYI010511322.1_pt1 | contig 24076 bp, 27 predicted proteins | sample 6423411 | NCBI WGS metagenome assembly WOYI01 (sample SAMN13441803, study PRJNA592873) | oil field metagenome | biome: oil field; feature: oil-well bore; material: oil-contaminated soil; isolation source: oil-contaminated soil from oil-well borehole | place: Germany: Wietze | collected 2016-10-18 ... | reverse complement strand
TTCATCAGGGCGGCCAGGGCGGCCTCGGCGTCGCGGCTCTCGATAAACTCCGACTCGCCTAAGTGGATGACGATGCTTTCTTTAGCGGCCACTTTCTTTGTCAGAAAATCCAGTTTCCCCTGATGCGTCACCTGATCTTTGCGGAAGCGGCGTAAAAAAGACGACCAGAGAAATTTCATCATCTTGGACAGAGGCTGCCAGAAAGACATGTTGACGCCGTGACTGTAAACCGGCAGGGGCAGCCCCTTCCGTGCGGCGATTTCGGCTATAATCAGACTGTTCAGCTTGCTTCTCTGCTTGATGGCGTAAACAACAGCGCCCTGGCCGACAAGCTTTTGAAGAGCGCCGACTTCTTCGTCGGATATGGAAACGCGTGAAAGATAAGCCTTTGCAGGACGGAAACGCCAGATGTCCTGTTTGTCATAAATACAACCGGAGTAATATTCTTCCTGGTCCCGTCGATCGGCGCCGGTTGGCTTTTCATCACTCATAAAATCACCCGGTTTCTTCTGTTGTGTTCTCAGCCCGTGAGGGTCTGAAAATTATACTTCCTTCTTTTGAAATTCATCCGGAAAACGCTCATTCATATAGTCCTGAACATAAGCCCGTACATCCGCGGCATTATTATAAGACATGGCCTGCGCGAGCAGGTTTCGGGATTCCGCAAGCGTGGACTGCTGCACAATTCGTTTAATGCGGGGGATGGCCAGGTGATTCATGCTTAATTCATCCAATTGCAGACCTAAAAGGATCAGACAGCAGAGGGGATCGCCGGCCATTTCCCCACACATCGCGACGCGAATGTTTGCTTCATGGGCCTGGTCCACAATTTTCTTGATCAGCCTTAAAACGGCGGGATGCAGCGGTTCGTAAAGGTACGTCACCCGTTCGTTGGACCGGTCAATCGCCAGCGTGTACTGAATCAAATCATTGGTGCCGATGCTGAAATAATCGACTTCCCGGGCAAGCTGGTCCGCAATCACGGCGGCGGCCGGCACTTCGATCATCGCCCCGATCTCCATCCGGTCGGCTACCGGAACCCCCTGGGCCAAAAGCTCCTGGCGCGTCTCTTCCAGCAATCGTTTGGCTTCACGGATCTCTTCAATGCCGGAAATCATCGGAAATAAAATTTTAACGTTCCCCAGCGCGCTGGCTCGCCAGATGGCCCGAAGCTGTATCTTGAAGATATCAATCTCCTTGAGACAAAAACGAATGGCCCTTAACCCCATTTGCGGATTTAATTCCTTGGCGTGTTTCTGGTATTTGGTAAATTTGTCACCCCCCAAATCAAAGGTGCGGATGGTTGCCCACAAAAAATTTTTCTCCGCCACGACCTGACGATAATTATTGAAATGGTCTTCTTCGGTCGGTAAATCTTCCCGGTAAATGTACAAGAACTCCGTCCGGTATAATCCAATGTACTCCGCGCCGTGAACAACCGCCGAAGGAATCTCTTCGATAAATTCGATGTTGGAGCCGATCTGCACATGGTAATGATCCAGCGTCACGGCGGGTTGTCTGGCATATTTAAGGTATTCGTCCTTGGCGTCGTCATAATGGCGCTTTTTTTCTTCGTATCGCTTGAGCATATCGGGATAGGGATTGACCACCACCATCCCCGACGTCCCGTCCACAATGATATCATCGCCGGTCCGGACAAAGCGGGTCACATTATCCAAACCGACCACGGCGGGCAATTCCATGGACCTGGCCACAATAGCCGTATGGGACGTCCGGCCGCCGCTGTCGGTGGCAAAACCGACGATTTTATCCAGTTTCATTTGCGCCGTATCGGCAGGTGATAAATCATGCGAAACGATCACGACGCCTTCCTGGCCGACGTCCCAGACAATTTCATGTTTTTCGCCGGACAGATTGCGAAGGATCCGCTGGATAACATACTGGACATCGCTGATGCGGCCGCTGATATAAACATCCTCCAGACCCTCGAATATCTGCTTGTAATGGTCCAGCGTCATGCGCAACGCCCATTCGGCGTTGACGCCCAAGCGGCGGATATATTTTATCGTCCGGTTGATGAATTTTTTATCCGACAGCAGCAAAATGTGGACGTCGATAATATAAAGCGGTTCCGTCACTTTTATTTTTTTCAGGTTATCCTGAATTTCCAAAAGTTGCCGCGAGGATTCCTTCAGGGCGTTTTTAAAACGCTCGATTTCCTTCGGAACCATATCAGCATGATTCAGTTTATAAAAAGATATTTGGGCATCCAGCGGGTCAAAGCGATAGACTTTACCAATCACCACCCCCGGAGAAACGCCAATACCCTTCAGAACAAAAGTTTTTTTCCCTTGATCCGACATCATGCTCCCGCTCATTCTTCTCCGAATTTATTTTCGATCAACGCTTCCAACTCGACAAGCGCCTGCGCAGCATCAGCGCCCCGGGCGCTGACGGTAATCATGCCGCCCATCGGGCAGGCAAGGGTCAATATGCCCAGGATGCTCTTCCCATTGACCGTTTGACCGTTGCGTTCAATGAATATTTCCGAACGATACTTCTGCGCAATGCGGACAAACAAGGCGGCCGCGCGCGCATGCATCCCCAATTTATTTTTTAATTTAAATGTTTTCATATCCAGCACAACCATAAACCCCTTGATGAATAAATCATAAACAGCATCGCTGCTCCATATAAAATATAAATCTGCGACACGCCTTTTTGAATCAACCACCAGCAAAACAGGATGATGGCCAGCACAGCCGCTGCCGTCGCCATCCCGGGCATTTTGGCAAAGTCGAAATATCCGGCCTGTAAGAACCCAATGCCGCAGCCGGAAAGGGCAGCCACAGACACCCATCGCACCCGGACGGAAATACGCGGCAAATCCATTCTGCGAATAAATTCGATCCCCTGCTTTCCCCGACGATAGCCTTCAAGAAACCCCTTTAATCTTACCCAAAGATGCGCGGGGGTATAAATCAGGACAAAGGCCAAAGGCGAAAACATCCACCCCAGCCACGCCAGACCCGCCGAGAGGATTCCCGCGCAGGGTCGAAGCGCGCCCCAGAAAAAAGTATCGCCGATCGCGGCGTAGGGCCCCATCAAACTCTGCTTAACCATTGCAATGGCTGCCGCATCATCACCGTCTCGCCGATCTTCTTCCAGCCGGGCAATCGAGCCGATGAGCGGCGCAGACAGATAGGGATGCGTGTTAAACATCTGTAAATGCCGGACCAGCATCTCTTCCGCCTCTTTGCCGGCTACTTTCCGCTCCCGAAGGAGTGGAAGCAATGCATACGTGAAACCAAGATTTTGCATTCTGCGAAAATTCAGGGCGGCGTGAATGAAAAAAGACCTCAAAAATATTGCAAACAATGACCCTCTTTTCATGATGACGGCCTCAAACGCACATATCTTGATTATTTTCCTGCTTTTATGCGACGAAAGAACTAACACAATTGCCGGGCTAAGTCAATTTAATCCCGCTTTGGCAAGACGAGTGATAATTCTCCGTAGCTTGCTGCGATCATTTAACTTTATTTCATATCCCGACAGCTTGCTGAGAGGTGGTTGATTCAAGGAATCCCCCCTTCTTTATTTTTCTTGACAGCCGGTTTTTTTGTTGTTAAGGACACGCCGGTTTTAATATCCGGGGCGACTGTGGACACTTTTGATTGCCGGTCTTTTTCCGCAATGCCTGAAAATTCAAGTTATTTATATTAGATTAGGGGGTTTGTGCAAAATGCTTTGTGAAACAGTTAAAAAAGGAGTGGAGTGCGCTTTCATGAGTAAAAAAGGCTGCGGCTTCTTCGGCGGCAGTTGTGTCACGATTGTTGAAAAATGCGGTGATTGCAATAAGATTTTCGAATATGAAACAGGCAAGTACTGCAAAGTCTATCCGGATCCGAAAAGCAAGTGGATGACGGGAAACTGCCCGACCGCATCGCATGTCAAAATTGAAATCAAGGAAACTCAAAAGATCAACCCGCTCAAAGCGTCTAAAAGAGCGAATAAAAAATAACCCCTTCCAAACGACAAAAGCCGGCAATGCCTGCCGGCTTTTCAGCTCATGATCTTGCGAATCTGCTGCAATTCCTTTTTAATGAAAATTAATTTATCCTGATCGTCCGCCGCGGTGGCCGGCTCTTCATGGCCGTGCATGATGGTCAGCTGTTTTTTGGCGCCGCTGATCGTAAATCGCTGCTGGTAGAGCAGATGGCGAATGGTTAATAATTCCTCAACATCCTTTTTCCGGTATAAACGCTGAGCCGTCCTGGTCCGCACGGGTTTAACCGTTTTAAATTCCCTTTCCCAGTAGCGAATAACATAAGGTTCAACGTCAAGGATTTTGCTCACTTCTCCAATACGGAAATAAGCCTTTTCGGGAATGATGTTATCCATACAATTCCTGAATTCTTACGGAGCAAAACATGGGCCAATCCAAAATCAATAAAAAACGTTCCGTTGAATATTGAACGGACAAAGCCTTATAAAGATTCCGGATCATCAGGGCCGATGAATATCATTATTAACCGTTTAAAGATTTACGCAATACCTGAGAGGATTTAAAAGTCAAAACCCGGCGTGCGGTAATGGATATTTCCTGTCCGGTCTGCGGATTGCGGCCGCGGCGGGCGCGTTTCTCTTTCACCATGAAATTGCCGAAACCGGAAATTTTTACCCTTTCACCCTGTGCAAGGCTGTCTTTGATGATGTCAAACACGGATTCAACAATATCCGCCGATTCTTTTTTGGAAAAACCGAGTTTTTCGTAAACATTCTGAATAATATCAATCTTTGTCATTTCTCTTCCTCCGTTTTAACGTCATGTAAACTGTTAGGCTCTTATTTTTGCACCCGTCAGTCGGACAGTGTTGTGCACGATTTTATCGTGAATGGCATTGATTTCCGCATCCGTTAAAGTCCTGTCGAGAGCGCGATAGGAAAATCTCAACCCCAGACTTTTTGTTCCTTCTTCAAGACCTTTGCCTGCGTATATATCAAAAATTCCCACATTTTCAAGCAAATCTTCATGTTGGCTTAAAACAATTTCCAGCATCTTTTGGGCCTCCATAGACCGAGAGACGACAAATGCAACGTCGCGTTGAACGGCGGGGAATTTTGATACTTCCCTGTAGCGGATGCTCCCGTTGATCTGTTTTTGAAGTATATCAAGATCAATTTCAAATAGATAGGCCGTGCTTTTCACATCCATTTTCTGCAATACTTCCGGATGCACCTGCCCCAACGAACCCATTTTTTTCTCCTGGAAATACAAACCACAGGATTGACCGGGATGCAGGAAAGGTTCTGATAATTCTGCACGATAACTGCAAGGTTCCATCTTCAGATCATGAAAAATGTTCTCCAGGGAACCTTTAAGATCGTAAAAATCGACAGGGACTTTCGACCCCCAAAGGTCATCCGATGCCTTTCCCGCCAGCAGCGCAGCGAGGATATTCTTTTCCTCCGGCAACGCTCCGGCGCTGCGCCTGAGGAAGATGCGTCCTATTTCAAAGATCTTTAAATTGAAGGATGCATTATTCATATTGCTCTTCAAGGTTTCCAGCAATCCATAGGCCAGCGTTGTGCGCATCACCGATTGATCTTCCGTCAGCGGGTTTTTGATCAGCACCAGATTGCGACGTTCATCGGCCGGCGGCAGGTTAAGATCATCTACGGAAGCGGGCGATGTAAAACTGTAATTGATGATTTCCGAATAACCGCCGCCGGTGAGTAATCGACGGATCTTCTCCTCCAGATTCAGGCGGGGAATGACCGCCATTTCCGTCACTGAAACAGCCGGCAGGGTAGCTTCGACGCGATCATAGCCGTACAACCGCACCACCTCTTCAATCAGGTCAATCTCCCTTTCAATATCCACACGGAAGGTCGGCGGCGTCACGCGATATTTCCCTTCGCCGTCCGGACGCACCGTCATGCCGATGCTTTCCAGAATGCGAATCACGTCTTGGGCGGCAATAGCCGTGCCGATAATTTCACGAATTCTCGCCAGGCTGAGAGGAATATTTTCAACAGCCGTTATTTTTTGCGGGTATTCATCCAGATAGTTTTTACAGATGGAACCACCGGAAAGTTCGGCCATCAATTGCGCCGCGCGGTTAAGCGCGCGAATGACGCCTTCCGGATCGATGCCTCTTTCGAAGCGAAAAGCCGCATCCGTAGGCATGGCCAGGCGGCGGGAAGAACGTCGGATCGATGAAGGGTTGAAATAGGCGCTTTCCAGGAAAATGGTCTGTGTATCCTCCTTGACTTCGGAATTGAGCCCTCCCATAATTCCGGCAATCGCTACGGGCTTTTTACCGTCGCAGATTAACAGCGTATCCGGCGGAAGCAGGCGGCTTTTTTCATCCAGTGAAACGAAGACTTCATTGGCTTTTGATTTACGCACGACGATCCGTCCCTCTTCCAGAAAACGAAAATCGAAAGCGTGCAACGGCTGCCCCATTTCCAGCATGACAAAGTTTGTCACATCCACGACATTATTGATCGGGCGCATGCCTGCGGCTTCCAGCCTTGTTTTCATCCAGACCGGGGAATCGCCGATTTTGACATTTTGAATCATCCGCGCGGCATAACGCGGACACAGATCCGCATCCCAAATGGATACCGACGAAAGCAAAGCAATATCTTCGGTCGATTCCTGAAGGGTAACGGCGGGTATTTTTAATGGCTTGCCGGTTAAGGCGGCAACTTCCCGGGCGATGCCGATCACGCTCAGGCAATCAGAGCGGTTCGGCGTAATACCAACATCCAAAACCGTATCGCCCAGATTCAGGGCGGTCTCCAGAGGCGTTCCCGGCGTCAGGTCCAAAGGCAATTGCATGATGCCCGAGGCATCATCGCCGATCTCCAGTTCCGCCTCGGAACAGAGCATGCCGTCGGATCGCTCGCCGCGCAGCGTGGTCGCTTTGATCGTGTATCCGCCGGGGATAACCGCTCCGATTTTCGCCAGAGGCACCACATTGCCGGCTTTGATATTTTTGGCGCCGCAGACCACCGGATAGGTGACGGTGCCGTCCGTCACGTCGCACAAAGACAGTTTATCGGCATTGGGATGGGGTCTGACGGATAAAATTTTCGCCACCACAACACCGGAAAATTTGTGGGCAATCGTCTTGATCTCATCCACTTCCAGGCCGGCCATGGTTAATTTATCGGCCAACGCCTGCGGGGTTAATTCCAGATCAATATAATCTTTAAGCCATTTGAGACTGACGAGCATGGGGTCAAGCGCTCCTAGAATTGTTTAAGGAACCGAATGTCGTTTTCAAATAAAAGACGAATGTCGGAAATGCCGTATTTGAGCATGGCAATGCGTTCCAGACCAAGGCCAAAGGCAAATCCGGAATAAACAGCCGCGTCATACCCGACATTTTGAAAAACGGCGGGATCCACCATGCCCGACCCTAATATTTCCAGCCAACCGCTCTGGCCGCAAACACGGCAGCCTTTGCCCCCGCACATGACACAGCAAATATCCACTTCAGCCGACGGTTCCGTAAAGGGGAAAAAACTGGGGCGAAAACGCAGGATCGTATCGGCGCCGAAGACTTTTTTGAGAAAAGCGGTCAAAATGCCTTTCAGATCGGCGAAGCTGACGCCCCGGTCCACCAGCAATCCTTCAATCTGATGAAACATCGGCGTATGGGAAACATCGGAGTCCGGACGGTACACCCGTCCCGGCGATAAAATCCGTACGGGAGGCCTCACTTTCTCCATGATTCTGACCTGAACCGGAGACGTGTGGGTGCGCAGGACCATATTGTCTTCAATGTAGAAGGTGTCCTGCATATCCCGGGCGGGATGATCTTTGGGAATATTGAGCGCTTCAAAATTGTAATAATCCAGCTCGACTTCCGGGCCTTCGACAACCGAAAAACCGAAAGCGGCGAAAATATCGCAAATTTCGTTGCGGATTTGAATCACCGGGTGAATGCGGCCCGCGCGAATTCCTCTGCCGGGCAGCGTCACATCAATTTTTTCCCCGGCCAGAATTTCTTCTTTTTTACGCTGCAGTTGCTGTTGCAGAGCTTCTTCAATTTTCGCTTCCAGAAGCTCCTTCACCTCATTGCAGCGCTTGCCGAACAAAGGCTTTTCTTCCGCCGGCACCTGAGCAATATTTCTTAAAAGGCCGGTCAGAAGCCCCTTCCGGCCGAGATATTTCGTTCTCACAGCCAGAATCGAATCTTCCGTCCGGGCATTTTCCAGTGCGGACAGAGCATCCTTTTCCAGTTGATGAAGATCCGCTATCATGCCGCCTGCTCGCCTTTAGCCGCCGCCACAATCTGAGCGAAACCCTTCGGATCGTTAACGGCCAGTTCGGCCAGAATCTTGCGATCCAACTCGATATCCGCTTTCTTCATGGCATCCATCAGCCGGCTGTATGAGATATTATTCAGACGCGCAGCGGCGTTGATACGCGCGATCCACAGCTGGCGGAACGATCTTTTACGGCCCCTGCGGTCACGATACGCGTAACTTAAGGCCTTGTTGACGGCTTCCGTGGCGGTTCTGAGCAGGCGGCTGCGCGCGCCAAAAAATCCTTTAGCCCTCTTTAATATTGATCTTCTTTTCTTCCGGGCAGTGACGCCTCTTTTAATCCTCGACATGGCTTTTTAATCTCCTGTATTGATAAAAACTATGAACGTGTCTGTAACCTACAAATAAGGAATCAGCCTCTTGATGGCTTTTTCATTGGTCGAATGCACCAGGGTGGATTTCCTTAAGGTTCTTTTTCTTTTAGTGGTTTTTTTGGTGAGGATGTGGCTGGCAAAAGCCTTGCTGCGTTTCACCTTTCCCTTGGCGGTAACGGAAAAGCGCTTGGCCGCTCCTCTGTGTGTTTTCATCTTTGGCATATTCTCACCTCTTTTTTGGTTTTATCAGTTTATTTTTTGGGTGAAACAATCATGACCATGTTCCGGCCTTCCAGCCGGGGTTCCTGATCCATGATACAATCATCCGTCAGCGCCACCTTAATTTGTTCCATCAGTTTTCGGCCGATCTCGGTAAAGGCAATTTCGCGCCCCCGGAACATCATGGATATTTTCACCTTGTCGCGTTGTTCTAAAAACTTTTTTATATGTTTTATTTTCACCTGCAAATCATGCGCTTCCGTTTTGGGCCTTAACCGGATTTCCTTGACATGAATAACCGTCTGGCTTTTTCGCGCATCGTGAATTTTTTTGCTTTGCTTATAACGGTACTTCCCGTAATCCATGACCTTGCAGACGGGCGGCTCGGCATTCGGGGAGACTTCCACCAAATCCAGCCCGGCCCTTTCCGCGGAGGTAATCGCTTCATCCAGGGAAATAACACCGAGCGGCTGACCCTCTTCGTTGATGACCCTGACCGAAGCGGACTTTATTTCTCTGTTGATCTTTAAATCTTTAACGATACGGCACCTCCCCAATAATCAGTTGCGTGTTTCATGCTATTGCTTTTTTTCACACATTTCCCGGATGAAAGCAATAAATTGTTCAACCGGCAGCGCGCCGAGATTCTGTCCGTCGCGCGCCCTGGGCGACACGGTCTGGGCCGCCACTTCCTTGTCGCCGATGACCAGCATATAAGGAATTTTTTGCATTTGGGCCTGACGGATTTTATAGCCTAATTTTTCATTATCCAAATAGGCCTCGCAACGGATACCCGCTTCGATGAACCGTTCATAAACCGTCCGGGCGTAAGGAATTTGCTTATCGGTCACCGTCAACAAAACACATTGCGTCGGCGCCAGCCACACCGGAAAGGCGCCCGCATAATGTTCGATCAAAACGCCCATAAACCGTTCAATCGCCCCCAGAATGACCCGATGAAGCATGACGGGGCGGTGCTTTTCGCCATCCGCGCCGATGTAACTTAAATCAAATCGTTCCGGCAGGGTAAAATCGCACTGGATCGTCGCGCACTGCCATTTTCTTTTTAAAGCGTCTTTCAGTTTGAAATCGATTTTCGGCCCGTAAAAAGCGCCGTCTCCTTCATTAACCTCATAGCGGATGTCGTTGTCTTTCAGGGCGTTTTCCAGCGCATGCGTGGCCAGATCCCAGTCCGAATCGGACCCGATGGAATGCTCCGGCCGTGTGCTTAATTCCACTTCATATTCAAAGCCGAAAATGCCCATCGCATAATTGACAAAATCCGCAATGGCGCGGATTTCCGCATTCAGCTGCTCGGGCATGCAGAGAATATGCGCATCATCCTGCGTAAACTGGCGCACCCGCATCAACCCGTGCAACACGCCGGTTTTTTCATGACGGTGGACCGTACCCAATTCAAAATACCGAAGCGGCAAATCGCGGTAACTGCGGATCTTGGACTTGTAGATCAGCATATGGGAGAGACAGTTCATCGGCTTGATGCCGTAAGTCTGCCCATCGACTTCGGTGAAATACATATTATCGCGGTAATGATCAAAATGGCCTGACTTTTTCCACAAATCCACTTTAAGAATCTGGGGGCCCATCACCATGTCGTAGCCGCGTTTCAGATGCTCTTTTCTTTCCCACTCTTCAATAATATAGCGCAGCAGCATGCCTTTGGGATGAAAGATCACCAGACCCGCTCCCGCCTCGTCGTTGACCTGGAACAGATCCAGTTCCCGGCCCAGTTTCCGGTGGTCTCGTTTTTTGGCTTCTTCCAGCAAATTCAGATAATCCTGGAGCGCCTGTTCATCGGCAAAGCCGGTGCCGTAAATGCGCTGAAGCATTTTATTTCTCTCGTCGCCCCGCCAGTAGGCGCCGGCCACGCTCAGCAGTTTGAATGCCTTGATCATGCCGGTGCGCGGAATATGCGGCCCGCGGCATAAATCGACATAATCTCCATCCTGATAAATGCTGACGACGGAAACATCCACGGGAAGGTCTTGAATTAATTCGACTTTGTAACCCTCGCCTTTTTGAGCGAAAAGCTCGACGGCCTTTTCGCGGGAAAGTTCCTTTCGGATGAAAGGATAATCCGCTTTGACAATTTCCTGCATGCGTTTTTCGATTTTTTCAAAATCGTCAAGCGTGAAGGTTTCCGCATATTCAAAATCGTAGTAAAAACCGTCTTCAATAGCGGGGCCAATGGTAACTTTGGCGCCTGTAAATACATCCTGAACAGCCTGCGCCATGACGTGAGAAATGCTGTGTCGCAGGACGGACAGGCCTTCTTTTGAGGAAATGTCAATGAGATCGACCACTGAATTTTCCTTCAGAACAAAGCTTAAATCAACTAAGACCCCGTTGACTTTCGCCGCTACGGCAGAATCGAGCCCATTTTTTTTCCAGATTCCGATGGCTTCGGCAACCGTCGACCCTGAAGGCATGGTCTGTTCCGTTTTGTCCGGATAAACAACTTTTACGTTCATCATTTGACTCAGTAAGCTAATACCTTAAAATTTAAATCATTTTAAAAGGGCATCACCATATTGCTGATGCCCTTTTCTTTATCGGCATTGACGGCGTATACGCGCACATAAAAAATGGTAGGCAAGCAGGGATTTGAACCCTGGACATCCACCGCGTCAGGATGGCGCTCTCCCCCTGAGCTACTTGCCTATGTTCAACTTTTAGCGATTGGTCAACTAGCAGTAAAACGCTTATGTGTCAAGTGAATATCTTATTTTTTAGCCTCTTCGGCTACGGATTTATTCAATATCCGGATCCCCCTGCTCACGTAAACCAAACCGGAAATAACGGTAAATATAGCCGTGACCCAGCAAAGTCCAATAACCCAATAATACCCGAAATCATGTGTAACCGATTTGTAGAGCAGGGCGAGAAAGATTGTGGCGATCTGGAGCGCCGTTGTGATTTTACTGACGATAGCCGGTTTTATTTCGTAAGTTACCGACATCAATGTCAGAATGGCTATGCCCAGCAAAATAATACAATCACGGCTGATGACAATAACAGCCAGCCACGCAGGTATGATGCCGTAAATTGCCAGTGTAACGAAACTGGTAACCAACAGCAATTTGTCGGCAATGGGATCCAGATATGCGCCGAGGGCTGTCTGACAATTCAAAAGACGGGCCAATGTCCCGTCCAGGGCATCCGTCAATCCGGCAATCATGAATGTAATCAATGCCTTGTCATACTCCGCCTGCATCAGAAAAATAACAAATACAGGAACAAGGATAATCCGCAGCAAGGATAGAAAATTTGGTATATTCATCTATAGATTCGGTGTTTTGGTTTATTCACCGTATTTTTTATCTCTTTGTTTGTTCCACTTCACCCAATCATCCATGTCCTCGGCCTCCGTAAAATCTTTCGGTTCCAAGGCCCGGCCGTCAGCGGTAATCTGGATCTGCTGCATGGATTTGACAATATAGACCCATTGTTCCATGGATACAGGCTTGGGGCCTTCGATCACCGACGGCCCGGAAACAGGTTTGGGCGGCCCGACGGCTGTAACGGCCGACTGTTGTTTTTGGGAAACACCTGCAACACTGACTTCGCCGTCATAGACCTTCACCACGGCCGACTGGTCAACCTCAACATCCATGCGGTAAACCGTCCCGCGAACCCCGGCAACCGCATTTTGGCAGGATATTTCAAATTTATCACCCCGGCCCGCAAGCGATTTACGAACATTCGACCATATTTTGCCAAGGGTCATGGAAATTCCCACTGCGCGCCTGCCGCCGGCGCCTGAATCCGCCTGAACCAGTTTGAACTTTGTCTTTTCAGCAAAACGCACCACGCTTCTATCCGGCAAAACCATCTCCAACCGGCTGTCCGCGCCGGTCGACACTTCACACCCCGGCTTGATAAAATCATATCTCGCCAGATCAACAGCCCCTTTACGTCCCGGGCAAACAGCGGAAACTTTCCCCTTTAGGGATGTGATCTGCGCTTGCCCCTTCGTCATTTTGACGGTCACCGGCTGTTGGGCCTGCGAAACGGCAAACCATAATAACAGAGGAACTGTTAAAGCAATAATTTTGATCCCTTTTTTCATCATGTTCTCCTTCTTGTCTCCCTGATCAAGGACTTCTTAAAGGTTCATGAAGCATTATAAATAATCAGCTTCTCAATTTCGGTCCATAGGGCAGCGTTTCCAGGATTTTTCCTACAACCTCCTCGGTGACCGTTTCCAGATCTCCGAGTGCTTTCATTTCCAGTCTTTTGCCGCTGACATCAAAGCTTCTGCTTGTCGCTTTGTGCTGGGCGCCCCAAATCGTTTCACCCGTTTTCGTGCTTAGTAATTCGCATCGGACCGATACGGTTACCGACGCATAAAAAAACTTTTTTGATGTTTTGCTTTCCATGAGCGAGCAGTACAGAGCGGCATCCGCGCCCAACAGCTCTTCAATCCTCTTCGGTGGAATTACATCATGGCTTTTCAATTCCCCTGTGCCGGTTAAAGGCGCCAGTTTACGGTCAATCAGATCCAGATCGACTTGAGGATAGCCTTTAAAACGCAATTCATCGGATAATTTTGTCCGGAGCATTTTCGAAACCCTTGCATCCGCAGCATTATTCTGAACCGGCAACACGGCAATCATATTTACCGCCGTCTGCTGGGCGTCGTTTTTTGTTGCGGCGGGGCCATGAGACGAACAGCCCGTCAATCCCAGGCAAAAAGCCACCACTGCCGTAAAGAATATTTTTTTGATGCTCATGACAATCCCTTACCCGTCCCTTTTTAGTTTTTCCATTTCTTCTCTGATCACGCGTTCGGCAATGCCGGGAACAGCTTCCCGCACGATTTTTTCAATCATGGCCGTTACCCGCGTCAAAACCAGCTCATTGATCTGATTTGCCGACGGAATTTCTTCAATAACGTCCGTCAAATCATGGATAGGCTGATCATCCGCCCGGCCGTTCCTTACCTGTTCATTTTTTCCCCGGTCCGCATGCTGATGAACCTGCCCGTTTTGCTCGTCGCACAGCTCGGTCAGTTCGTAAATTTTTTTATTTTGAACCCTCCCTGCGTCTTGAACCATTTTCATATTCTCCCTGATCACCCGCACAAACAGAGGAAGCCATTACTTATCGATTTCGACTTGGAGTTACCATAGTGCAAACAACTCTTCAAGAAATATATAAATCGCTCAGCGCTTCATGGCGCAGGACAAACACGGCGAATTTTGACGGCGATATCATATACTTTTTTCCTGGACAACCCTGTTTGCCTCACCACTTCGGAAACAGCATCCCTAAGTGACAGGGAGCTTTCCCGCCAGATGTTTTGAAGCTTTTCCTGTATGTCTTCGTCCGTCAGAAAAACAGGCTTGCGGGATACTCCCTGCAGAATAATCGTGCATTCCCCCTTGATTTTTCCAACGGGCGTCCGTGACATCACGTCTGAAATCAGCCCCCGTTTTACTTCTTCAAATCGCTTGGTCAATTCACGCGCCAAAACCATCTGCCGGTCGCCCAACACGTCCAAAACATCCTTCAGGGCATCGATCAGTCTGGCCGGGGATTCGTAAAATATAATGGTTTTTTCCTCGTCCCGGATGTTTTCCAGAAATGGGCGGCGCCGGTTTTCCCTGGGCGGCAAAAAACCGCAAAATAGAAACTCATCGGCGGGAAAACCGCAAACGGACAAAGCCGTAATTAAAGCCGAGGGCCCGGGAACGGGAACCACATGGATCTTTTCGGCCAGCGCATCATTGACCAGACGAAAGCCGGGGTCCGAAATACAGGGCGTGCCGGCATCGGAAATATAAGCGACGCTCATCCCATCCTGGATTTTGGAGATGATCTGAGCGCTTCGCTCCTTTTCATTGTGTTCATGAAGACTGATCAGGGGCGTCGCGATGTCGTAGGCGGAAAGCAGGATTCTCGAATGGCGGGTGTCTTCCGCGGCAATCAGGTCAACGTCTTTGAGCAAACGGATCGCCCGGAAAGTGATATCCTCCAGGTTGCCGATCGGTGTGGCAACCATGTAAAGCGTCCCCGGTGTTTTTCCTCTGCCGTTCACCCTACAACCCTTATCCCCGCTTTTTGTTGTTGACATCCATGTCCCGTTTCGGCTTAAATAGCAGAGATAAAAATAAAATACTACCAGGAATGACGGTTGGGGGGAATGAAGAGAATATTAATTACCGGTGGTGCGGGTTTTTTAGGGTCTCATCTGTGTGAGCGACTCTTAAAAGAAGGAAACGACATTGTCTGTCTGGACAATTTTTTTACGGGCAATAAGAACAACATCGCGCATCTGATGGGTCATACCTATTTCGAAATGATCCGCCATGACATCATCAATCCCATCTATCTGGAGGTGGACGAAATATACAATCTGGCCTGTCCCGCCTCGCCCGTGCACTATCAGTTCAATCCCATTAAAACCATCAAGACGAATGTCATGGGGGCCATCAATGTGCTGGGCATCGCCAAAAGAACCAAGGCAAAGATTCTGCAGGCCTCCACATCGGAAGTCTATGGCGATCCGGACGTCCACCCGCAAACGGAATCCTACTGGGGGCGCGTCAACCCCATCGGCATCCGCAGTTGTTACGATGAAGGCAAACGGGCGGCGGAATGCCTGATGATGGATTACCGCCGGCAGAACGCCGTCAACACCAAAATCGTCCGCATCTTCAACACCTACGGGCCGCGCATGGCCGTGAATGACGGACGGGTGGTCAGTAATTTTATCATCCAGGCGCTTCAGGGGAAAAACATTACCGTTTACGGCGACGGCAGCCACACCCGTTCATTTTGCTACTGCGACGATCTGGTTGACGGACTGATCAAAATGATGAACGCCGGCGATGATTTTTTCGGGCCGGTGAATATCGGCAACCCCGGTGAGTTCACGATTCTGCAGTTGGCCCGGATGATCATTGATTTGACGGGCAGCCGCTCCCAAATTGATTTTCAGCCGCTGCCGGCGGACGACCCGACGCAGCGCAGACCGGACATCACCCTTGCCGAAAAGAAGCTGGGCTGGCAGCCTAAGATATCGATTCAGCAGGGCCTGGCCGCAACCATTCAATATTTTCGCGAGACCTTAAAAACATCTTAAACCAACCGGAGGACCCATAAGATAAAATGAAATTCAAAAAGAAAATTCTTTCCATCGGGGCGGGTTATGTCGGCGCTCCGTCCATGGTCATGATTGCCAGCAAATGTCCGGACTACAAAGTCACGGTGGTAGATATCAACGTTTCGCGCATCAACGCCTGGAACTCCGATCAGCTGCCCGTCTATGAGCCCGGACTGGATGCCATCGTCAAAAAAACACGCGGCAGGAATTTATTCTTTTCCGCGGATGTTGAAAAACAAATTCAGGAAAACGATATCATCTTCGTCTGCGTCAACACGCCGACAAAAACGTTCGGGGCGGGAGCCGGCATGGCCGCCGACCTGCAATACTGGGAGAAAACGGCAAGGCAGATTCTGGAAAATTCCCAATCCTCAAAAATCGTCATCGAAAAAAGCACCCTGCCGATTAAAACCGCGCAGGCCATGGAACGCATCCTGGCGTCAGGAAACGGAGACGTCACGTTTGACGTGCTCTCCAACCCTGAATTCATGGCGGAGGGAACCGCCGTCAGCGATCTGGAAAATCCCGACCGGGTCCTGATCGGCTCGAGGGAAACCCAAAGCGGCCTTGCCGCCCGCGCCGAGCTGGTGAAAATTTACTCCCACTGGGTTTCGCCTGAAAAAATCATCACCTCCAATATCTGGAGCGCCGAACTCTCCAAACTGGTGGCCAACGCTTTTCTGGCGCAGCGCGTGTCATCCATCAACGCCATATCGGCGCTTTGCGAAAAAACGGACGCCGACATATCCGAGGTGGCGCGGGCCGTGGGTACGGACAGCCGCATCGGTTCGAAATTTCTCAAGGCCGGCATCGGCTTCGGCGGCTCCTGCTTCAAGAAAGATATTTTAAATCTGGTTTATCTGTGCCATTTTTACGGCTTGCCGGAGGTGGCCGCCTATTGGGAAAGCGTCGTCAAAATCAACGAATATCAGCAGGAGCGCTTCATCGCCAATGTTCTGCAATCGATGTTCAACACCCTGGCCGGAAAAAAAATATGCGTCCTGGGTTTTGCCTTCAAGGCAGACACCGGCGACACCCGGGAAAGCCCGGCCATCAACATTACCCGCAAACTGTTGGCGGAGCATGCCGAAGTGGTCATCACCGACCCCAAAGCGCTTACAAACGCCGCCATGGACCTTGCGCAGGATGCGGGAAAAATCCGCTACGTGGAAGATCCCTACCAGGCAGCCGCCGGTTGCCACGCGCTGGTCATCATGACGGACTGGGATTTGTACCGGAATCTGGATTACCGCAAAATCTACAAATCGATGGTCAAGCCCGCTTTTATTTTTGACGGGCGCAATATCGTCGATCAGCGGAAATGCTTTGAGATTGGGTTTAATGTGTTTCCTATAGGGAAGCCGGCCCTGAGCCGTCTCTAGTAAGAAAAAAAATCGAAGGCGTTTTTGACCAGACGGACGTCAGGCCCGGAAGAAAGCATCAGGACGGCCACGACGTCAAAACGGGCATTGACGTCTTTTAATTTTTTCTCCTCCAGATACCACAACGCCAGCTGCGACATTTTTTTCTGTTTTTTGACATTCACCGCCTGTTCCGGATAACCCAGCGCGACCGATTTTCTGGTCTTGACTTCCACAAACACCAGTTCGTTTTGATCCCGGGCGACAATGTCGATTTCACCGATCGGACAGCGGTAATTGACCTCGGTAATCCGGTAGCCGCTTCTGACCAAAAAGTCGGCGGCAATTTTCTCACCCGTTTTACCGGCTGCAATATTACGCATGTCTTTTGGGTTGTTCATTCGACCAGTCCAGAACCGTTTGTTCGATTTTATGATTTTTTAAATGAAAGGACCGGCGATGGATTTTGCAAAGGCCGACCTCATGAAGAATCTTTCGATGCTCGGCCGTACCGTATCCCTTGTTTTGCAGGAAGTTGTATCGGGGAAACTGGCGGTGATACATTTCCATAATCCGATCCCGCGAAACCTTGGCAATAATGGAGGCCGCGGCTATGGAGACGCTCAGCGAATCGCCCTTCACCAGGGTTTTTTGAGGTATCGGCACGGCGATGTTGTGCAAGCCGTCAATCAGAATATAATCCGGGGCGACGGAAAGATCCAGCACCGCTTCTTCCATCGCCTGAAGTGACGCCCGCAGGATATTGATCCGGTCGATAACGTCTGCTTCAACAACACCCACGCCGACGGCGACGGCGTCCCGGGCAATGACCTGATACAGGGCATCTCTTTTTCGCGCGGTCAGTTTTTTGGAATCGTTGATTTCGGTATGGGTATAATCCGGAGGAAAGATGACGGCTGCGGCGACGACAGGTCCCGCCAGCGGCCCCCGGCCTGCTTCGTCAACACCCGCGATGCAGCGGTAGCCTGAAACCTCAGCAAGCTTTTCGAATGCATTCATCAAAAATACAACCGTCTTAGTGGTTGGTCGCTTCCTTGATCCTTGCTTTCTTTCCCTTGAGGCTTCTCAGGTAATAAAGACGCGAACGGCGCACCAGGCCCCGGGTCACCACTTCGATACGGTCAATAACCGGCGAATGCATGGGAAATGTTCTCTCAACGCCGATGCCGTAGGAGACCTTTCGAACGGTGAAATTCGCCCGGCTGTTGCCGCGGCGCTTGCGGATCACAACCCCTTCAAAAGCCTGAATTCTCTGCTTTTGTCCCTCAATGATGCGCACATATACTTTAACGGTATCCCCCGCTTTAAAGGCGGGAATATCGCCTCGCATTTGTTCTTTTTCGATCATTTCCAAAACGTTCATTTGATATTTCCTCCTGCGACACTCGCAACATTATTCTTGAAGTTGGCTTCATTACCTCAAACCCGTCTGAAAATCAAGACTTTATATCCGGCCGAGCTTGATTTTTTCTAAATACAGGTTGTCTTCCGCAGTAAGTTCCATTTTTTTGAGCAGGTCCGGCCTTCTTTGCCAGGTTCTACGAAGCGCTTCAATTCTTTGCCAGCGCTCAATCTGCGCATGGTTACCCGAAGCCAGAACCTCCGGAACACACCAGCCTTTATACTCGGCGGGCCTTGTATATTGCGGATATTCCAGAAGCCCCTGTGAAAACGATTCCTTTGCGGCAGAGGCGTCGTTACCCAATACGCCGGGAATCAATCGGGAAACTGCGTCGATCACCACCAGCGCGGAGAGCTCCCCACCGGTTAAAATATAATCCCCGATGGATATCTCCCGGTCAACCAGATGCTCCCGAATTCTCTCATCAAATCCTTCATAACGTCCGCAAATCAGGATCATTTGATTTTGCTTTGCAAATTCAGCGGCAATTTTCTGATGGAAGGTTTCACCCTGAGGCGTCATTAAAACAACCAGCGACTGCGCATCCGCGCGCCTGATCGACTTAAGCGCCCTTTCTAACGGCTCCACCTTCATCACCATGCCGCATCCGCCACCGTAGGGAGCGTCATCGGTCATCCTGTGTTTATCTTCCGCCCAATCGCGAATATCATGCAGGCCGATTTCAATCAGACCTTTTTCCCGGGCTTTTTTCAAAAGGCTGAAATCAAGAGGGGAACGGAGCATTTCGGGGAAAATAGACAAAACATCAAATCGGATCACGGCTTAAAGACCTTCCAGCAGGTTCACGATGATTCTGCGCCCGGCAAGATCAACTTGCACAACGGCGTCGGCGATGGCCGGAATAAGAAGTTCCGTTCCGTTTTCACTCCGGCAAACATAGACATCGTTGCTGCCCGTAGGAAAGATGGATTCTATCCGGCCGAGATGACGGCCTTCCCGGGTATAGGCGTCCAGTCCGATAATATCCTGCCAGTAATATTCGTTCTCGGGCAACGCTTCAAGCAAATCCCGCGGCAGCAGCAATTTGACTCCGACAAGCGCCCGGGCCGCTTCCACATCGGCAATACCTTTTAGTTCAAGAAACAGGAACTTACCGGAGGGATTTATTTTTTCAATTTCATAACGGCTTTTTTCGCCCGACTTTGATTCCAGCGTGATGCCGTCAAGCCCGGTTAGGACAGACGATGATTCCAAAAAAGAGACCGCTTTAACGCAGCCTTGAAGACCGCGTGTTTTGACGATCTTCCCAAAAACAAAAAAATCCATTTATTCTATGATTTCCAGAACCGCCCGCTTATGAACCTTGGCGGATGTGGCGCTCAAAATGGTGCGGATGGCTTTGGCCGTCCTTCCCTGCTTCCCGATAACTTTTCCCAAATCTTCCTTGGCCACACGCAACTCAATAACGGACGTCTGCTCACCGATGACTTCAGTAACTTCCACTTTGTCAGGATTATCAACCAAAGCTTGAGATATATACTTAATCAGATCCTTCATCCTTAGCACCTCCACTTGTTTTGGTTAACGCATCTGGAAAATTCGTCTCCATATTCAAACCGTTTGCATATTGTCTATGATCTGAGGCTTTAATCCTGCTTTTTTTCTTTACAAACAACACGGCCGTTTAGTTATTTCACGGCGGCGACAATGCCTTTTGTTTTTAATAAATGAGAAACCGTCAGCGTCGGTTTTGCCCCCTTGGACAACCAATCACGAACACGATCTTCTTTTAAAGATATTTCTGCGGGATTTTTCTTTGGATCGTAATTCCCTAATATCTCAATGAATTTTCCGTCGCGGGGATGGGCCTTGTCCGCGGCGACAATGCGGTAAAAGGGTTTGCCTTTAGCACCCATACGCGTCAATCGAATTTTAACTGCCATTTAGTTTTTGTTCAAACCTCCTTCAAAAAAAATTGTTAAGTTTTCTATCATAATTTATTTGATTTTAAAAGGGGAAATTCCTCATCAACGCTTTCACGCCGCCTTTGGCGTTCATTTTTTTCATCATCTTCCGGATCTCGATATAATTCTTCAGAAGCCGGTTGACGTCCTGAACCGTTGTGCCGCTGCCCAAAGCGATTCTTTTGCGCCTGCGGCCGTCGATGATCAGATAGTTGCTGCGCTCCTTTTGGGTCATGGAATCGATCATCGCCGCAATTTTGACCAGTTCGCCGTCGTCCGGTTCCATATCCTTGAGCGCCTTGATTTTGCCCATTCCCGGAATCATTCCGATCATATCCTTGAGCGATCCCATTTTTTTGATTTGCCGCAGCTGATTGCGGAAATCGTCCAGGGTAAAATCGCTTTTGCGGAGGCTCTGCTGCATTTCCCGGGCGGTTTTTTCGTCAATGGTCGTCTGCGCTTTTTCCACCAGAGATAAAATATCCCCCATGCCCAGAATACGCGAAGCCATTCTTTCCGGATGAAAAACCTCCAAAGCGTCAATTTTCTCGCCGACACCGACAAATTTCAGCGGCTTGCCCACAACGGCTTTGAGTGAAAGGGCCGCCCCGCCGCGAGCGTCACCATCCATTTTCGTCATAATGACGCCGTCGATGCCGATCAGCTCGTTGAATTTGGAGCCGACATTGACGGCGTCCTGACCGGTCATGGCGTCCGCCACATAAAGAATTTCCGCCGGATTGACTTTTTCCTTGATTTTGCGGAGTTCTTCCATCAGCAGATCGTCGATATGCAGACGTCCGGCGGTGTCAATAATGACAACCTCGAAGCCTTCTTTTCTGGCCTGTTCCACCGCATCAACGCAAATTTTGACCGGATCACGAAGAGCACCGGCGTCAAAAACACCCGCTTTGATCTGCCGGCCCAAAACGGCCAGCTGCTCCATCGCCGCAGGCCGGTAAACGTCGGCGGAAACCAGATAGACCCTTTTTTCTCTGGATAATATGCGCGCCAGTTTGGCCGCGGTCGTCGTTTTTCCGCAGCCCTGCAGGCCGACAAGCATAATCGGGGCGGGAATCCGCGAACCGAATTTGATGTTGGCGCTGGTGCTGCCCATCAGTTCCACCAGACGGTCGTGAACGATCTTGACCACCTGTTGTCCGGGCGTGATGCTCTCGAGCACTTCCTTGCCGATTGCGCGCAGCCGCACGTCTTCAATAAAATCCTTGACGACCTTGAAGTTCACATCCGCCTCGAGGAGCGCCATACGGATTTCCTTGAGCGCGGCATTCACGCTTTCCTCATTGAGAACGCCGCGGCCTTTGAGTTTTTTAAAAATACCCTCGAGTTTTTCCGCCAAACTTTCAAACATGATTTAAACCCTTACTGATGGCTTCCTGTTTTCTTCCAAAGCGGCCTGACGGATGATGCAATTCGTCTTAACCTTTTTGGAAATCCTGTCGGCCGCCGCCTGCGCCCTGGCCTTTGTTTCAAATCCCGTGGCGATGACGCGATACCATGTCCCTTTCCCTTTGATGTCCACTTTCACGATTTTCGAGGTATAGCCCAATCCGGCAACAATTTTATGAATTTGACCGGCTTTAACCTTGTCTTTCAGGGACGCCACATAAACATGAAAAGATCCGGCAGGATGCGCGGGAGATGGATCTTCTTTTGTTTTCGATTTGTTTTCCGCCGACAATTTTTCACCGGCCAATACTTTCTGCCCATCTGCCTCTTTTTTGGCGGAAACGGTTTCTTCCTTCCGGGGCAAAGGTGGCAGCGACGCCGGCGCAAGGCTTTGTTGCCCCATGACAGCGGCGTCATCCGGCGTTTTTTCCGCATCCGGCAGGGGTTGAATCGGCACCGTTTGCTGACTGGTCAGGGCCTTGTGAAACGTCAAATCCATATTCCCCGAATCCGGCTTGGCTTCCGTCTTCCCGGCGACTCTTTGCCCGCCCGCCATCTTAGCCGGCCGCCAGAACAATCCTAAAAACTGCTGAGGGATGGAAGAAATCTTTTCGGGATACGCATCGATATTTTTGCCGACCCCGACGCCCAGAAGAAATGAAAGGCACAACAGGACGGTCATCCCGCCGATCACGATGATCAACCCGGTCCGCCCCAGCCTTATTTCAAACTTCTTGATATTTCCCGATCCCATTTTCGCCTCTCACATTTTCTTAGGCGCGCCTACGCCCAGAATGGTAAGCGCGCTGCTAAGCACGATGCGCACCGCATCAACCAGAACCAGACGCGCGGCCGAAAGCGCCGCGTCTTCCGTGATGACTTTATTCTTATTGTAGTAACTGTGAAACACCCCCGCCAGTTCATTCAGATAGAAGGTCAGGCGATGAACCTCCAGAGATTTTACGGCGCCTTCCAGCATTTCAGGGTAGCGTGCCATCATTTTAATCAACGTTCTTTCTTCCGGTTCAAGCAGAAGCGAAGTATTCACTTTTTCATAAACCGGCGGCGGCATGCCCCTTTCCCGGGCCAGACGGAGAATACTGCAGATCCGGGCATGCGCGTACTGGACATAATAAACCGGGTTTTCATTAGACTGCTTTTTGGCGACTTCCAGATCGAAATCCAGATGGCTGTCCGACCGGCGCATCAGAAAATTATAGCGGGCCGCGTCCTTGCCCACCTCATCGAGCACTTCGCGCAGCGTGACAAACTCGCCGGAGCGCGTGGACATTGCCACCGGCTCGCCCGCGCGCAGCAGATTCACCAGCTGCACCAGGATGATTTTCAGGTCGTTTTTATCGTGTCCCAAAGCCTGAATCGCCGCCCACATCCGGGGCATGTATCCGTGGTGATCCGCGCCCCAGATATCGATCAATATATCAAAACCGCGGGCAAATTTATTTTTATGATAGGCGATATCGGCGGCAAAGTATGTCGGATCGCCGTTTTTACGGATCACGACGCGGTCTTTTTCATCACCGTAGGCCGTTGTCTTAAACCATAGCGTTTCGCCGTCCGAATAGATAAATCCTTGTTTTTGCAGAGCATTTAAAAGATCGCCCACACCGTTTTCCTTGTATAACTCCTTCTCGCTGAAATAACAGTCAAACGTGACACCGAAATCCTTCAAATCCTGCTTGATGCCCTCCAGGATAACGGCGCCGGCAATGCCGTTGAAATACGAAACCGTTTCTTCTTCGCTTTCGGTCAAATAACGATCGCCTTCCTTTTGAATAAGATCGGATGTTATTTCCTTAATGTAATCGCCATGATAGCAGTTTTCTGGAAACTCGATTTTTTCCCCCAGCAACTCCCGGTATCGGTAAAGCACGGATCTTCCCAGATTGTTCATCTGGTTTCCGGCGTCATTGATGTAATATTCTTTGGAAACGCAATAGCCGGTTGCCGAAAGCAGAGAAGACAAGACA
>WOYI011223138.1_pt2:7500-24098 | contig 24098 bp, 22 predicted proteins | sample 6423411 | NCBI WGS metagenome assembly WOYI01 (sample SAMN13441803, study PRJNA592873) | oil field metagenome | biome: oil field; feature: oil-well bore; material: oil-contaminated soil; isolation source: oil-contaminated soil from oil-well borehole | place: Germany: Wietze | collected... | reverse complement strand
AGTTAATGATCGATCATAAAAATAAACAAAAAGATTTATTAACATGTAAATAGATTCTAAATATCATAGCAAGAGGGTTTTTCTAAATATCATAGCAAGAGGGTTTTACAATGTCTGAAAAAACTGAAAAGGAAATACGCAAAGATGTTAAAGTTAAGTTAGAAAGCGATTATGATGAGCAACTAAAAAGGCATATGAACTGTGAATTAGAAGATGAGTTGCAAAAGGAGTTATTCGATCATATAATTGGAATGTGCGATGCAAAATTGGATGAAGAGATAAAAGATAACATTTATGGTAAAAAGGAAGAAGAAATTGATGAAGAAATAAAAGAACAGATATATGGACAAGTGGATGAGGTATTGCAAAAAGAAATACACGACCATATAGTAGGAAAAGATGAAGAAGAGATTAAAAAGATAATAAAAGAACAGATATACGGGAAAGAATAGTTGAACTTTTAATTATATCCATTCTTTTTATTATTCTTAAATTTTCTCTTTAATTATTCTTATACCCAATGTGCTTGATTTTAACGGCTTTCATAGAATTTTTTACCCATTGAAAAAAAAAGAAAAAAGGAATAACTAAGGGATAAATTGATCTTGAAATCCAAAAGCAAATAGAAGAGCAACTTAAAGGGAACAAGTAATAAAACATCCTTCTTTTATCCTGTAATTATTTTTACAGGTTTATATCCATTAAAAAACTGTTGTATTAGAAGTAATTTTTTATACTTTTTTGGCGATCTCCCTCCGACAAGCAGGTGCATACGTATCGAATAAAAGGATTACGTATCGAATAAAAGCTTAATATAACGAATAAATAGCTTTCGGTTTAATTTTTTTCCATATCTTTATATTACTGTACTAATTCACTTTAATTATGAATATTCATGTAGTTTCGTGACAGGAACACCACAATCCACGTTTTTTTTTTGTCGTTTTAAATCTATCATCATCTTTCATAAAAGATTTAAAACGGGTGGAGACACAACTCTATGAAAATTTATGGATCTTCAAGAAGGTCTCATGAGTATTCATGGCAGATAAAAAAAATAGGAGGTCGAATGGTATGGCATCATCTTTTAAGTCACCTGCTGACACAGCAAAAGCATGTGTTGGTATAGCTGCATTGAAAGAAAAGGCTCCTTTGAGTAATTTAATTCTTTTGAGCTTTTTAGCAGGTGCATATATTGCTTTTGGAGGACTTTTAGCTGAAGTTGTAACTGGAGGTCTAGTGGCAGCTGGCGCTCCAGTGGGAATAAATAAATTGCTCTTTGGTGCCGTGTTCCCAGTTGGGCTGATACTGGTCGTTATAGCCGGTTCTGAACTGTTCACAGGTAACTGTATGTACATGCCCTTTGGATTACTCAAAGGAAAATCAAGCTGGTTTGGACTTGCCAGGAACTGGATCGGAAGCTGGATTTTCAACCTGGTAGGTGCTCTATTTGTAGCATATTTCCTTGCAGTAGCCAGTGGTATTCTAGCTGTAGACCCATGGGCAGCCGGTGCGCTTACCATTGCTAAAACGAAAGCACTTGGAGGAGCAAGCTTCGTTGCAGCAGGAAAAGCTACTGCATCTTTAACATGGATGCAGGTGTTCTGGAGAGCCATAGGTTGTAACTGGCTTGTATGTCTTGCTGTATATGTAGCTATTGCCTCAGATGATATTATTGGTAAAATAGTCGGAATTTGGTTCCCGATCTTTGCTTTCGTTGCAATAGGATTCGAGCACGTAGTTGCAAATATGTTCTTTATACCAGTGGGAATATTCCTTGGTGGAGTATCATGGACACAGTTCTTTGTAAATAACATGATTCCTGCCACCATAGGTAACATCATCGGTGGAGCAATATTTGTAGCAGTTATTTACTGGTGGACCTATCTCAGAGGAACAAAAGAAGAAGCTAAGTGACAGTGCAAAGATAAAAAATCCTTCCATTTTTATTTTATTTTTTTGGATCATGGAAGGTATCAATTTCTAAAAAAATGAACCATGATTTCCGCAATGTCCAGTCATACTGGATATTAAAAAAAGTGCAATAGATCATAAAGAAATACATGGACCAGAACTTTAAAACAAATGAGGGGATAAGAAAAATGGAAATTAAATACGTACCGACAATATGCCCATACTGTGGTGTTGGATGTGGTATGAACCTCGTAGTTAAGGATGAAAAAGTAGTCGGGGTAGAACCATGGAAGAGACACCCGGTAAATGAAGGAAAATTGTGTCCTAAAGGAAATTTCTGTTATGAAATCATCCACCGAGATGATAGATTAACCACACCACTCATAAAAGAGAATGGTGAATTCAGAGAAGCTTCATGGGACGAAGCACTGGATCTGGTAGCATCCAAGCTTAAAGCATACGACCCTAATGAAATAGGATTCTTTGCATGCGCCAGATCACCAAATGAAAACATCTACGTTAACCAGAAATTCGCAAGAGTTGTAGTGGGAACACAAAACATAGACCACTGCGCAAGACTCTGCCACGGCCCTACCGTAGCCGGACTGGCAGCATCCTTTGGATCCGGAGCTATGACCAACTCTTACGAGAGTTTTGAACACGCAGATCTGATATTCTCCATTGGAGCAAACAGTCTTGAAGCCCACCCCCTGGTGGGAAGACGGTTAATGAGAGCAAAAGCCAATGGGGCCTACTTCATAGTAGCCGACCCAAGATACACTCCAACCGCTAAACAGTCCGACCAATACGTTCCATTTAAAACAGGAACTGATGTAGCACTGATGAACGCTATGATGAACGTGATAATCAGTGAAGGCCTTGAAGACAAAGAATTCATAGAAAAAAGGACCAAAAACTACGAAGAACTAAAAGAACTGGTATCAAAATACACTCCTGAAATGGCAGCAGAAATAACTCAAGTACCAGCAGATGTAATCAGAGATATAGCTATAAAATACGCTAAAGCTGATAAAGCAGCCATAGTTTACTCATTAGGTATAACCGAACACTCCCACGGTGTGGACAACGTTCAGCAAACCGCGAACCTGGCCATGCTCACCGGAAACATCGGAAGGTTAGGAACCGGAGTAAACCCACTGAGAGGTCAAAACAACGTCCAAGGTGCCTGTGATATGGGAGCACTGCCTTCAGATTACCCTGGATATCAGAAGGTAATTGATGAAGATATAAGTGAACGATTTACAGTAACCTGGGAATGTAAAGACCTGGTCTGTACACCCGGACTTAAAATACCTGAAATGATAGATTCAGCTGCCAAAGGCGACCTGAAAGTTCTATACATCACCGGTGAAGACCCAGTAATTTCTGACCCGGACACCAACCATGTTGAAGAAGCCCTGAACAACCTGGACTTCTTTGTGGTACAGGACATCTTCATGACAGACACAGCTAAATTTGCAGATGTTGTGTTACCTGCCGCATGCTGGGCTGAACAGGAAGGAACATTCACCAACGGTGAGAGAAGAGTACAACTTATAAGAAAAGCTGTAGACCCACCAGGTGAAGCTAAAGTTGACTGGGAAATATACGGCGAATTAGCTAAGAGACTGGGTGCAAATCCTGAAGCATTCAATTACAGCTCCGCACAGGACATATTTGAAGAAGTTAGAACCGTAACTCCTCAATATGCAGGTATGAACAGGGAAAGATTAGAAAGACCAGAAGCACTGCACTGGCCATGCCCAACTGAAGAACACCCTGGAACCGCCATGATGCACGTAGAAAAATTCGCACACCCCGACGGGCTGGGAATATTCTCACCACTTGAAGAACAGGGACCAAAAGAAGTACCAGACGAAGAATACCCACTGTTGTTAACCACCACCCGAATATTATTCCACTACCACGCTGCAATGACCAGAAGAGCCGATACACTGGACCGTGAAGTACCAACAGGATACGTAGAAATAAACACCGAAGACGCTAAAGAGCTTGGAATAATCAACAACGAAAAGGTTAAAGTTAAATCAAGAAGAGGAGAAATCGAAATACCTGCCAGAGTAACTCCTGACATTCTGAAAGGAATAGTAAATATTCCTATGCACTTCAGAGAGTGCTCTGCAAACGTACTAACAAATGCTTCCGCAATAGACCCCAGATCTGGAATGCCAGAATACAAGGCATGTGCAGTTTCTATAGCTAAAATGGAGGGATCCAAATGATCAACACCAACGACATGTTCTATGCAAAATCATCTGACGCAGCAATAGCCGAAGCCGGAGAATATGGTGGCGCAGTCACCGCTCTTCTTAAATATTTACTGAAAGCAGGGATAGTCGACGCAGTTCTAGCCGTTGAACGTGGCGCAGATCTCTACGACGCAGTTCCTATACTCATAGAAGATCCTGAGGATGTTATCAAAGCCTCTAGATCACTCCACTTCGGAACACTCAACCTGGCCAAAGTAGTGGAACGATATCTTGATGGTGCCCAGGACATGAAACTGGCAGTCACAGTCAAGGGTTGCGATGCAATGACCATGGTTGAACTCATGAAAAGAGAGAGAGTCAACGCAGATAACGTGATAATGATTGGTTTAAACTGTGGAGGTACCATGCCACCAGTAAAAGGTCGGCAGATGATGGAAAAGTTCTACGAAGTCGACCCTGACAGTGTGGTAAAGGAAGAAATTGCCAAAAGTAAACTCATAGTTGAAACCGAAGACGGTACTGAAAAAGAAATTAAAATCGACGACTTAGAAGAGGAAGGATTTGGTAGAAGAACCAACTGCAGAAGATGTGAAGTTAACATACCAAAAATGGCCGACCTGGCATGTGGAAACTGGGGTGTTATAGGGCCTCTCGCTGGAAAAGCAACTTTCATTGAAGTATGCTCTCCAAAGGGTGCTGAAGTCCTGGAAAAAGCAAAAGAAGCCGGAGTTATAGACTTAGAAGACCCAATTCCTAAAGGAATTGAAATAAGAGAAAAAACCGACAGTGCAATGGTCAGACTCGCAGACAAATGGCAGGACAAAGATTGGGAAGACAAAGCTGGAAGAGAAATTTTCTCCGTACTCTCAGAATACATGGAAGACTTCTCCCGGTGCCTAAAATGCTACGGTTGCAGAGAAGCATGCCCCATCTGCTACTGTGATGACTGCTGTCTGGAAGCCAACAACGGCCCAGACTGGTTGAGTAAAGGAGAAATTCCCCCATCACCAATGTTCCACCTGGAACGGATGTTACACATGGTGGAATCCTGTACCAACTGTGGTCAGTGCGAAGAAGTCTGCCCGGGTGAAATACCTCTTGCCAAAATCTGGCACGAAGTTAACGCCAAAATCAAAGACCAGTTTGGATACACCAAAGGGGTTGAAGAAGGAAAGCCACCAATTGCTTACTTCCCCTTCCCACAACCAGCACGTAAATGAGGATATAACTGACTTATCCTCATTTTTTAATTTTTTAGAAAAAAATAAAACAAATAAATTGATTCTTACGCCACATAATAAGAAAACCAGGTTCTGTATCCGCTCAAAATGCCTCTATTAACAAAATGTGCAGAATCTGGTTACCATTCCTAGTGCTAAAAATGATGCTCAAACAATGTATAATTAAATATTGAACGCTTTAATAACTTGATTTTAACGATTAAGAGGATAGATTATGGAATGGGAACCTAAAATATTAGTCTTCTGCTGTAATTGGTGTTCCTATGGAGGAGCAGACACTGCAGGTACAGCGAGGATGCAATACCCCCCAAACGTACGTATAATCCGGGTGATGTGCTCCGGTAGAATAAATCCACTCTTCATAATGAAGGCCTTCAGTGAAGGAGCAGATGGAGTAATGGTTGCAGGTTGCCACTTTGGAGATTGCCACTACGATAGGGGTAACTTTGCCTGTGATCGCAGAATAACCGCCCTAAAAACAGTTATAAAAACCCTTGGAATTGAGGAAGGAAGATTCCACCTGGACTGGATCTCAGCTTCAGAAGGAGAAAAATTTGCAAACACCATGAAGATGATGATAAACCAGGTAAAAGAACTAGGTCCCTTCTCATGGAGACTGGAAGAAAAAGGGAAGGTAGGGTGATTTGAATGGTTGAAGTAAACGACATGTACTTCGGATTATCTCAAGACGCAGATATAGCAGAAAGCGGAGAATGCGGGGGAGCAATCACCTCCGTACTGAAATTCCTCCTGGAAGAAGGTATTGTCGATGCAGTATTGACTGTTAAGAAAGGTTTAGACCTGTACGATGCAGTACCTACCCTTATAACCGACCCTGATAAGGTCATAGAATCAGCAGGGTCACTGCACTGCGGTACGTTGAACATTGCCAAAACCATTGTCCGGTACCTTGATGGTGCAAAGGATCTGAAATTAGCAGTCACCACTAAACCATGCGACGCAATGACCATAGTAGAACTCATGAAAAGAAAACAGATAGAAAGAGACAACGTGGTCATGATTGGAGTTAACTGCGGCGGTACTTTACCCCCGGTGAAGGCCCGTGAAATGGTAGAAAAGTTCTATGAAATTGATCCAGACATGGTGGTCAAGGAAGAGATTGCCAAGGGAAAGCTGATAATAGAAACAGCAGACAACGAAGAGAAGGAGATAAGCATAGATGATCTGGAAGATGAAGGATACGGCCGCAGGACCAACTGCCAGAGATGTGAAAATAACATACCAAGGATGTCAGACATAGCCATGGGTAACTGGGGAGTGATAGGGCCTTTAGCTGGAAAAGCAACCTTCATTGAGGTGTTTTCAGGAAAAGGTGCAGAAGTCCTGGAAAAAGCCATAAAAGCAGGAACACTAAGGGTACAGGATCCTGTACCTGAAGGTGTTGAAATACGTGCAAACATCAACAAAACAATGGTAAAACTGGCAAATAAATGGCAGACCAGGAACTTCGAAGACGAGGGCACGTTAATAACCATCGACCAGTACATGGACGAATTCTCCAAGTGCATAAAATGTTATGGTTGCCGAGAAGCATGCCCACTCTGTTTTTGCAGGGACTGCTCCATCCAGTCAGAATCCAACAACTGGGTGGAAAAGGGAATAATACCCCCGTCACCCATGTTCCACTTTGTAAGAATGCTCCATATGGTGGACTCCTGCACCAACTGTGGACAATGCGAAGAAGTCTGCCCCAGTGAAATACCACTAGCCAGAATATTTCATGAAATAAATGTCAAATTACAGGAAGAATTTGATTACAAGCCAGGATACGACCTGGAACAAAAACCGCCACTTTCTGTAACTGATAAAGAACCAAGTGAGGAATAAAAAACCTCAGCCCATAGGTAGAGTAACCACATTTCCAGGGTGATAGTATTATATCATATTCACTAGAAAAATTCGCTCAAATTCTAGTAATCACCTCTTTAAATGAGAATAATAGATCACCCATAGTAAATGCGGTTTACTTTATCTTAGAGGATACAATTTAAGGTATTTAGAGGATGATACAATTTAAGGTGATAAATAATGATACTCGACGAAGTACTCAAAGCCAACCAAAAATTTGTCAAAGAATTTGAACCAAAAAAACTAAGCCACTCCCCACAAAAGAAACTGGCCATTGTAACCTGTATGGATACACGGCTCACCGGTTTTTTAGAACCAGCCATGGGAATAGACAGGGGAGACGCAAAGATAATCAAAAATGCAGGTAACACCATAGTCGACAGGGATGTTATACGATCCGTTGCAGCGGCAATATACGCACTTGGTGCGGAAGAAGTTATGGTGGTAGGACACTACGAATGCGGAATGGCCAACGTAGACCCTGAAAAACTCATAAGTGCCATGAAAGCCAGAGGTATCCCTGAGGAAATCATTTCAGGGGTTGATCTCAAAGAATGGATAGGGGCAATTGAAGGTGAAGAGGAGAATGTGTTAAACGCAGTTCAAGAAATAAAGGAATCTCCATTTATCCCGGATGATGTTCCTGTACACGGCCTTATAATAGATCTATACGATGGTAAATTGAAGGTTTTAGTTGAGGATAAATGATCCTATCAACCTCTAATTTCAGTTTGATTCTATAAAATTTATTTTAATCCATTTTTATTTGATGTTTATTCCCTAAAGACTATTAAAAATTTTTTCGACAAATAACATCCAATTTTAGCCTTAAAAAAATATTTAGCGGGCTCTATTTAACTTGGTATGTATTGTTAAATCATTGGTCATACTAAATAACAATACGAAAAAGATAACTATTAGTGTGGGCCATGTTAATTTAAGTACATGTCTAGTTAGATATGGAGGGATTAACAAATGAGTAAGATAAACAGGCAGGAGATTCTTGACATTTTAGATGGATATGACAAAGAAGATATAACAATTGCCACTCTAGGAAGCCACTCTTCTTTGCATATGTTTCAGGGGGCAAAAACAGAAGGGTTTAGGACTGCAGCAGTCTGCGCAAAAGGACGAGAAGTTCCTTATCAAAGATTTGGGGTTGTAGATGAAATAATCACGGTAGATAAATTCAGTGATATAGTTAACGACGAAGTCCAGGAACAATTAAAGGACTTAAACAGCATAATATTCCCACATGGATCATTCGTGGCCTATGCTGGACTAGACAATATTGAAACCATCTTCAACGTCCCCATGTTCGGAAACAGGGACATCTTAAGGTGGGAAGCAGAAAGGGACCTGGAAAGGAAGATGATGACTGAATCCGGGGTCAGAATTCCGAAAAAGATAACCGATCCTGCGAAAATTGAAGGCACCGTCATGGTAAAGTTCCCCGGAGCCAGAGGTGGAAGAGGATACTTCGTTGCTTCATCAACTGAAGAATATGATGAAAAAATTGAAGCCATGAAGAAACGAGGCTGGATCGAAGAAGAGGATATAAAGGAAGCACATATTGAAGAATATGTGTTAGGATGTAACTTCTGTATTCATTATTTCTTCTCAGGATTAAAACAAGATGCAGAAGTCTTAGGAATGGACAGCAGATATGAATCAACCATAGATGGTTTAGTTAGAGTTCCAGCTAAAGACCAGCTGGATCTTAACGCAGATCCATCATACGTCGTAACTGGAAACCATCCGGTAGTTATAAGAGAATCACTACTTCCACAGGTATTTGACATAGGAGACAAAATCACAGAAGGTGCTAAAAAATTAGTACCGCCAGGATTTAACGGTCCATTCTGTATGCAAACTCTGGTAACCGATAATCTTGAAGTGGTTGTATTTGAGATGAGCGCCCGATCAGATGGTGGAACAAACACATTCATGAACGGATCACAATACAGTTACTTGTACCACGGAGAACCATTAAGCATGGGCCGTAGAATGGCCTTAGAGATCAAGAATGGTATAAAAGAAGATCGTTTAGATGAAATAATTACTTAAACCATTCCTTTTTTTATTAATTTTGTATTATATCAATCTATTCAAATTTTTATTCTTTTTTAGCCCCACTTAAATGTCCAAAAAATTTTATTCATACTTTATTAAATTAGATTATATCTCGATATCTTGCGAAAATATCCTTAACTGAACCAGAATATACTAATTCCTGAAGCAAACCTACATCAGATATCACCCAATCCACGTACTGATCTAAATTCTTCCGTACATATGATTCATACGAATAATGAGAAGAATCTAAATAAGCTTTACTGGGTTTAACATCCTTTTCTACTGCCCCTATAAGATCATCCATAATGGATATCAATGGTTGATTATCAACGTGAACATCTTTTACCAGTTTTTTCTCCTGTAATGCACCTAATACTGATATATCAGCAAATAACTTATGATTAACAGCTATCAAACCATCATAAATGATCATATCGTCACTTATGTCCGTGAAGAAATCCTGAATCTTTGCAATAGCCGCTTCTAGATTATTTTCCTGTAATAAATAGTTGTTAAATTGTTGAACCGCTTTCTGGTGGTTGTACTCTTCCGGAGGTACTATTACCGTTTTCATGTACTCCTTATTCGCTTTGATGGCACCGGCAATTAGACCCGGTAGATCTATGGTAACCCTGCTTGGCAAAATAACGTAAGCACAGATGATGGCTATTACGGCCCCTAAAGTTATATCGATTATCCTGGCCATGGAATTTTCAATTACTGTTCCAGTGGGCCATATCAATACCGTGAACACGGTAAGGGCCATTACTGAAGGTCCAACGTAGTTGGGTAACCATGCTAGAGCTAAGAAAATCATGATAAGGGCAAATATCAACAGTATCTCATGTGGGAAGAAAAACGCCAGGATAATGGCTATGATGATAGCAAGTAAATTATACAAAACCCTCACCACCATACTGTTGATTGTGCTAGTTACATCTGGTCTTATGACGATTAAAATACCCATGGTCACCCAGATAACATCTCGGCCATGAGTAAGATGAACTAATAAAAGACCTACAGTCATGGCCAGTGCGAAACGCACCGCATGCCGCATGTAAATATTTTTAAGGTTAAAATTAGCCTTAAGAACATCCTTAAGGGATGTTTTAGTTGTGGATATTTTTAACTTTTCTCCGGATATCTTATCTGATAAAAGTTCGGCAGATCTTTTAAGAAGCTCCACCATCTGATAACCGATGCCCAGGAAAGCATTGATATCTTTTTCACCAGAATCTATAGTCGCTTTCTTTACAGTTGAAACATCCTCATTTAACTTATCAATATTAACTTGATCTTTACCTTGTATTATTGATTCGCCTATCTTTAAGCTGGTTTTGTTTATGTTCTCCTGGTATTCTTTGAATTTATCCTGATATCCTTTAGATATCCGGGAGTAGAGTAACTTACTGTACTCACGAAAACCAGATAGATAGATTCCTAATCTAAAAAGTTCATAGTCAGTGGGATCCAGCGGGACGCCTGAAAGTGCATGTAGGTTTTTTAAAACCATCTGTAAAGAATTTTGAGGATCAAATCCCGCTGCCACCCTATTACGCAGATCCTGTTTCATTTTCCATAAACGTGGTATAAACAGGATTGAAGCAACTAAAAATGCCAGTAAACAGTAATAAATATAGTCCATGGGGGTAGATTTAGCATTAACCACTATCACCGCAATGAAGTACATGACGAATATTATGTAACCAAAAAATCCAATTGATTTCCCGAAGATATACAGAGAAATACAGAAAAATGCCCAGATAACTGTGATTAATATAAAAACAAGATCACTACTTGATCCTAAAGAGACACTGGTAAAAGCCAACACAGCCATGATAAATCCAACAAACGTTAGAGGAGCTACCTTCCTAACTGGCAGATCGATGTCTATTATCCTGGTGATCACGATGGTGACGAGTGCAACCACAGAGAGACCATTGTCCCAGCCTAAAAATCTAGCTATTAGAACCGCTAAAACCATCAAAAAAAAGGATTTTACCGCGGTTGCCCATAATGGTTTACCTGTAGGCCTAATAAGTACCTTTAATCTTTCAAATTTACTCTTCCTTTGTGGCATGACCACATCAAATCCCCCTGTATAATTAGAATACAGTAATAATTTTTCTATTCCGTTTGATATAAAGTTAACTAGCAAATATTTAAGTAGATTATCCCCTAGGAATACTCAAGTTTATTAGAATAGACTACTAAAGATAGTATGTAACTAATTAAACAAGTGTTTAAAATGGACAGTAGCGAAGCGGTTTTTCAGGGGCTGAAAAAAGCAGGTATAGACTTCGTGGTCAGCCTGCCCTGTGTAAATCTGGGGAAGATCATAGAGATGGTGGACTGTGACGAGGAGATCACCCACGTCCCGGTGACCAGGGAAGAAGAGGGATTCGGTATCTGCGCCGGCGCCTACCTGGGAGGTAAAAAAACAGCTATTTTAATGCAGAACTCCGGGTTAGGTAATTCTGTGAATGTTTTAGCTTCCCTCTATAAACTCTACCAATTACCAATTCTCATGGTGATGAGTCACCGTGGCACTGAAGGGGAATTTATGAGCGCCCAGATACCCATGGGAAAAGCCACCCCTGGTGTACTGGATACCCTGGAAATCGCGTATTTCCTCCCCAAGACTCCGGAAGATGCTTACAAAGCATTGTCTGAAGCCTGGCTCCTATCTAAGATGGGAGGCTCCCCCGTGGCTATGTTGCTTGAAATTGGATTCTGGTGAAATTTAATCATTTAATCAAACTTTTACAGGGAAATAAAGCTTACAGGGAAAAATAAGAAAATGAAAAGAGTCGATGCAATTAAAAGGATCTCCGAGCAACTGGAGGATGAGCTGGTAATCTGTAACATAGGCTTTCCCTCCCGGGAGTTATACGCGGTCAAGGATTCACTCACCCACTTTTACATGCTGGGATCCATGGGAATGGCCTCTTCCATAGGTTTAGGCCTAGCCCTCGCCCAGGAAAGGAAAGTGGTGGCCCTGGATGGGGATGGATCACTTTTAATGAACCTTGGTAGCCTGGTCACCATTTACAACCAGGACCCTAAGAATTTTATACTGATATTGCTGGATAACGAGTGTTACGGTTCAACAGGCTCCCAGTGCACCTACGCCAGTACTGTAGACCTATCCCAGATAGCGGAAGCGGTGGGATTTAAGAATATCTTCTCATTCAAGGTAGATTTAGATTTAACGGAAGTTTTAAAGGCTGAAGGACCTATATTCGTCCATGTCAAAGTCGAACCGGGTAATGCCGATGTCCCGGTGATAAATATGGAGCCGGAAAAGATTAAAGAACGGTTCATGGAAAATTTAAAATAAGTAGTAACTTTTTTTTAATCAAATAAAAAAATCAATTAACGCCCTCTTCTCCTTTCAAACTCATCAAAGAGCTCATCTATCTCGATGTTTTTATATACAAGTATTAGTAACACGTGGAAAATCAGATCGGCAGCTTCTGGGACCAGCTTTTCATCGTTTTTGGCGGCGATTATAACCTCAGCTGCTTCTTCCCCTATTTTTTCCAGTATTTTATCCTCGGCCAATTTTTCATCGTCCTTCATTAAATTGGATGTGTAAGAATCTATGGAATTATCCCGCCTGTCTTCCAGTACCTGGTAAACTTCTCTTATAATTTTTTCCTTCATTTTCTCGATTCTTCCTTTCTTAATGTTTCGGTTAGGGCGATTAAAGGATGTTGTGCATCATCGATGACGTCAATATCTTCATATGTAAAAATTCCCTCTTTATCTGCAGTTTTCTCTATTCCCAGCTTTAAATCCTCATCAATTTCAATTACATAGGAGTCGATCTCTTCATGGCCCAGTTTCAGGGCGGCAACTGTGCGGTGATGGCCGTCCACCAGCACGTATCTGTTATCCACTTTAACCACTATGGTGGGCTCGGCCAGGCCTCTTTGGATCTCGTAGGTTCTGCCCTGCAGTTCATCGGCATAGATTTTATTCTGGGTGGGTCTCAACTTATTTATGGGCACTTTCATCCTTACCAGCTTGGTTTTTATACCGTATAACTGTTCCAGGGTCTTCTTGAAATAATTGACCTTGGTGGGTGTTGATCGTTCAATATGTGACCTTACAATATCGGTGTTGGTAATTATGCCCACTAGTTTGCCTTCTTTATTCATCACGGGCATTCTGGATATGCCCATCCGGAACATAACCCGGGCGGCGTCGTTGATGGACATTTCCTTATCCGCTACAACGACATCAGTAGTCATCAGTCCTTCCACTAAATCCGACCATGGTTTCAGGAGTAAATCAAAGGCAGTTACCATTCCAATGACCTCTCCATTGGTCTTAACTGGGAATCCGTCATGGCCTGTTAGCTTCATCAATTCTATAACTTCACCAGCTGGGGTGTCTGGGGTGACTGTGATAACTTTTTTTGTCATGTAATCTTTTACTAGGGCTGTACTGGTCATTATAATACTCCTTTTTATTCAAAGACTCTTTTTCCATAGTATTTTATCGTCATATTCCACCTTTATTATCCGGTGGAAGGGAATCTGGGTTTCATCATTTAAGATGAGAAATCCGTTCTCGATTCTGTCTATCTGGCTCCCCTGGATTGTTTTAATATTTCCACGTGCCCCTCTATGGATGTAACTTATTGTAGTCCTGTTTACTTCCATATCAGGATGCCAGAGAACCATGTTCAAGACGTTTTTCGCCATCTTTAGAACCCAAATTTATAAAATTCAGTTCGCAAGAAAAAAGTTTTAAACTCCTGAAATTTGTTTAATTCAACAATCAGTTATTTATCTTTAGGGTTAAAAAATTTTTTTGTTGAAGGTACACCTTCAACAAAAAATATGTATCCTCAGAGATGGATAATATGTATCTTCAGAGACTACTTATCCAGTTCTTCCTGGAGTAATTTAACGATTTCACCTGGATCTGCTTTTCCCCGAGTTATCCTCATAACCTGACCCATCAAGAAGTTCAAGGCCTTCCTTTTACCCTCGTAGTAGTCGGAAACTGCCTCTGGATTTTCATCTATACTCTGTTTTACGGCCTTTTGAACCACGTCTTCTTCCACCACACCGATCAGTCCCAGTTCTTCAGCGATTTGGGTAGGTGTCTTCGGGTTGTGGGGCATGTTTTCTATGATCCTCTGTCCAGCTTTGGTGGTGATCTTCTTATCCTGCAACAACTGGAGGAACTCCACCAGTTGCTGGGTGGTTATTTCACTTTCTCGGAAGGTGATCTTGTTGTAGGATAGGATTCTCTTGAGTTCATCCCTCATCCATAAAGCTGCAAATCCAGGATCTACCTCCTCAACCACTTCTTCAAAGGCGTTCGCCAGTTCTAACTCAGACGTGAGCACCTGCGCATGATCCTTTTTTATGCCGTACTGTTTTACAAATCTGTCCGTCTTTATGTGGGCAGGTTCTGGCATTTCTTCCCTTATACGTTCCACTCTCTCCTCTTCAGCAAGCATAGGCGGCAAGTCTGGGTCGGGGATGTACCGGTAATCTTCTGCTTCTTCTTTAAGTCTCATGGGCACGGTGATCATCTGTGATTCCAGGAATGCCCTGGTCTCCTGTTTAATCTCTATACCCCTCTTCAGGAGGTTTTTCTGGCGGACCATCTCAAACTGGAGGGCTTTATATGCACCCTTTATGGAGTTGATGTTCTTGATTTCAGCTCTTTTACCTCCTTCAATGGAGATATTAACATCAGCCCTCATGGTACCCTCTCCCCGGGCGCTTCCACTGTATTCCAGTACACGGATAAGTTCCCGTAGGAATGTCCGGGCTTCTTCAGGGGATGTCATGTCTGGTTCGGTTACTATTTCAATCAGGGGTATTCCGGACCGGTTGAAATCCACAAGTCCCAGGTCTGGTTTGTACTGGCCGGGGTCCTCTTCCAGGTGCACTTCTCTAATACGCACCCCGTTCAGGTCTCCCTCGAACCCTATGGGTATGGAGGTCCTCTGGTATCCGGATGGTAGGTCTGGGTAATCGTAGTGTTTCCTCTGGAAAAAGGTCACATCTGGGCTTATCTTACAGGCCAGCATCAGGGCTATCTTTATCACCCCATCCAGTGCTTCCTTGTTTGGTGGGTATGGTTTTGCACCCGGTTGGTTCAAGCATACGAAGCAGATATTGTGGTTTGGTGGTGCTTCCTGGTAGTTGGTGCGGCAGTCACAGAATAGTTTAGAATCAGTATCCAGCTGGACGTGTATCTCCAACCCGCATTTCATGTTAATGTTTATTCCTCCTGAAAATATGATATCTTAAGAATCTATTTATTTATAATCTTGTTTATCGTGCAAATTGATAAAATAAAAATTTATCTTCCTATAATAATGTCAGATAAAATAACATATATAGATTAACATAGTTGTATCTTCGGTGTTATTTAATCCCTTTTTTCTTGATCTATCCCATAATAATTTTTTGAAATTTTCTATTTTCATAAACTTTATATGGGTGTTAGTACAGACAAGAATATGTGAATTGATCGGGTGTTAGTACTGACATAATCAATTCTGATCGAGCAACCTCCGCAGCAAATGGTTCCTGGGTTAATGAAACAGTAGCTAACTCCAGCAGTATCAGTGGCAATTCATTGGAGCTGGATTCATCTGGTAATCCCCATATAAGTTACTATGAGGATGGTGATGTGAAATATACTTACAAAAACGGTTCACAATGGCATAAAATAAATGTAGACACTGATGTGTACGCTGATACAACTTCAATAGCCCTGGACAGCTCTGATAGACCCCAAATTACCTATACATCTATTGAAACTGGATAAAAAACCATAAAATATGCATATGATGATGGTTCAAAGCATATTGATACAGTATTGAGTGGTATAGGCGATTATTATAGTAGTGCACTCACACTGGATTCATCTGGAAATCCACACATAATTATAGAAATAGTAGATAGTCCAGGATTATCCATATATTCGCCTTATCTTGCTCTAGACTCATCAGACAACCCCCATATAAGCTATTACATTGCTATTCCAATAGCAGGATTAATTCTAGCAGTTTTAATGTTGTTAGGTGGTTTAGTGACCTCAAAAAAAATAATCCCCTTGTTTTTAATTTTTTAAGATTAATCCAAAAAGAAATCATAAATAAAGATCAAAGTAAATAATAGGAACATGGGTTTTAACGATGTTTTTGGATTTTTAAATGGTTAAAAATTCATTTGGATATTTTTCGTAAGTGATAATATGACTGATGAAACTGAACAGAAGATTTTGGACT